>WNFY01000481.1_pt1 | contig 37798 bp, 40 predicted proteins | sample 5400091 | NCBI WGS metagenome assembly WNFY01 (sample SAMN13153364, study PRJNA577476) | soil metagenome | isolation source: 60 cm soil or saprolite under grassland replicate 1 | place: USA:California | collected 2016-06-15 | reverse complement strand
CGGTGCTGGTCCGGCCGGGCCGGGACCGGCTGTCCGGGACCGTGCAGGTGGACGAGACGTTCATCGGCGGGGACGAGCCGGGGCTGCGCGGCGGCCGGGCCCCGGGCAAGAAAGTCCTCACCGGCATCGCGGTGGAGGCTGGCGAGCCGAAGGGGATCGGCCGCTGCCGGATGGCGGTGCTGGCCGACGGCTCGGCTGAATCGCTGCACCCGTTTGTCACCGGCGCGGTCGAGCCGGGCGCGACGGTCATCACCGACGCCTGGATGGGCTACCACGGCCTGGCCGCCAAGGGCTATGTCCACGAGCGGCGCAGCCAGCGGGCCGCCCGCGCCCGCGGGGACGACCCCGGCGAGCTGCTGCCCGCGGTGCACCGCGTCGCGTCGCTGGCCAAGCGGTGGCTGCTGGGCACCCACCAGGGATCGGTCGACCAGGCCCACCTGCCCGCCTACCTGGATGAGTTCGTCTTCCGGTTCAACCGGCGCCGCTCGGCCAGTCGCGGCATGGTCTTCTACCGGCTGCTGGAGCTGGCCGCCGGGCACGACCCGGTCCGCTTCCAGGACCTGCTAGCCAGCAAGAAGCCGCACGCCCAGCGGCCTCAGCCGCCGCAGGTGAGGGGCCACCCGCCGAGTCTGGACCGCTCGCGGGCGAACTGGCCATGGAGGACCAGCGAGCTCCAGCTGCAGCTGCCAATCCCACTCCGGTTAAATGAATACCCCAGACGAGCGTTATTCGCGGCCGACCAGCCCCGAGCTGGATTCAGTCATCACCCCTGAGGTGGCCGCGCTCGCGCGGGATGTATGGGGCGGCCGGGTAAGCCACGCCAGATGGACATGACGACCAGTGCGTCGTTATGGTTCTCTACCCGGCTGGCCACCACGATGACCTGCCGTGCCGTGGAGGGTCGTCGCGCGGTCGCCGGGCCACCTCGCCCGATGGACCGAGCGACCCGGATCGGCGCTGGTTTCTTCGGCGAGGGTGTCCCGCATCGTCGGACCGGTCATCCCGGTCGCGGACGGCAGGGTGAGAATGGCGTGCCAGCGGCGGATCAGGAACTCCGCCAGGTCCTGACCGAGCGGAACCTCGAGCAGACCGCAACGCGGATGATGCACAGCCGAGCGGGCCGCGGTCCAGATACGGTCACCGCACAACTCTCTTACGAGCCGTATGCGCGGGCCGCCGTCGTCCCGGCATCGGCTGAAGCCAAGCACCGCGATCGTAGTTGGCCATGCGCAGGGTTCGGTGCCGTCGAAACCGGCGAACTGACCTCCCTCCTCCCAGGTAGCCATTTGGTCCCGCGCGAGGGGAGGCGACTCCTGATCGTCTGGGTCGCACGGGATTGCCTCCGCGACGGTCGGCGCATCGACCAACTGGATGAGTAGCTGGTCTCGCCCGGGTTCGTAGCTTATCGAGGCTAGGGGAGAGCGTTGCCAGGCCGTCCGAGCCAGGGTCCTGCGCAGCGGGGATCGGGTGCTGCCTTCAATGGGCAGGAGCCTGACCTCAGGCCAGTATTCAACGTCATTCATCATCTAATCCTCGCTTGGAAGATTGAAGAGGGTGTGGATTTTCCTCTTCGCTGAGGCAAGCCTGCGCTGGAGTTCCGGCAGGTCGATGCCGGAGGCGGCAGCGGCTGCGGTGACGGTGTGATGTTTGCGCAGAAGGCGAGCGGCATCACGCTCCTCGCGAGTCAGCCCGGCCCAATCGTCGATCTTGCTGCGGAGTCGCCGCAACTGCTGGCGCTCGCTGGGAGACATTGCCATGCGGCCCCGGGATGCGTCGGCGGGACCGGTCAGCATGCGGAGCATCTCGGCGTCCCTTGGCGGAAGGTCGAGTGCGTCGATCGCCGCGCTGATACGGGCTTCTAGGTCGGCAATGTGAGCGAGGGCGGCCGCGTATTCACGGTCCGCGTCGGGCGCTTCGGCTGGCGTTTCGAGTAGGTCGTACGGGGCCGGTATCTCCCTGCGTTTCCGCACGGCATCGATGCACTGGTTCCGCACCAGGCTGAGGAAGAAGGAGTGGAAAGAGCCGACATCAGGATTGAACTTCTCGTGGGTCTGGACCTTGCACCAGACGTCATTGACGATGTCCCCGGCCTCGTCCGGCCCGACAATCCTGCTCGCCATCACATGCGCGATGTGAACGAGTCTTTCCTGCGCGGCGTCGGCAACGATTACGAACAGCTCGTTTTTCAGCTCCTGGTTAGCGCATAGAGCCCACTCGCGAGCGAGCGAGTTGAGGTCATGACCAGTCAATGCGCCGCTACTGGCCAATGTTTCTCCCTTCAGGGCGGGCCGGATTGCGGACCTTCGGTCCATTGGCCCTGTCCCCTACTACGAAGCCCCCGCGAAAACGTGACACAGACCAGACTCCGCAGACGTCGGGCGTGAGTTCGGGGAGTGAGGATGCGCATCCTGTCACGCATCACGCCTTTTCTGCGTACGAATGAACGAGAAAGGCCGACTTGGGGTGTCACGATCTGACATCGAACACGTATTAGTATCACCAGGCCGACAGGCGAGCCCGTACGACAGTAAGCGGGAGAATCCATGCCACGCAGGGAGCGGACGTTCTACGACGCCAAGCTGCATAAGCCGATGCGTTACAGGTTGATCGCGCGCGTCGCTGACTGGAGATTCGGCCGGTCCGACGGCGAGCACGGCATCCCGGCGCAGCCGACGGTACCGCCGGAGCAGTTGCCGACCCCCCTGACCACGGCCTATCTCGACTCTCTTAACCAGAGCTACCAGGACAGCGCCCAGGCCGAGAACCTGAGCGCGGTGCGGGACGTGGCTGATGCCCTGGTCCGGCGTCGGATCCTGCAACGGGACATCGCGGAACGCGAGGACAAGTCACAGGGCCTTCAGAAGCAACTCGACGCCATGCCCGAGATGCCCGACGACAGCGTGCTCAGCGAGCGCTATGCCACCGAACAGCACGCTGACCCGCTGCTGGTCCGCACCCGGCGGCTACGGGACTACCGCGCCGCCCGCATGAAGCTGCAGGCCCAGAAGAACCGGGCTGACGAGGAAGTGCGGGCCTTGCAGGTCGAGCTGGCCGAGGCCATCGAGACCATCGCGATCCGCAAGCGAGCGCTGGCCATCAGGGTGACCCGGCTGTGCGCATACGCCATGCGCCGTCGTAGCCACTACCTCAGGCACCTCGTGGGCCGCCATCCCGATGGGCCGGTCCTCATCACGTACTTCGATTTCTCGTCCCCCCGGCTCCCCGACTGGCTGGAGAACTGGCCGGGGGGCGAGGGGACCGCCGAGATCTGACCGAGTAACCGAAAAGCCGGATAAACGAAGAGGAGTAGCGATGGGAGTGTCAGGCAGTCTGGCCCGCCGGTACCGCCTGTTTCACCGTAAGCGGGCGGTCGGCGGACACCAGAGATACACCTGGGAAGACGCCCTGGGTGATTACGCGGGCGTGAGCGACGCCAGGTACATGAGCTTCTCGGAGATCGACCGCTGGCGTGCCGTGCCGTTCGACATGCCACCGCCACCGGAACGCGGCGCGGTCATGCAACGCGTCCGGCAGCTGGTCGAAGGGCTGGACGGGGCGCTCGACGAGGGGACGGCAAGTGCCCTGGACCGTTACATCGAGGCGTGGATCGGGCGCTGGATCGCCACGGTCGAGACCGAGTACGCCGACCACTGCGGCGTGATCAACCTGTTCCGCTGCCAGGCGGCCGAGTGGATGCGGGAGACCACCGTCAAGCTGGAGCACGCCTGCGCCAAGCTCGACCAGACCAGGGGCGATTACGAGGCCGTCGCGGCGCGGCTGCGCAGCGACACCTTCGCCGGGTTCGAGGCCGACAGCGAGCATCCCGGGACCGAGAGCGAGACCGACACGGACGGAGACGGGGATGGGTACGGATCCGGCGCCTGAGGCGACCGCCACCGAGACGAGCACGGAGTCCGCTCTGAGCTGGGCCATGCCGCACCTGATCGCCGGGCGGGGTAAGGCGGTGGACGCCCTCGCCCTCGTGCTGATCCTGATCGGCGCGGTGACAGACACACTGGCGTTCCGCAATACGCTCGAGCTCCTGATGCCGACTGAGGGCGCCCGGCCGATCCTGTTCATGGCGTTCGGCGCGACCGCCATGGCCCTGATCGCCGCCGGCTTCCTCGGCATCACCTACGCGACCTACCGGCGTGACCGGCCCGGATCGAGCCGCCTGCTGATGAAGTTCGCCGCGGTGGCCTGGTTCGGCCTGGGCTTGATGATGCTGCTCGTCCGCGCGTTCACCCAGACACCCGGCTCGGAGTCCACGGGCACGCTGGATACGCCGCCGTCGTCCGGCTCGCCTTGGTCGTCGTTGCTGACCGCAGGATTCTTCTTCTCGATCTACGTCATCAGCGGTGCGGGCACGGTCTTTGAGACGGAGCGGCATTACAACCCGGTGTACTTCGCCTACGTGCGGCTGGGCAAGGCTCTGCGCAAGCAGGAAGCCGAGGTCGTCGCGCTGGAGGCCCAGCTGGAACGAGCGCGAGCGGTGGCGGACATGCTGGCCGGAGACCTGGACCGCGAGGACCACCGCAAGCGGGCCGCGATCCTCGAGCGGCAGGCATTCGGCGCCGAGGCCGCGAACATGGCTCGCGTCCTGATGGCGGCCATGCTCAAGGACCCGGCCAAGACCGGGCTGACCGAGACCGGACCGGTTCCCGAACTGCCCGAGTTCCCGGGGGCGGCATGACCAGCGCCACCCCCGACCAGGCCACGAGCTGCCCGCACTGCCGCATGCCGCTGCGGGTATGCCCGTCGTGCCGCGGTTCTTATGACACGGGGCGGCTGTGCCAGCAATGCATGTTCGGCACGATCTGCCTCACCTGCCAGCGCTACTGGACCTGGGTATGACCGCGGCGCAGCGGCGGCCCGGCGGCCAGCGGCTGATCGGCAGATATCCGGTGGCATCGCTGCACCTGGTCGGTGCGGACCTGCCGCCGGATCCGCGCGCCCCCAGCCACTGGCGTCCCGGCCCGGCTCCGCTGCAGCACGGGGTCGACTACACCTTCGCCCGCTGGCACGGCCTGGTCCCGGTCCGCTGGTGGCCCGAGTCCGTGATCTGTGTCCGGCTGGCCAGCGAGGCCGACTCGATGGCCGCCGCCAAGGAATCCGTGGACGCCGTGGTGGCCGAACTGCGCGAGCTGACCGGGCTGGAACTGCGCAGCGGACCGCCGCTCGGACGGCCGATCGACATCCGCCGGATACCGGAACAGGAGATCCACGTGTCGTACCTGCCATCAGCCTGGTCCCGGCAGATACGCCGACTCGCCGGCGAGCTCCCGGCTGGCGGGGCGGCGCCGACCCAGGACGGCGCCTGGTACCGGCGCGGCTGGGCCATCGTGGACACGGACCTGGCGGCCGAGCCGGCCCTGTCCACGATCGGACCGGCGGTTCTGCGCCACCAGCTGGGTCACGCGCTCGGCCTCGACCATGCGGCACGTCGCCGGGTGCTTATGCACCAGCGGATACCCGTGGATCTCGACCGCTACAGCCGCGCTGACCGGCACGGGCTGGCCCTGCTGGGCGGCAGCCGCCCGGCTCCGCACGATCCCCAGTCACCCCCTGACCAGGAGAGGACCGTTCCATGCTGCTGACGAGCAAGACCCGAGTGCTGCGCCCGGCCCTGGCGGCCATCGCCGCTGTGACCCTGCTAGCCGCGTGCGCCAGTTCCCATTCCGGTCCGAGCACGCCGGGGAACGTTCGCGGGCCGGCCGCGATGCCCCCGGTCTGCACGAAGGCCCGCCCGGTCGTGTTCGCCGTCTCTGGAAGGCAAAACAGCCCCGCTCCGGCGGTTACCTCCCGAATGCAGGCCGCGCTGCAGAGGGCGGTGGCGCAGAACTCAGCGATCGGCCTCGTCGATGTGGACGGCACGCCAAGGCTGGTCGCCGCCGGGTCCGCGCAATCCCAGGGCATGAATCCGGGAGCGGCCCAGGCCTACGACGTCAAGTTCGCCAGCATGCTGGACGGCGAGATCCAGGGCGTCAGGGCGGCGACCCCGCACGCCGACGTGCTGGACGCGCTGGACGTGGCGGGCAGCGCGATCCGCGCGGCCTGCTCACACGGCGGGACCATCTTCTTGGAGGACTCCGGGCTCCAGGACGTCAAGGCGCTGGACTTCACGGTGAGCGGCCAGCTCGAGGCCCTGCCGTCGGCCGTAGTGTCCTTCCTGTCCGGCGAGGGCGAGATCCCGGACCTGGGCGGCATCGTGGTCGTCCTGGTCGGCATTGGGTACACCGCGCCGCCACAGCAGCCGCTGGCCATCGGCCAGCGGTCCCACTTGAGGGCGATCTGGTCCGCGATCATCAAGGCCGGCGGCGGACGGGTCGAGGCGGACACCTCCCCACGCGGGAACCCGGCCCCCCGCGGCGTGCCCATGGTCAACCTGATCACGGTTCCCCCACTGGCCGTCTGGCCAGCGGGGGATGGCGCGAGCGTGACGCTGCCCGACACCGGACCGGTCGGGTTCCAGCCGAACACTGCAAAGTTCCGCGATCCGTCTACCGCGCGAGTCGCTCTCGGCGGTATCGCCCGGTACCTGCTCGACAACCCGACCGCGAGGATCGAGTTGACCGGCACTACGGCGCGCTGGGGCGGCGACGCGTGGGACAAGACCCTCTCCGCACGGCGCGCGAACGCAGTGCGGTCCGCGCTCATCTCTCTGGGGATCAGCCCGGGGCAGGTCACGGCCCGTGGGGTCGGCTGGCGTTCCCCGTGCTACGAGGCCGACGGAGGGCCGAAGGTGCCGATGCTGGAGCGGCAGGCCCAGCACAACCGATCCGTCATCGTCACGGTCCTCCCGAACCCGGTGACCTGTTAGCCGATTACGAGTTCTTCGGCCCGGTGATCCCGGTAAGTAGGGTGGCGGCATGCGAGTAGTGATTGCGGGCGGGCACGGGAAGATCGCGCTGCTACTGGAGCGCCTCCTGGCTGATCGCGGCGATCAGGCCGTGGGGCTGATCAGGAACCCGGCCCACGTCGCCGACGTGCGCAAGGCCGGCGCCGAAGCCGTCGTCTGCGACCTGGAGTCGGCCGCGGCCGATGATGTCGCGGTGCTGCTGTCAGGGGCTGATGCGGTGGTATTCGCGGCCGGCGCCGGTGCGGGCAGTGGCGCCCCGCGCAAGGACACCGTCGACCGGGGCGCCTCCGTGCTGATGGCCGACGCCGCCGGGCGGGCCGGGGTCCGCAGGTTCGTGCAGGTCTCCTCGATGGGAGCCGGTCAGCCGCCCCGGCCCGGCACCGCTGAGGTCTGGGCGGCCTACATCGCGGCGAAGACCGCCGCCGAGACCGATCTGCGCGCCCGGGACCTGGACTGGACCATCCTGCGCCCAGGCAGCCTCACCGACGCTCGTGCCGCTGGCCGGATCCGGCTCGCACCCCCGCCGGTACCCGCGGGCACCGTTCCCCGCGCCGACGTCGCCGCGGTCATCGCCGCCCTGCTCGACAACCCGGGCACCCGGCACCAGACGCTGGAGCTGACCAGCGGAGACAGCCCGGTCGCCGCGGCCGTGCACAGCCTCTAAGGGTTGACCCTGATGCCCCGGGCATGCATATCAGGGTGCGAACCGGGCTGATCCCGATCGACCGGAGGCACCGCCGGCGGCAGTCTTGAAGCAAGCAGATGACCTCTAAGGAGACCGATTACCATGCTTGCCATCATTGCCCTGGCCGCCATCGCCATCGTGGCCCTGATCGTCCTCAGCGTCGCCGTCCACATCCTGTTCTCCCCGTGGGTGCTGCTGCTGGGCATCGCCGTCCTGGCCTGGATCAAGTTCCGGCCGGGCCGCTCTCACCGGTAGCCGCAGTGCCCGGGCTGGTGGCCCGGTAGAACCCAGGCCGTTCGGGCCAATTGAACCGAACGGGCCGGGTGCGCCTGGTCCTGCCCTGGCCAGTGCCCGGCCCGGACGCGGCAGCCCCCGATCATCGTGGGCCAAATTCCCGTTGTCAGGGGTACAACGGCACCCAATCATCGTCCTAGCCGTCGGACGGGACGGCATGACGTGGGTCTCGGTGAACTCGTGCAGCCCTTGGTGAAGGACGTGGACGAGGCCATCCGGACCGCGAACGCCACCGGCGGCTGATCGACCCCCCGGTTCGGTTAAAACCCAGTGATTCGCCCGGTGCGCCGGGATTTGCCGCGGACGTAGGTTCTCCTCCGACAGCGCCACGAATTTGGGCGCAGCACCAGGCACACGGGGGAACCATGACTACACCGCCGCACCTGGCCGGCTAGGGCAAGGCCGGTCCAGTGGACGATGATGATCTTGCCGACGCCTTTCGCACCGGTAGCGCCGAAGGGCTCCGTGCCGTCTACGAGCGCTACTCCGGGGCGGTGTTCGCGATCGCGCTGCGGGTTCTCGGTGACCGGGAACTGGCCGCGGACGCCGTTCAGGTCACCTTCCTGAACGCCTGGCGCGCCTGCGGGTCGCTGGAGCCGGGCCGCCCGATGGCGCCGTGGCTGTTCACGATCGCCCGGCGCGCCGCGATCGACCTGTACCGCCGCCGCGCCCACGGGCCGGAGCCGGTCGAGCCGAACGATGATGCGACGATCGCACTGCCGCCGTCGATGGAGCGCATCTGGGAGGCCTGGCAGATCCGGATCGCCCTGGACATGCTGCCCGCCGAGGAACGAGAGGTGGTCCGGGCCCAGCACTTCGCGGGCCTCACCCACGCCCAGATCGCCCAGCAACTGGCGATGCCGATCGGCACGGTGAAGTCGCGATCGCACCGGGCGCACCGGCGGCTGGCCTCGATGCTGGGGCATCTGGCGGAGGTCGCCGCATGACTTCGCACCAGTGGCTCGCCGAGTACCTCGAGCAAGGAGCGCAGGAACCGGGCCCGTACGCCCCCGACGCGGCTTCGGCCGACGCCGCCCGGCGGCTGCGCGGCCTGCTCGCCGACCCGGACGGCTGGGCCGAGCCGCCGCCCGGCCTGCTCGACCAGATCCTCGCCGGCACCGGCCGCGCGGCAGGCAGGGACGACCGCCGCCGCCAGACCCAGATGCGCCGAACGGTCCGGGCCGGTGCCGTCGCATTGCTGGCTGCCGCCGCGGTGGTGATCGGCATCGTGGTCACCCGCGGACCCGCGACCACCGACGTCGCCCTGGCGGGCACGCGGCTGGCCCCGGCCGCGAGCGCGACCGCCAAGCTGCACGCCACGCCCTCCGGGCTGGCCATCGAGCTGGACGTCTCGGGGCTGCCGCCCTCGCCGCCGGGTTACTACTACCAGGCCTGGATGAAGGGACCGCGCGGGCTGGTCACCATCGGCACCTTCCACCTGCGTGGCGGCCCGGGCACCGTCGAGCTGTGGTCGGCGGTCAGCCTGACCGACTACCCCGCGATCACCGTTACCCGGGAGCCTGAGGACGGCAACCCCGCCTCGTCCGGCCAGGTCGTGCTCACCAACCGCTTCCTCGTCGAGCCGGCGCCACCGTCTGGTCTCTAGAACACCGAGATGTGCACGTGGTCGTAGTGGTTCGCCGTGATGCTGCCGCGGTTCTCCATCGGGACCCAGCCGGAGGACGCCATCCGGACGTCCCAGATCCGCTGCCGGTAGATGATGTACATGATGCCGAGCCGGGAGGCGTTCGCCTGGGCCCACGCCGCGATGTCGTAGCCCTTCTGGATCGCCGAGGCGGCCGGCATGACGCCCCCCGTGCTGAGCATGAAGTCGCACGCCCGGCCGAGCGGATGCTCGCCGTCGCTGCCGGGCCGGTAGCAGCCGATGGCGGAGAACGGGCCGAACCTCCGGTCGATCTCGTCTCGTACCCCGCGCATGCGGGGCGTGATGCTGTCCCCGATGACCGGCGACTCGGGATGGAACTGGGCCAGCAGGTGCTTGACCCGCTGCTGCTGGCCCGCCAGTGCCTGGACCATCTGGCGCAGCTTGGCCACCTTGGCCTGCGCGGCCTGCTGGGCGTCCTGTGCGGCCAGCGTGAGCTGGTGCAGGCGCTGTTCCCGGGCGTCGCGCTGCCGGGCGAGGTATTCAATGGTCGCGGACTTGCCGAGCACCTGCTGCGGGTCGCCGCCGGCGAAGAACGCGAGGGCCTGGTCCGGCGCGCTGCCCATATAGCTCGACGCGGCGAGCCTGGCGAGCTGGTCGTGTGCGGCGGCGAGCTGCCGGTCCATCCGCTGCGCCCGGCCGGCGGCCGCCTTGGCGTCGGTTTCCGCCCCGCTGAGCACCTCCAGCTGACCGCGGTACTGCCTGGCCAGCTCGGCCGCCTGGTCCTCCAGCTGCGCCACGGGCGTAGAGGAGTCGGCGGAAAGCCAGCCAGCCGCGCCATCTCGCGTCAGGGCGGCCGGCGCCACGGCCCGGGCCGACGAGGCCAGCAGCGAGCATGCGATAACAACGGCAGCAACCCCACCCCAGCTGCGCAGTCCGCGGCCAGGCCAGCGTCCGGAAAGAGCGAACCGGCTCTCGGCGGGGTACCGGCGGCGCACCAGCTGACCTCTCCCTCTGCCTGCACGGCGTTAACGCACGTGACAGCCAGCATGTGGCGATGTGAGCTACGCCGGACGATAGCAGCCCGCTCCCGCCACATGCTGGCTATTCCGCCGATTCCCGCTCATCGCGGACCCGGCCGTCATCGTTATCAGGCAGTGCGCAGGGCTCTGTCGAGGCCGTCGAGGATGAGGTCGAGCCCGTACTCGTACTCGCTGCCGTAGTCGTAGCCGGGCTGGCGCACGTGCTCGAAGGTGAACTCGGCGAGATACGGGTACTGATCGGCGGGGAACTGCGCCAGCATGGCCTGGGCGAGTTCGGCGGTCTCCTCGCCGGTGTCGAACGGCAGGCTCGCCTCCTGCAGCGCGAAGCCGTAGATGTAACTGTCCAGGACTGCGTAGGCATGGGCGGCCAGCGCGACCGGGAAGCCCGCACGGCGGAGGCACCCGAGGACGGCGTCGTGGTGGCGCAGCGTCGCCGGACCCGGTGAGGTTCGCGACTCCATCAGGCCGATGGCCCAGCGATGGCGCGACAGGACAGCCCGGATCTCGATCGCCCGCTCCCGCATCGCCGTCCGCCAGCCGGCGCCGCCGGACGGCAGCTCGATCTCGCTGAACACCAGGTCGATGAGCCCGTCCAGGAGGTCAGCCTTGCTGGGGACGTGGTTATACAGCGACATCGCCTCGACCCCGACAGCCTCGCCGAGCTTGCGCATGCTGAGTGACTCAATCCCGCCGGCGTCGGCCAGGGCGAGCGCGGCGAGCAGCACCCGGTCACGGTTCAGCGGGGTCCGTGGCTCTGCCCCACGTCGGCCCGGTGAAGCCATCTGCGTTCCCATCCTTGACTTACTTACACCGTAAGCTTACTATACTTACAGCGTAAGTAAACGAGCATCGGAGAGATGATGAAGACAGCAGCGCACGACGGGCCGACGCAGGAGATAACGACCATGCAGGCGATCGTCCAGGACCGTTACGGCGAGGCAGGAGACGTGCTGCGGCTGGAGGAAACCGGACGGCCGGCCATCGGCGACGGTGAGGTGCTGCTGCGCGTGCACGCGGCCGGCGTCGACCGGGGCATCTGGCACCTCATGACCGGCCTGCCCTACCCGGTGCGCCTTGCGGGTTACGGGATCCGCGCACCCAAGACGCGCATCCGGGGCAGGGAGGTCGCAGGCCGCGTCGAGGCGATCGGCAAGGACGTGACCTCGTTCCAGGTAGGCGACGAGGTGTTCGGCATCGCCGAGGGCACCCTCGCCGGATACGCATGCGCCCAGCCGGGAAAGCTTGCGCACCGGCCGGGGAACCTCGCCGCCGTGCAGGCGGCGGCCGTGTCCATCTCAGCCCTGACCGCACTGCAGGCTGTCCGCGACCACGGGCATGTGCACACCGGACAGAAGGTCCTGGTCATCGGCGCATCGGGCGGCGTCGGGACGTTCGCCGTGCAGATCGCCAAGGCCTACGGCGCCGAAGTCACCGGCGTGTGCAGCACCACGAAGGTGGACCTGGTCCTGTCCATCGGCGCGGACCACGTGATCGACTACACGCGCGCCGGCATCGCAGACGGAGCACACCGCTACGACGTGATCATCGACATCGGCGGGAACCGCCCGCTCCGGCAGCTTCGCGGCGTCCTTGCCCGCCGCGGGACCCTGGTCATCGTCGGGGGCGAGACCGGCGGCCGGTGGCTCGGAGGATTTGGCCGCAGCCTGCGGGCACCCGTGCTGTCGCGGTTCGTGGGGCAGCGACTGGCCGCGGTCATGTGCTCGGAGAACGCAGCCGACCTGCTCGTGCTCGCCGAGCTCATCGAGTCCGGCCAGGTGACGCCGGTCATCGACAAGACTTACCCGCTGAGCCAGGCCCCCGACGCCATCCGGTACATGCAGCACGGCCGCGCCCGCGGCAAGGTCGTCGTCACCGTCTGAGGCGCTGAGATCGTTCGGTACCGAACGGGCCTGGCTCCTTGCTTCTCCAGCACCTTCGCAGATCGCGACCCCGGGAACACCCCGTCCTGACTCCTACCTGCTGCAGACCTTCATGCCCGGCGGCGCCGCCAGGCCTCCCACTCCCGCCGGGTAATTCTGTACATGACCCACTCACGGCCCAGCTCGGTCAGTGAGCCGGCGGGCATCCAGCCGGCTTTCCGGAAGACCGTCCGCATCGCCACGTTAGCGGGATCGGTCGAAGCCTCGGCAGCCTCGGCCGCTGCATGTTCGAAAAGCCAGTCCGTGAGCAGCGCGAGCGCTTCGCGTCCGTAGCCCTTGCTGCGAGCAGTTTCCCTCAGAACGATCCCCACGTCGAAGGTTCCCGGGGGAAGCGCCCGGCCTGGCGGCACGAATGTCTGGATGCGCCCGATCGACACGCCGTCCAGGTCGATGGCGAGATCGAGCCAGCCACCTTCCAGGTGACCCGATCGCTGGAGCCGGGCCTTGAAGGCGGCTTCCTGGGCGGCGATGACCATAGGGTCTGCGGTGACCATGGCCCGCCATTCCTCCTCGATCTCGCCGGGCTGCAGCGCCCGCAGCAGCAGCCGCGATCCGCGGATCCGGACGTCCCTGATACCTGCTTTCGCGCCCTGCCCATCCTGCGGATCCATGGGCCCAAAGTAACCTCAGTAGCTCGTCAGGAGAGGCGTTCCAGCTTGGCAGCATCCGACGCGGTGGCCGGGTAGAGGATCACGATGCGGATCATCGGGTCGTCGGCCATGAGCAGGGACGTGCTGTGCAGGGTCAGCGGTCCGGCGCTGGGGTGGCGGAACCGCTTGAGCCTGCGCTCGGGGCCGGCCACGTCGCTGCTGGCCCAGAACCGGGCAAAGTCGGGGGATAGCTGGGCCAGCCGCGCGGGCAGGGCGGTCCAGGCCGGGTCGTCGAGGTGGATGGTCATCGCGGCCCGGTACATGGCGACGTGCCTGGCGGCCTCGTGTTCCCAGTCGGCGATCAGGGTGCGCCAGCGGGGGTCGGTGAAGCCGAGGTGCAGCATGTTCGCGGGCCCGCCGGGCCCCCGGCCGAGGTCGCCGAACAGCAGCCGGGCGGGCCGGTTGTGGGCCAGGACGTCGAACCGGGCCGAGATGGCGTACGCCGGGGCCGGTTCGAAACCCCGCACCAGCATGTCCAGCCCGGGACCGGCCGACGCGAGTGCACTCGTGTGGTCCTCCGGACCGCGGGCTTGGTCGTCGGGGTCGCGGGCGAGTGCGAACAGGTGCTCGCGCTCGTGGGCATCCAGCCGGAGCGCATCCGCGATCGCGGTCAGCACACTGGCCGAGGGCCGGGCCTGGCGGCCCTGCTCCAGCCACGTGTACCAGGTCAAACCGACGTTGGCGAGCTGGGCGACCTCTTCCCGGCGCAGACCAGGGACCCGCCGCACCCCCCAATCGGGAAGCCCCACCTCGGCCGGACGCAGCCGGGCGCGGCGCGAGCGGAGGAACGCGCCCAGCTCGCGGCGCCGGTCCCGCACCGCACCGCGGGGCGGGCCGGCCTGCTGATCGCCCGGCGCAGAACCCATGACGAGCCCAGGATCCCACAGCCCGCTGGTTAGCTGCCAGGTAGTGGCGCTACCAGGAGCGGCAGGCGCAGGCTGGCGCACCTCGGAGCGGCCACACTGATGACATGAACACACTCAGCTCACGCGACGGCACGAGGATCGCTTACCACGAGCAGGGCGGGGGACCGGCCCTGATCCTAGTCGACGGCGCGCTGACCGTGCGTTCGTCCGGCTCCGGGCAGGAGCTGGCCAAGCTGCTCGCGCCGCACTTCACGGTCTACGGTTTTGACCGGCGCGGCCGCGGCGAGAGCGGGGACACGCTGCCCTACGCGGTCGACCGGGAGATCGACGACATCGAGGCGCTGATCGACCGCGCCGGCGGCCCGGCGTTCCTCTACGGCCACTCGTCCGGCGGGCCCCTGGCTATGCGGGCGGCCATAAGACTCGGCGGCAAGGTCAGCAAGATCGCCCTGTACGAGCCCCCCTACAACAACGACCCTGACGCGCAGGAGCCCTGGAGCCAGTACCTCAGGCAGCTGAAGCAGGCCCTGGCCGAAGGCCGCCGGGGCGACGCGGTGGCCCTGTTCCTGCGGTTCGTCGGCACGCCCGCCGAGCAGGTCGACGGAATGCGCCGCGCGCCGTTCTGGCCGGGTATGGAAGCCGTCGCGCCGACGCTGGCCTACGACCACGCCGCCATCCTGGGCGAGCCCTGGTCGGTGCCGACCGGGCTGGCCGCACGTGTCTCGGTACCCGCCCTCGTGATGGCGGGCGACGCGAGCCTTCCGTTCATGCCCGACGCGGCCCGGGTGCTGAGCCAGGCGATCCCGCAGGGCCAGCTGCGGACGCTGGAGGGTCAGACGCATGAGGTGAACCCGGGCGCGCTCGCCCCGGTCCTGGTGGAGTTCTTCACCTCATGAGCCTGCGCGGCGAAGCAGCGACGGTTCAGCACTGGTTCGCCCCGCTGCCGGCTGATCTGGTCCGGTCCCGCCCCGCTGACCAGCCGCGAGCTCGAGGTGCTCCAGATGCTGGCGGCAGGCAAGTCGAACCAGGCCATCGCGGGCGAGCTCGTCGTCACCCTCGACACCGTCAAGAAGCATGTCAGCCACCTGCTGGGCAAGCTCGGCGCGGCCAACCGCACCGAGGCCGTCACCAGGGCGCGGGAACTAGGGCTGATCCCCTAGCAGCTGCCATCCGGTCCTGTCCAGCGCGTATTCCACGTCACCGAACTGGTCGCCATCGATGGAATACGGCCAGGGCTGATGGAAGGTCCGCACCAGCTTCAGGCCCGCCTTCTCCATCACCCGCCGCGAAGCCTGGTTGACCGCCATCGCCTGCGCGACCACGCGCTGCACTCCGAACTCGGTGAAGCCCTTGCGGATCAGCGCGCGGCACCCCTCGGTGGCGTACCCATTGCCCCAGGCTGACTTGCGCAGCCGGTAACCGAGGTCGATCTCGCCTGGAGCGCCACCCTCAAGTGGCCGGAAATGGAACCACCCCAGGAATTCCCCGGTTTCCTTCTCGATGACCGCCCAGAATCCATAGCCCTCCCACCGCTGGTAATAACCGAGGAACGCGGGCAGGACCTCATTCTCGATCTCCTCGCGGGATGTGGGTATCCCGCCGGTGACGAAGCGCATGACATCGGGATCGGCATCCAGGCTCACCAGGTCGTCCGCGTCGGCACTGGTGAACCGCCGTAGCACCAACCGGTCCGTCTCAAGGAAAACCTGCATTGACTGAGCGTCAGATCGAGACCAGGTCGCAGACGAAGATGAGGGTTTCGCCCGGCGCGATCCGCTGCCCGGCGCCGCGGTCGCCGTAGGCCAGGTCGGGGGGGATGATCAGCTGGCGGCGGCCGCCGACCTTCATGCCCTGGACGCCCTGGTCCCAGCCGGCGATGACCTGCCCGGCGCCGAGCTTGAACTGCAGGGGATCGCCCCGATTCCAGCTCGCGTCGAATTCTTCGCCGGTGGAGTAGGCGACCCCGACGTAGTGGACCTGGACGGTGTCGCCGGGCTTCGCCTCGCCGCCATCGCCCTCCCAGATGTCGGTGATCTTCAGTTCGGCGGACGGTTCGCCGCCGGGGAAATCGATCTCGGGCCTCTGGATGTCCATGGCCCCCCTTTCCTGGTTGCTTCCGCCCGAGCTTATGCGGCCCGGCTCGCGCGCCGTCCCGGCACTACCCGCGCCAGCACCCGAGATCGGACCGAACGGGCCGGGTGAATACCACCCGCCGACCCACGCCGGTTAAAGATCTTGAAATTCAGTTCGATAAATACTAGTTGTCGATCTTGTTAGGTGATAGGTTGTTCTTAACGGAAATCTCCGCAGAACCCCTTTCCTTAGCCGGCCAGGTGAGTCATGTCTGCTGCGCTGTCCTTCGAGCCCGACGAGCCGCCGGGCTCCGGGCTGCCCGGGGACGCGGAAGAAGGCATCCAGCAAGGGCTGTACGTCACCCTGCCGGCCGAGGAGCTGACCCTGGAAGGGTTCGCCGAGGACGGCCGGGCCGACACCATGGCGCCGGGCCCGCTGCTGGCCATGGTCCTGGGCGCGGTGGCCGGGGACGACGGGGAAGGGCTGGCGGGGCTGTCCGATGACCAGCTGATCGGGTTCCTTTCGGGTACCCGCCGGATGGAGTCACGGATGGCGTGGGCCAAGATGGCCGCGCTGGCCGAGCTCGCGTCCCGCCCGCGACGGCAGGACTTCGCCGCCGATGAGGTCGCGGCCGCGTTCAACGTGACCTGGCTGTCGGCGGCCGGGGAGATCGACTACGCCCGCACCGTGAAAAGGCGGCTGCCGGTCACCTTCGCCGCGCTCGGCGCGGGAAAACTGCACCCGGTGCACGTCAAGATCATCGAAGAGGTCACCGGCATCCTGTCCGACGAAGACGCCGCCATCGCGGATGAGGAACTCGCCAAGGCGGCGCAGTCCAAGACCTACGGGGAACTCCGCCGGGCCGCGACCAGGCTGGTGCTCAAGCTCGACGCCGAAGCGGTGCGCAAGCGGAAGGAGAAGGCGCGGCGGACGGCACGGGTGCGGGCGTTCCGGGAGGAGTCCGGCAACGCCGGGATTACCGGCCGGGAGATGCCATCGGCGGAGGTGCTGGCCTCCATGCAGCATGTCGAGGATCGTGCCCGCGCTCTCCGCGACGCCGGCGTCCCCGGCACCTGGGAAGAGCTGAAGGTCCGCGCCACCCTCGACCTGCTGCAAGAACGCGACTCACGGCGTGCCCTCGTCCCGCAGGACGATCCCAGCGCTAACAGTCCCGGCGCCGATGCGGGCCCCAGCGTCGGCACGATGATCACCATCACCGTGCCGCACACCGCGCTGGGCGGCGACTGCGGGCCGCCCGGTGACGTGGCCGGGTTCGGGATCGTGGATCACGCCGACACCCGTGACCTAGTAGCCGCGGCCGCCGGGCACCCGGCCAGCAGGTGGTGCGTGACCGTCCTGAATCCCGACGGGACCGCGGCCGCTCACGGCTGCGGGGCCCGGTCCCGCCGGTGGCCACCGGGACAGGGACCACCGGGAGCCATGACCCTCCGCGGCCTCCTTGAGTTCTTGAACATCAGGAAACTCACCCCGGTCATCCGCGGACCGTGCCAGCATGCCGGGGCCGAGCACCGCTACCGGCCCAGCCGTAAACTCCAGCACCTGGTCAGGGCCCGCAACGCGACCTGCACTGCGCCAGGCTGCGCCCGCCGCGCCGCGAGTTGCGACCTGGACCACACCGACCCCCACCACCAAGGCGGCCGGACGTGCGAGTGCAATCTGGCCCCGCTATGTCGGCACCACCATCGCTGCAAGCAAGCCGAGGGCTGGCGGCTGGAGCAACCCGAACCGGGCGTCCTGGTCTGGCACACTCCCGCCGGACGCACCTACACCACCACCCCCACCCAGTACGCCGCCTAGCGGCGCAGCACGGCACTGAGGGTGCGGCGGCCGGTTTGCAGGAGTACGGGATTGTCTTCGGAGTGGGCCAGGAACACGATCGCTAGGTTCAGCGCCCAGCCTCTGGCCCGCGCCCGCAAGGCGTCGCCGACCCGCCCGCCGGCCGCCTGGTAGGCCGACCAGAAGCTGGCATGAAAGCCGGGCGGGAGCAGCATCCAGGCCACCGACAGGTCGCTGGCCGGATCGCCCGCGGTGATGTCGCCGAAGTCGATCACGCCGCTGACCTGGCCGTCGTTCACCAGGATGTTCGCCGGGTGCAGGTCGCCATGCAGCCAGACGGGCGGGCCGTCGTAGCCGGGGGCCGTGAGCGCCGCGACCCACGCGCGCAGCACCGCGTCCCGGTCGACCTGCCCGCCGATCAGGGCGAGGTTGGCCGCGAAGATACCGGTGCGCTCGGCCAGCGGGACGCCGCGGAACGGGTTGGCTGGCGCGTCCGCCGGGGCGGGGACGTGCAGCGCGCCGAGGAACCCGCCGACGGCGGCCGCGGCTGCCGCCGGGTCGAAGGAGCTGGCCTGTGCCGCGGGCACGCCCGGCAGGTAAGGCACCACGCTCCAGGAGTAGGGGTAGCCGCAGGCGGGTACCCCGGTCCGTTCCGGACGCGGGATGGGCAGGGGCAGCCTGGCGGCGAGCCCGGGCAGCCAGCGCTGCTCGTTCGTGATGATCTGCGCGCCAAGGGCGCGGCGCGGCAGCCGCGCCACCAGTCCGTCCCCGACCCGGTACAGCTCGTTGTCCCAGCCGTTCGCGAGGAACTCTACGGGCAGGCGCGCGAGGTCAGGATGCTGATCGGCGAGCAGCCGCCGCACTAGATCCGCCGACACCTCAACGTCGGCGGCTGGCATCCGGTTCACAGCCACAATGTTTAATCCTGCAGGGCGTCAGCGCCAGGCGAATACGGGCTGCTCGAAGTGGGCCACCCGGGTGACCAGGCCATGCAGCGCCAGCTGGCAGAACTGATGGATGATGGCGGCGGTCGGAGCGTACACATAGCCGCCCAGCAGCGCTAGGCGAAGGACCGGCGCGGGCGACTCCGTGATGCGCAGGAGCTGCGGCGGGCGGTCGAAGTCGGCCAGCGGGATCACGTGGATCCGGGCCACCTCCGACGACTGCCTGACGAGCGTGCCCACCGGGCCGCCCCACACCACCACGGGAGTGATGAGGAAGCCGGACCGCGTGGCGTAGTCATCGAGCGTTCCCAGGACATCGCCCGCCTCGGCTGCCACGCCCGTTTCCTCGCGCAGTTCCCTCAGCGCCGCTTCCCCGGCGGATTCGCCCGGCTCCCGGCTTCCGCCGGGCAGCGCCCATTGTCCGGAGTGATTCCGCAGGCCGGCGGCTCGCCTGGTGATCAGAAGGCAGGGCACGTCCTGCCGCAGGAGGACGCACACCGCCACCGACGCGGCCCGCAGGCCGGGTCGCGCTATCTCGATCCGCGGGAAGGAGGCCAGGTTATCGACGGCCGCTCAGCCAGCACGCTCCGCGGTACATAACCCGTTCCCCGCAAGGCCTTGGGACGTCCGTGCCATCGCCGGAATCCGGAAACCTCCGCCGCCAGGCCGCCGGGCGCTAGCCGGACAGGCGGGGCAGGTCGCTGAGCTTGAGGGCCAGCTCCACGGTCAGGCGCAGGTCGCCGCGGGCCGGATCGCCGCCGAGCAGGCGGCGGATGGTCCGCAGCCGGTAGGCCAGCGTGTTGGCGTGCACGTAGAGGCGTCGGGCGGTCTCGTTGGCGTTGTAATCGGCCTGCACGTAGGCCCGGAGCGTCGGGACCAGTTGGGTCCCGCGTTCGGCGTCGTAACGGACCAGCGGCCCGAGGGCGTCTTCGACGAAGTCGCGCCGGTGCTGCGATCCGCCGCCGTCGAGCAGGATCCGGTAGACGCCGAGGTGCTCAAAGGCCAGCGGACGGTCCGCGATGCCGAGCCTGCGGGCCAGTTCCACGGCCTGGTCGGCCTCGTGCAGGCCGTGGCCCAGCTCTCGTGCCGTGCGCATCGGTGAGCTGATGGCCAGGTGGACGCGGGCCCCGGGCCCGACCTGCCCGGCGGCGGCGCGGACCCGGTCGAGCAGGTCCGCGGCAACGTCCAGGTCGCGGGCCAGGTTGTCCGGAGCGGCCGGCAGGAGAAGCAGGAACCCCGATCGCCACGGGACGACCGCGGCCGTTCCGACGACGTCGAGGCAGGTACGCCGCACCGCCGGGTAAAGGCGCGCCTGGGGCACCTGAACCTCATCCGGCCAGCGGATCTGCGGGTTAGCAGGCGGACGGGGCCAGCTCGCGTGTACCTGGGCGAACCGCCACGGTCCGGCGATTGTGTAGCCGAGGTCGGTCAGCATCCGGTTGACGTCCCGGTCGTCGTGGTCCACGCCGCTGGACAGGTCGCGCAGCAGGTCCCCCTTGAGGCGGGCCTCGAGTTCGTAGGCGGTGCGCTCGTGCAGCATCTCCAGGGCGAAGATCGTGGCGGCGTGCTCGATGGCCCGGGCGTCGATCTCGTCGAGCGGCGCGGCGCCGTCCCAGACCGCCAGGTAACCGCCGAAGTGGCTACCCACGGCGATGGGGGCCAGCGCGGGCCGGTCGCCCCGGTCCCGTCCGCGTCGCCACCAGATCTCGCGCTGGCCGTCGTCGAGCCAGTGACCGTCCGGCGGCAGGTCGTCGGGCCAGCCGCTGACGGCCAGCGGCCGCAGCGCCGGGTCGAGCACCATCACCGGCCGGTTCACCAGGTCGGCCAGGCGCCCGGCCAGCGGGCCCATGCCGGGCGCGTCGAAGGCGGTCCGGGACAGCTCGCGCTGCAGGAAGATGGCCCGCTCCAGTTGGCGGCCCTGGGTGCGTACCTGGCGGAACAGGTGGGCGGATTGCACGCTGACGGCCAGCAGCGGGGCGATCAGGTTGAGTAGCTCGAGGTCCTCGTCAGTGAACCGGCCGTCGCGTTTGTTGATCGCGTGGCAAACGCCGATGGCCTGGTCCTCGACCATCAGCGGGACGGTCAGGATCGTTCGGGCGGCGAACAGGTCAACGAAACGCCGAATCGGCCGCGGGTCGTTCGGGGCATCGTTGGTCAGGTACGGGCGGCCGGACAGGAATACCTTGACCGCGTTGCCCCCGTCCCGCAGCGCCACATGGTAGGCGGCGATCCGCTCCGGATCGTCGATTCCGAACGCCGGCTGCTGGAGCACCAGTTCCGAACGTTCCGGGTCATACAGCATGAAACCCGCGGTCTCGACATCGAGCAGTTCGCTGATCGTCCTGATCAGGGTGGCCAGAGCCTGCTCGTAATCCGCTGTCGATGCCATCGCCCGGCCGACCTGCATCAGCGCGTGGACCCGGCGTTCCTCGGCTTCAACCCGCACCGGCCGCCCCTTCCACGACAGCGCCTTGGGGCATCGTAACAACCGCTTATCGCGAGGCATGTGGCGCTGACACATGGAGCCGGCGCACGACGCGGGTGACGCTGCTGCTCAAGGCACGCGAGAGTCGAGGGAGGGGCATGTACACCGTCGACATCGACACCGGCGGGACCATGACCGATGGGCTGGTGTGGGACGGGACGAACCCTTCAGCCATGATCACGGTCAAGGTCGACACCACGCCGCACGATCTGGTCGTGTCGTTCCGCGAGCTCCTCAGCGAGGCCGCCCGCCAGCTGGGCCACACCGGCCTGCAAGCCTTCCTGGACGAGGTGGCGCTGATCCGCTGGTCCTCGACCATCACCTCCAACGCCCTGGGCGAGCGCAAGGGCGCCAAGCTGGGGCTGCTGGTCCAGCCGGGCAGCGAGCGGAGCCTGTACGGCGACGGGCCTTCGCCCGCGGTCGGCACGCTGGTGGCCGAACGCAACGTGGTCGGCGTCGATCCCGGCGCCAACGGGCAGGCCGTGCTCGAGGCGGTCCGCCGGCTGCTCGAGGACGGCGCCCGCCGCATCTGCGTCAGCCTGGACAGCTTCCCGGAGACCTCGCAGGAGCAGGCGGTCAAGCGGATCGTCGAGACCCAGTACCGCGACCACTACCTGGGCTCCGTGCCGGTCCTGCTGGCCAGCGACATGGCCCAGGTCGACGACGGGCAGACCAGGACGCACTACGCGCTGATCAACGCGTACGTGCACGGCCAGCTGGCCAACGCCCTGTTCACGGCCGAGGACCTGCTCCGCTACGAGCAGGGATGGACCGGCGCGCTGCTGGTCGGGCACACCAACGGGGGCGTCGCGCGGGTCGGTAAGACCAAGGCGGTCGACACGATCGAGTCCGGGCCGGTGTTCGGCACCCACGCCGCTGCCTGGTACGCCCGGCGGTACGGGCTGGACCGGGTGGTCTGCCTGGACGTGGGCGGGACCACGGCCAAGGCCAGCGTGGTGGAGGCCGGCCAGCCCCGCTACACCCGGGATGGCAGCCTGTTCGGCATCCCGGTCCGGGTCCCGCTGGCCCTGCTGCGGTCGGCGCCGCTGGGCGGCGGCAGCGTGGTCCGGCCGGACGGCCGGGGCGGGGTGAGCCTGGGCCCGGAGAGCATGGGCGCGGCGCCGGGACCCGCCTGCTACGGCCTAGGCGGCGACCAGGCCACGCTGACCGACGCGTTCGTCGTGCTCGGCTACCTCGACCCGGCCGGCTTCCTCGGCGGACGCCGCCGGCTGGACGTCGAGGCGGCCCGGGCGGCGCTGGAGACGAGGGTGGCCGGGCCGCTGGGTATCTCGGTGGACGACGCGGCCCGGCGGATCGCCGACGCCGCGGTCGGCACGGTCGCCGAGCTGGTCGGCTCCGCCATGGCCCGCGCCGGGATCGACCCGGTGCAGGCGGTGCTGTTCGCCTACGGCGGCAACGGCGCCCTGTTCGCCGCGCCGGTCGCGGAGCGGCTCAGCATCCCCGGCGCGCGGGTCTTCGGGCTCGGCCCGGTCCTGTCCGCGTTCGGCTCGGCCGTCTCCGACGTGGTGCATGTCTATGAGCGCAGCCTCGGCGTGACCGTCGGACAGGGCCATGACGCGGTGGTCGCCGCGGCCGATGACATGACCGCGGCCGGGCGGCGGGATCTGGCCGGGGAGGGCTTCGACCCCGATGAGGCCGAGACCGAAGTGGAGCTGGACGTGCATGACGGCGCGGAATACCAAACGGTCCAGGGTTCCAGCGCCGGCCAGGCGCTGGATCGCCTTGACGGCGCGACGCACGTCGATGTGGTCCGCGTACGGGTCAGGCGGCACCTGGCCAGCTGCGAGCCGCCACCCCGGGCCGCTGCCGCCGCGGACCCTGCCGCGCCGGTCCTGCGCGACCTGCTGCTGGCTGACGGCGGCGCCGCGCGCGTGCCGGTCTACGACTGGTCCGGGCTAGGCCCCGGATCCCACGTCGACGGCCCGGCTCTCGCGGCCGGCGGCAGCATGACCTGCCTGATCCCGCCCGGCTGGGTGCTGGACGTCGATGACCTGGGCGATGCCGCCCTGCGGCCCGCCCGCTCCGCCCGCGAGGAGGCGCAATGACGGCGCGACTGCGTTTCACCGAGTACCTCGACCTCGACCTGGACGCGGAGATGTGGCGGTGCAACCGCTGTGACGCCGCGCTGATCTCCGCTCGCGACCTGTACAAGCGGGGCTGCCTGGTCTATGACCGCGACCCGCGGGAGATCCACCCGCCGCTGATCGAGGGGGACTACACGTTCTCCCCCGATCCGGAGTGGGTCCGCATCCTGGAGTTCTACTGTCCCTCTTGCGGGGTCCAGATCGAGACCGAGTACCTGCCGCCCGGGCACCCGATCACGCCGGACATCTCTATCGACATCGACCGGCTCAAGCAGCGGCTGTCGGCCGGCGAGGTCGAGGTCCGCGACGGGCGCCTGGTCGTGCCCGGCCGCCAAGGACACGGCGACGGGGGCGCGCGATGACGCACGGACCGCTGGCCGCCGGAGCCGACCTTAACTCCGTCGACATCGATGTCGGCGGCACGTTCACCGACGCCGTGCTCACCCTGGACGGTCGGCGCTGGATCGGCAAGGCGCCGACGACCCCCTACGACCCGTCGGTGTGCTTCGTCAACGCGATCGAGGAGGTCGCGGACCAGGCCGGGGAGGACCTGGAATCGCTGCTGCCGCGGCTGGATGTGATCAGGTACTCGACCACCGTGGCCATGAACCGGCTCATCGAACGGCGCGGCCCCCGGATCGGGCTGATCACCACCGAGGGTCACGAGGACGCGATCCTCATCGGCCGCGGCGCCCAGTGGACCGACGGGACCCGCCTGGCCGAGCGGCGCAACCTGGCCCGGCAGCGCAAGCCGACGCCGCTCATCCCGCGGACCATGATCGTCGGGGTCAAGGAGCGGATCGACTCGACCGGCCGGGTCGTCCGGCCGCTGGACGAGGACGACCTGCGGCGCAAGCTGCGGGTGCTGATGGACCGCGGCGCCCGGTCGATCGTCGTCTCGCTGCTGTGGAGCTTCGCCAACCCGCGGCACGAGGAACGCGCCAAGGAGATCATCCGCGAGGAGTACAAGGAGTACCACATCGGCTACCTGCCGGTGGTGCTGTCCAGCCAGGTGGTGCCGAAGCTGGGCGAGTACGAGCGCACCATGACCGCGGTACTCGATGCCTACCTGCAGCGGCTCATGCAGAACGAGCTATCGGCCATGTGGGACCGGCTGCGCGCGCTCGGCTACAAGGGCAGCTTCCTGATGATCCACAACTCCGGCGGCAGCGGCGAGGTGTTCAAGACCACCGCCAGCCGGACCTACAACGGCGGGCCGGTCTCCGGGCTGATGGGCTCCTACCACCTGGCCACCTCGCTGGGCTACAAGAACGTGGTCGCCGGCGACATGGGCGGCACCAGCTTCGACATCGGCCTGGTGGTGGACGCCAGCGTCCGCAACTACGAGTTCCGGCCGATCATCGACCGCTGGATGGTCGGCATCACCATGCTCCAGACGCTGTCGATCGGGGCCGGCGGCGGGTCGATCGCCTGGATCGACCACAACCTGGGCGGCCAGCTCAACGTGGGCCCGCGCAGTGCCGGCTCGGACCCCGGCCCGGCCTGCTACGACCAGGGCGGCACCGAGCCGACCGTCACCGACGCCGACGTGGTGCTCGGCTACATCAACCCCGACACCTACTACGGCGGCCGGATGCCGCTGAACCGCGAGCGGGCCGAACGGGCCGTGCGCGAGAAGATCGCCGAACCGATGGGCCTGCCGGTCGAGGAGGCAGCCGCGCTGATCCGCCACATCGTCGACGCGAACATGTACAGCGCGATCAAGCGGGAGATCCACCTGCGCGGCTACCACCCCGAGGACTTCGCGCTGTTCGCGTTCGGCGGGGCCGGGCCCACCCACGTGTCCGGGTTCCTCGGCGACCTCGCCGGGGCGGTGATCTTCCAGACCGCGCCGGTGTTCTGCGCGCTCGGCTCGTCGATCATGGACATCGTCCACGTCTACGAGACCTCCCGGCGGATGCTGGTGATGGCGCCGATGACCCAAGAGCTGACCACCGAGTACGACACCTTCAACGGGGTCGTCGACCAGCTGATGGAGCAGGCCCGGGCCGACCTGGCCGCCGAGGGCCTGCCCGCCGACCGGGCCGAGTTCAGCCTCGAGCTGGACATGCTCTACGGCGGGCAGGTCAACGTGAAGCGGACCGCCTGCCCGGTCCTGCACCTGCGCGGCCCGCAGGACGTCCAGGCGCTGTACGACGAGTTCGAGCGGGAGTTCTCCGAGGCCTTCAGCCCCTTGGTGGTCAATAAGCCCGGCGGCGTCTACCTGGACAATTTCGTGCTGAAGGTCACCGTGCCGACCGCCAAGCCGGCCCTGCCCGAGCTGCCGCTGGAGTCCGCCGACCCCGGATCGGCTCGGACCGGCCAGCGCCCGGCCTGGTGGCCGGGCCAGGGCTGGGTGGAGACACCGCTGTACGACGCGGACGCGCTACGGCCGGGCCACCGGCTCGACGGGCCGGCCATCGTGGAAGCCTCGCTGACCACGGTGGTGATCCCGCCCGACATGCGGTACCGGATCGACCGGCATGGCCTCGGCCTGCTGCAGGCCAGCCAGAACGACCAGAACGGAGCAGCGCGATGATCCCGACGCTGGAACAGAAGCTGGCCTGGCTCAAGCTCGCCCCGGTCTCCGACCGGACCTCCTCCGGCCGGACGCTGGCCCCCGGGGAGTTCGAGATCGGCTTCCAGCGGACCAACGACATCCTGGATGAGGGCATGGAGGTGTTCGTCCGGTCCTGCCGCAGCGCGATGGGCATCGCCGGGGACTCCCTGGTGGGCATCTTCACCGCCGACGGGGACATGGTGAACGGTTCCTGCGGCACTTACCTGCACGCCGTGATCCCGCCGCTGATCATCAAGTTCATCCTGAACAGCTACCGCGACAACCCGGGCATCAAGGACGGCGACCTGTGGTTCGCCAACGACGCGGTCTACGGCGGCATCCACAACCCGGACCAGATGGTCGCGATGCCGGTGTTCTTCCGCGGTGAGCTCATCGCCTGGACCGCGGCGCTGGTCCACACCACCGAGACCGGCGCGTCCGAGCCCGGCGGCATGCCCATCGGCGCCACCGCCCGGTTCGAGGAGGGGCTCAACCTGCCGCCGACCAAGATCGGCGAGAACTTCCAGCTCCGCGACGACGTAGTGACCATGTTCGAGGCGTTCGGCATTCGCGCGCCGCAGATGGTCGCGGTCGACCTCAAGGCCCGCTGCACCACCGCCGACCGGGTCCGGACCCGGCTGCTGGAGTTCTGCGAGCGCGAGGGCGCCGACTTCGTTAAGGCGCTGTTCCGGCGGATGCTCGAGGTGGCCGAGCAGGGCGCCCGGGCCCGTATCCGCACCTGGGCCGACGGGGTGTACCGGTCCACCCACTTCGCCGACGCCGTCGGGCTGAACCAGGGACTGGTCCGCAGCTGCTGCATGACGCTGACCAAGGACGGCGACCACCTGCTGGTCGACTTCACCGGCACCGGGCCGGAAACCCCGTCCTCCTACAATGCCCATCCGCAGGCCGCGATCGGGCATTTTGCCAACTACGTGTACGAGTACCTGTTCCACGACCTGCCGATCAGCAACGGAACGTTCGCCCCGATCGACTTCAAGTTCGAGCCGGGCTCGTGCCTTTACCCCGACGTACGCGCCGCGACCAGCAACTCGGTCATGATCGCCACCGGGGTGATGAGCGCAGTGCACAACACCTTTGCCCGGGCCGTGTTCTCCACCGAGCACTGGCGGCAGGCCGGCGCCTCCCAGGGCAACGGCGGCAACGCCGTGGTGCTGGCAGGCATGTCCCAGTGGAGCTCGCCGTTCGCCGACATGCTGGCCTACTCGATCAACACCGAGGGGCAGGGCGCGCTGCCGGAGATGGACGGCATGAACGCGTTCGGCTTCCCCTGGTGCCCGGCGGGCCGGGCCCCGGACGTGGAATTGGTCGAGAACGAGTTCCCGCTGTTCATCCCTATCTCCTCGCACTGGAAGGACTCCGCCGGCCACGGCAAGTACCGTGGCGGGGTCGGCACCGCCCAGCTGTGGGTGGCGCACCACGTGCCGATGGTGATCATGATGGCCATCGCGGACAACTCGAAGATCCAGACACCGCAGGGCCTGTTCGGCGGCTACGCGCCCTGTACCATCCCGGGCGTCAGCGTGGCCCACGCGGACCTGATGCAGCGGCTGGAGGCGGGTGACACCCTCGACCTGGACATCACCGAGGTGCTCCGCGCGCGCAGCATCGGCGGCGAGTGGGGTAATGAGTTCCAGGGCCGGGCGCCCCGGCCCTACATGCAGAACGACGTCATCACGGTCGCGTTCGCCACCGGCGGGGCCGGCTACGGCGACCCGCTGGAGCGCGACCCGGATTCGGTCGGCGACGACATCGACAAGGGCCTGGTCTCCGAGTGGGCCGCCGAGCACGTGTACCAGGTGGTGTGGGACGGTGAGCGCAGGAGGGTCGACGCCGCCGCCACCGGGCAGCGCCGCGCTGACGAGCGGCAGGCCCGGATCGCGCGCGGTCGCCCGTACGCGGAGTTCGAGGCGGAGTGGCTTCAGCGCAAGCCGCCGGAGGAGATCCTGACCTGGTACGGAAGCTGGCCCGACGCCAAGCCGCTGCAGCCGCTGATGCGCCCCTGACCCGGTCGGCGACCCAGTGCCCGCATCCAGCGCCCGCAGCCGGGCCCGGCAGCTGGCCCGGCACGGTACCTTTGACCGGGTCAAAGGGACCACGCCCGCGCTGGTCTGCCCGCTGGTCCTGGCCCAGGCCGCCGAGATAGAGGCGCTGCCCGCCGGACAGTTCCTCACTGACCCGACCAAGCTGGCCAACGGGCTGCGCGCCCAGCATGGCGCGTTCGGCACCGACGTGATCGTGACCGCCGCCGCCGATGACCTGGCTGCGTGCTCCCTGGCTGCTGCCACAGCGAGCGCGGCGGGCGACCTGGCCGCGGCGGTGACCGGGCACCCGCGGGTCGCGGCGGCGGTCGAGGCTACCCGGCGGCTCGCGGCCACCACCGAGGACACCGCGCTGGCCGCCGCCCTGTGCGGGCCCGCGCAGCTCGCCGCCCAGCTCGGCCGCACGCCCGCCGGTCCCGCCGCGCTAGAGGAGTACGGCGCAGTGCTACTTGCCCTGGCCAAGGCGTTCCTGGAGGCCGGGGCCCATCTGCTGCTGGTAGTGGAGGCCGAGCCGGTGCCCCGTGCAGCCGCCGACGGCTGGCGCTCGGCGGTTACCCCGCTGGTCAACGTGGCCCGGTTCCGCCAAGCCGCGGCCGCGGTCGTGCTGGCCGATCCCGCCGACGCCGCGCTCGCGCCGCGCGGGGCCGTGGTGTGCCTGCCGCCCGCGGCGTCCAGGCCAGGCCAGGGGATCGCGCTGGAAGTCGACCCGGCCGCCTGGCCCGCGCCGCTGGCCGGGCGGCCGCTGCTCACCACGCTCGGCCCGGTCCGGGGCCGGTTCGCCGAGTGCCGGGCGGCGGTAGGGCAGCTGACCGCTGCGCTGGCCGAGGGGTGAGCCATGGCTCAGCGTTACTGGGACCCGGAACTGGAGACCATGCCCTGGGACGAGGTGCTGGCCTGGCAGGCGGCCCGGGCCGTGCCGTTCGTCCTTGGGCTGCCCGGGCGCTCGGACTTCCATCGTGCCCTGCTCGGTCCCGGGCCCGCCGTCGGCCCGGCGGCCGGGTTGGAGTTCCTGGCCGGCCTGCCGTTCACCACCAAAGACGACATGCGCCGTTCTCAGGGAGAAGGCCGTCCGGGCGAGCCGTTCGGCCGGCACCAGGGCGTGCCACTGCCCGCGGTGGTCCAGACCCTGTCCTCATCGGGTACCACCGGCGAGCCGGTCATGTTCGCGCTGACCGAAACCGACCTGCGGACCTGGCGGGACGGGATCGCAACAGGCTTCTTCACCGCCGGGATCAGGCCCGACGACGTGGTCGCCCACCTGGTCGGGCTGCCTGGCGTGGCCGGCGGGCTGCCGTATGCCGACGGCTTCCGGCGCATCGGCGCGACGCTCGCGTGGATCGGCGGCCTGCCTACCGAGCGGATCATCGCGCTGATCCCGCGCCTGCAGGCCACCGCGGTGCTGTCCACCACCTCGTTCGGCACCTACCTGGCCGACCGGTGCCAGGAGCTGACCGGCCAGGACGCCTCCGCGCTCGGGGTCCGCACGCTGCTCGGCGGCGGCGAGCCGGGCATGGGCCAGCCGGAGATCCGCGACAAGATCATCCGGGGCTGGGGCCTGCAGCGCGCCTGCGAGGTCATGGGCCTCGGCGACGTGATGGCCCTGCTGTGGGCCGAGTGCGAAGCCGGGGGCGGCATGCACTTCTGCGGCCAGCGGTCGGTCGCGGTCGAGCTGATCGACCCGGCCAGTGGCGCGGTGCTGCCCTGGGCCGACGGCGCGCGCGGCGAGGCCGTCTACACCACCTTCGCCCGCGAGGCGACCCCGGTGCTGCGCTACCGCTCCGCCGACCACCTGGTGGTGACCGCGACGAGCTGCCTGTGCGGCCGCACGTCCCCGCGCATCCGCTGCGTCGGCCGCACCGACGACATGCTCATCTACAAGGCCATGAACGTCTTCCCCAGCGCGATCCGCGACGTCGTCGTGCGGGGCTTCCCCGGTGCAATCGAGCCGTACCTGCGCATCTGGAAGGACCACGCGGACCAGGTCCGGTACGACACCCCGATCCCGGTCGACGTGGAGGCCGCGCCCAGGCTGCCCGCGGACCGCTACCCGGAGGTGGCCCGCGCCGTCGAGCGGGAACTCCGCGTCCGGCTGCAGATCCGCGCGGCCGTCACGATCCTGGATCCGGAGACGCTGCCCCGCACCACCTACAAAACCCCGCTGCTGCACGTGCGCCAGATGGAGTGAGCCAATGTCCTTCCGCGACGCCTGTATCCCCGTCCGCCTCGGCTGGTCCTCGCCGTTCGCCCGCTGGCAGGGACCGCTGGCCGAGGTTTCCAGCCTCGATCTAGCCGCCCGGGTCACCGCCGACGCGCTGGCCAGCCGCGGGCTGCCCGCCTCCGAGGTCACGGGTATCGTGCTCGGCTGGACCGTCCCGCAGCCGGAGATCTTCTACGGCGCCTCCACCGTCGCCGCCCGGATCGGCGCGCCGCACGCTACCGGGGCCATGCTCTCGCAGGCCTGTGCCACCTCGGCGGCATGCCTGGAGGCGGCGGCCCTGCGGGTGGAGGCTGGGCTGGACGAGCTGTCGGTGGTGATCACCACGGACCGCACCTCCAACGGCCCGGTGCTCACCTACCCGGCGCCGTCGGCTCCCGGCGGGGCACCCCGGCAGGAGACCTGGGTACTCGACAGTTTCCGCCGCGATCCGTGGGGCGGCCTGTCGATGGTGGCCACGGCCGAACGGGTCGCGGCCGAGGCCGGCCTGACCCGGGAGCGCCTGGACGAGGTCGCCCTGCTGCGCTATCAGCAGTATCAGGCGGCGCTCGCCGACGACCGGGCCTTCCAGCGCCGCTACATGGTTCCGGTCACGCTGCCGAGCCGGCGCGGCGAGCCGGTGGTGGTCGACGGTGACGTGGGCGTCCACCCGACCACCGCCGAGGGCCTGGCCAAGCTGGCGCCCGCCGAGCCCGGCGGCGTGGTGACCTACGGCACCCAGACCCACCCCGCCGACGGGACCGCCGGCCTGGTGGTCACGACGGCCGCCCGGGCCAGGGAACTGGCCGGCGGAGAGGGGGTCGCGCACATCCTCGGCACCGGTGTCGCCCGCGTCGGCCGGGGCGAGATGCCCCAGGCCCCGGTGCCCGCCGCGCTGACCGCGCTGGACCGGGCCGGGCTCGGCCCCCGCGACGTGGACGCGGTCACTACCCACAACCCGTTCGCAGTCAACGACCTGTGGTTCAGCCAGCAGACCGGCATCGGCCTGGAGCGGATGAACGCCTACGGCTGCAGCCTGATCTACGGCCACCCCCAGGGCCCGACCGGCGCCCGGCTCATCGTCGAACTGCTCCACACGCTGCGGCTGCGCGGCGGCGGGATCGGCCTGTTCACCGGTTGCGCCGCCGGCGATACCGGCGCCGCTGTGGTCGTTCGCGTCGAAGACTGAGGCATCTGTACGAGACGCCGCCGGTAATAACTGCGCGACCGGGGCTCGTGCGTACGGCATCCGCGCTGGCCGGCCATTGCAGGTAGGTGCCGTGGTGCTCAGGCCCTTCACGCCGGAGCTCAGGTCGAGTGTCCGCTGCGTCGCGGGGATGGCATTGTCACGGTCATCGGAACTCCGGCCGCTAGCTGAACGCGAACAGCTCTTCTGGCGAGTCGGCCATGACCGCTGGCCATAGCGGTGCCGCGTCGGGCAGGCCGGGTGGGGACCGGAAACCGAGCCTAAGCGGCTGAGGCTGCCCTCGGTCCCGTCTTTGTCCTGGTGCCAGGTGGGTGCCGAAGCGGCGCTGGTAATACGTCAGCGGCGCAGCAGCGTGTGGCCGGCGGTGAGGACGTGGCCGAAAACGACGATGTGGTCGCCGCCGCTCACCATTCGCTCGACGCTGCACGCGAGCCATGCCGCGCAGCCGTCCAGGCGCGGCAGGCCGCTGTCCAGTATCCAGCTGATCCCGTTGAACTTGTCATCGCCCTTGCGCGCGAAGCCAGCGGCGAGCGCCACCTGGTCCGTGTGCAGGACGTTGAGCCCGAAGAGCAGGGTGCGGCGTAGATGGCGCAGCAGACCGAGCGGCCGAGGAACCCAGGCCGCCGTCAAACCCTCGATGGCTCAAGCTGCGTGCTGGCCGAGTACGACCGGCACGGCCGGATCCGCGGCGGCGACCCGGAGCAGATGATGGACGCCGCCGCGGCCGCCTGCCTCGCGCTGTCCCTGGACGGCACCGACACGCTGCTGATGGCCGCCGACCACGCGCTGCGCCGCGAGCTGTCCCGCCGGGTCCGCGAGGACCTGATCCGCCTCGGCGTCGTAGCCCCCGGCCCCGCGGTGCGCATCGCCGATGGCGCCGCGGCCAGCGCCGGGGACCTGATCATCTGCACCCGCAACGACCACACAGTCGAGGCGGGGAACCCGGTCGCACGCTGGCCAACGGCGACCTGCTCCGCATCGAGGCCGTCACCCGCAACGGGCTGATCGTCCGCCGCGCGCTGGACGCCGACCCGCGCACCGGCCAGCGCCGCTGGACCAGCCAGCCCTTCCTGTACGCCGGCTACGGCAGCGCCGAGCTGGGCTATGCGGTCACCGACCACGTCGCCCAGGGCCGCACGGTGCACACCGGCCTGGCGGTGATCACCGGAACCGAGGACCGCCAGCACGCCTACGTCGCCCTGACCCGCGGCACCAGCAGCAATTCGGCCTACGTATTCACCGTGTCCCCCAAGCGCGCCGACCCCGCTCCCGGCCCCAGACCTGCGCCCGAACTGGCGAAGTACGACCAGATACATGCCGAACGGGCCGGCGTCCCCGCCCCCGCGGCCACCCCGTCCGCCCCGCCCGGGGAGGCGCTGGCCGTGCTGTCCGCTGTCCTGGACCGGGACGGCCAGCTCCTGTCCGCCTCCCAGGACCGGCTGCGTGCCCTGGCCGGTGCCGATCACCTGGCCATCTTGAACGCGACCTGGACCGCCGAGACCGCTCCCGCCCGCCAGCAGCGGTACAAAGACCTGCTCGCGGCCAGCCTGCCGCCCGGCTTCCGCCGCGACCTGGGCCACCAGGCCCGGTGGCTATGGCGGACCCTGCGCGCCGCCGAGCTGGCCGGCCTGGACCCGGAACAGGTGCTAGCCGCCGCGATCGCCGAACGGGACCTGGCCGGATCCCGCGACCTGGCCGCCGTCATCGACGCCCGCCTCCGCCACCGCCTCGGCTCCCTCGTTCCGCTGCCATCCGGGTCGTGGTCCGCCCAGGTCCCGGCCATCACCGACCCCGGGCGCCGCGCCTATGTCGCCGAGATCGCCGCGCTGATGGACGCGCGCAAGGACCGCCTCGGCGAGCGCGCCGCAGACAACGCCCTGTCCTGGGCGGTCAACGCCTTGGGACCGGTCCCGGCCCATCCGCTGGACCGGCTGAACTGGCAATGCCGAGCCGCCTCCATCGGCGCCTGGCGGGAACTTTCCGGCTATGACCACCCTGCCGACCCGATCGGCCCGGAACCCGTCGCGGCCGCCCCGGACCTGCGCGCGGCCTGGCACGAGGCCCCCTGGCCGGCCATCGCCCGGGTCGAGGTGATCACCGGATGCGCCCGTACGGGCTCTCCTCCATCTTGTTCATCACACCCGCCGCCCGGCCGCCGTCTTCGAAAGGCCGGACGGACAGGGGCGCGTGTCGCGGTTCGTGCCCGCGTGGCTGGGGCCAGCGCCCGTGCTCGAAGCCCCTAACCCGGTCACCGGCGTGCGCGCCCGGTATGCACCCGCGTCGAGGTCCTCGATGAGAGTCGGGCCTGCGGGTGCCCAGCCGAGAAGCTCCCGTGTCGCGGTGCTGGTCGCCGCGAGGTCCATGCCGAAGAATGTGCCGATCCAACCGAAATGACCCTGGACGTCATCGGGAGCGATCGATGTGACGGGAAGGCCGGAGGCGCGGCCGATGGCCTCCGCGATGTCGCGGGTGAGTATCCCGTCTTCCGCGACGGCGTGCAGGCGGGCGCCGGCCGGAGCCTTCGCGAGCCCCAGAGCGACGAGGCGCGCGGCATCGGACCGGTGCACGGCGGCCCACCGATTGGTCCCGCCGGCCGGGTAGCCGGAGACGCCCTTTTCGCGCGCCACCGCGGCGATCGTCGCGATGAACCCGTGGTCGCCGGCTCCGTGCACGGTCGGGGCAAAGCGCAGGCTCACGGTGTGCACGCCGCGGCCGACGAACTCGAGCGCGAGATTCTCGCTGCCGCCGCGGGGCGAGTCCGGGCCGTGGAACGGGGACACATCGTCCTCCCTGGCCGACCTGCCCAGGGTGAGGCCGGCGACGCCCGAGGCGAGCAGGAAGGAACGGCCGGTGCCGACGAGCGTGTCGCCGATGGCCTGGACCGCAGCGCGCTCGGCAGCGGCCGAGTTGGCCGGGTTCGACCAGTCGTGCTTGTTCGCGAGATGGATGACGGCTTCGGCGGCTTCGGCGCCAGCACGGATGCTCGCGAGATCGTCGAGGTCGCCGCGACGGACGCGAACCCCCTTCGCCTTGAGGGCAGCGGCGGAAGTGTCGGACCTGGCGAGCCCAGTGACCTCATGCCCGGCGGCGAGAAGTTCATCGATGGTGGCGGAACCGATCCATCCGGAGGCTCCGGTGACGAAAACGCGCATGGCACTGTCTCCCTTCGGCTCCGTCATGGGCGGAGCGGCTGATGCGGTGATGTCAGTGGCTGACGTCAGTCACAGACATCACCATATACCCGTACGGCAGTCACTGTCATCACTAGACTGGTCATCATGGCGCGTTGGGAGCCGGGAGCGAGAGAGCGCCTGCAGGCAGCGGCACTCGAGCTATTCGCTACCCGCGGGTTCGAGCAGGTGACCGCCGCGGAGATCGCGCAATCCGTCGGGCTGACCGAGCGCACCTTCTTCCGGCACTTCAGTGACAAGCGCGAGGTGCTGTTCTACGGGCAGCGGCAGTTCCTCCAGGCGTTCGTCGACGGGGTGGACGCCGCACCGCCCGGCGCTTCCCCGCTCGAGGTCATCGCCTCCGCGCTGCACGCGGCCGCATCGTTGTTCCCCGCCGAACGCCGCCCGTACTCCCGCATGCGGCAGTCCGTGATCGACCAGAACCCCGCGCTCCGGGAACGCGAACAGCACAAACTCGCGGGCCTCGCCAAGACGGTCGCCGAGGCCCTGCGCGCTCGCGGCACCGGCGAGCCGGCGGCCACCCTCGCGGCACAGTCGGGTGCCACCGTCTTCGGAATCGCGTTCGCGCAGTGGATCCGCGAAGGCGAAACGCGGTCTCTCCCTGACATCGCATCGGACGTACTCCATGAGCTAGTCAACCTAACCGGAACGGCAACCGGATCACCGAAGTTACCGTGACACTCCAGAAGGACCAGTTCTGAACGCGCGGGAGTTGGCGGACAGGCGTTCCTGTTCGGCCAGAAGCGGACGTTCGCCCCAAACGCGGCGATATATAGACATATAGTGCAGTTGGCCATTCATTGGGCTATAGCCGGGACTCCTGAACGGCCAACGCTACGAGATCTGCTGATGGCCATGCGCCTCTGAGAAATACTGAGTTCGCCGAGTGGCCGTTCACACCGTGTCCCGAAGGATGATCTGCATGCGGGGGTATGGCGCCGCTGACCGGCATCTGGCGACGGTACGAACGCACCTTACAAGCGAGGGGCCGGTGGTTCGAACCCACCTGCGCCCACGGATTATCGAGTCCGTGTCCGGGCCCTGACGGGCCAAGGTAGGTGACGCGCCATGTCAGCTAATGACAGGGATACGGCTGAAGCCCTGTGCGCTCAGTGGATGCCTCGCAAGAAGACCACGTGCGCGCGCACGCCGGGCCACGCTGGGCCGTGCATAACAGCCGAGAACATGGCGCGCCGCAGGGCATACCGGCGTAGCCACCCGCACCCCGAGTCATCGGACTTACGAGCCACCGCTCAACTAATCGGCAGGTCTTCGCAGGTCGGCACAAGCGCTTACGGACTCCCTGCTTACAAGCGAGGGGTCACTGGTTCGAACCCAGTTGCGCTGGTCGGTCGGGGCTGGCGCCGAGCGCACTGGCCAGGGCCTGGTTCCAGGTGCCGGGGGCGAGCTGGTGCAGGCCCTGCCGCTGGTCCGGGATCCAGATGCCGGTACGCAGGGCCTGGTAGATAGCGCGGGTGGCGTCGCTGACGGCGGCCTCGACGCACTGCCACGGGTGGTGGTGCAGCTGGGCGAGGTGGCGGCGCTGGGCGCGGAGGATCTCGGGGAGCTAGCTGACGTCGAGCTGGCCGGCGTGGGTGCGAGCGGAGGGGGCCGGTCCAGAGCCGGTGGCGTGGCGCCTGGCCTTCCCGGACTCGCTGACCCAGTGCAGCCACGTCGGCTGGGACGCGACCGCCTCCACGCCGGGGTCGGCGTCCAGCGCCATCAGCACGTCGCGCTCCACCTACGACTCATAGCCGACGTGCTCGGCGGTCCGGGAGAACCACCACCAGCCCGGCCAGTTCCGCTGGCCCCGGAATGACGCAAAAGCCCCGCACCGGGCTCACCCGCTCGAACCGCGCCGACCAGCACGCCGCCAGCGGCCCCCCTGCAGTGGGTTGGTGGTCCTCCTGATCGCTGAGACACCCGGCGCCGGAAGGGTGAAGCGGGCCTGAGCGGAACCCGATTCGTTTGGCGGCTGAGTGTCGTGCGACGATCTTGCGGTGGGGTCCGCTGAGGGATCAGACGTCGTTGCCGGGCGCGTTGCTCGTCCTGGGACGGAGGGAATCGTCTCGCGTCCGGGGCTGTTCGAGCGGCTCGGGGCCTCGACGCGGGTGACCGTGGTGTCGGCGCCGGCGGGGAGCGGGAAGACGGTGCTGCTGCGGTCCTGGATCGGCGGGGCGGGACTGGCGGAGCATGCCGCGTGGGTGGCGGTCGGGCGCGGCGAGCGTGATGCGCAGCGGTTCTGGCTGTCGGTGCTGGGCGGGCTGCGCCGGACGGCCCCGGGGGCCCGGCTGGTGCGGCCGTTGACGGCGGCGCCGGACCTGGACGGGTGGCAGATCGTGGAGCGGCTGCTGACAGACCTGGCGCCGCTGGGGGAGCGGGTCTGGCTGGTGCTCGATGACGTGCACGAGCTGGGATCGGCCGGAGCCCGCCGCCAGCTGGAGCTCCTGGTGATGCGCGGGCCGCCGGGGCTGCGGTTTGTGCTGGCCACCCGGCAGGAGGTGCGGCTGGGCCTGCACCGGCTGCGGCTGGAAGGTGAGCTGACCGAGATCCGCGCGCCCGACCTGCGGTTCAGCCCGGCCGAGGCTCGGGAGCTGTTCGACGCGGCCGGGGTGCTGTTGTCCGATCCGGCGTTGGGGATGCTGCACCAGCGAGCCGAGGGATGGGTGGCCGGGCTGGCTGGAGCGGGTCAACGGTGAGCTGGCTGACCTGCTGACGGGGCAAGGTGGCGGGCAGCGGATGTTGCAGGAGCTGGAGGAGGCGAACGCGTTCGTGGTCTCACTGGACGCGGGGCGGTTCTGGTTCCGCTACCACCAGATGTTCGCCGACCTGCTTCAGCTGCAGCTGCGGCGTACTGAGCCGGGTGAGGTCACCGGGCTGCACCAGGTGGCCGCGCACTGGCTGGCGGGGCACGGGTACCCGGTGGAGGCGATCGGCCAAGCCCAGGCGGCGCGGGACTGGGGCCTGGCCGCCCGGCTGCTGTTCGATCACTGGCCCCGCCTGTACCTGGGCGGGCAGGCCGCCATGATACACGCGCTCCTGGCAGGGTTCCCGGCCGAGCCTAAGGCGCGTTATGTGAGTTGAAGTTGCGACGCGCCGAGGTGCTTGATCTGAGTGGACTCCTGCGGCAGCAAGCAGTTGTCAGACTTAACCTCCACCGCAGGAGTCCCCACCATGCTGGCAACTGAGCTGCTGTTCGTCTACATCTACTGCCTGGTTGATGACGCCATCAAGGCGGG
>WNFY01001920.1_pt1 | contig 37832 bp, 33 predicted proteins | sample 5400091 | NCBI WGS metagenome assembly WNFY01 (sample SAMN13153364, study PRJNA577476) | soil metagenome | isolation source: 60 cm soil or saprolite under grassland replicate 1 | place: USA:California | collected 2016-06-15 | reverse complement strand
CCTTGATCTCCCTGTCTAGGCGTCATACTATGGTCCTTACCTGCCTTTCGGGGGTAAGTGAGACGTTGAGCATGCTTCCATTCCCATAGGAAGCAGGGGATTGCTCCCCGCTGAGATGATGCCCTGTTACGGGCGTAACGCAATAGGCGCATTTTCTCCCCCACTTGTCCAACAAGTATTCACGCGCTTCATAGCCGAAAAGCGTTCCTTGCTGGTAGAAGACGCCTGCAACTTCAGGACTCTCCATCTGCTGAAGATCGAACTTGACCAGCTCTTGACTGATCGCGCGGATTGGGCAAGACCGCTGCAGACGCCCGACCCAGGTGATGACATTGCAGATCCTACTCTCTAAGCTGGGAGGGAGCCAACCTTTCTTTTTGTTCCGTCGATTATCACCTCTCGGCTTTCTGTAGCGGGTATGTCTCCTCCTTCGGCTCCGGCGAACAGTGCGACGATCATCCAACCGATCCTTAATCTGCTCGCCACGATGAGCGAGTTCTGCCGCAAACACGACTTCCCCGTTCGCATCGTTGATCAAGGCCAGTCCCGTCGTCTTACTGCCAGGATCGATCTTGAGACGCAATGGCGAAAGTCCGGGATGTGCCACCTCTGCTTTGAGCACAATGGTAAAAGGGTATCGCTTAAACACTGCTGCCTTCCCTGTCGAGAGCAGAATTCGCGCTCTGCCAGGATGCACCGGATTCAATGGCTGTTTGTTGGTATCAATGACAAAGACCTTGCTCATGCGAGCCTCCTATTGCTAGGGTAATGTTGGCCTCGACAATGTTCTCAGGAGGTTTGACGTGCAGAACACCGAGTTCACCAATCTCCCTCTTTTAATCCTGCACCGTAGAGGTCGGGGCTGGCCTCGTACCCCGACGTACCTATTTCTCCCGTAACGTAGGCTCTCTTTCAAGCCTGAGTCTGGTCACGTTCGGCTTACGACACCCCCTTCGGGATGCTGCAAGCCCCCGCTTTCAAGCGGGTGGTTCATGACTCCTCACAATCTCATGCACTGCCTGCGTATAGTCCTCCATCGTCGCCTCCGCAGGTAACGTATCCGCCCGCTCCCCATGCCCCGGTAGATCAATCGCAAACGCGTTCTCCCTCCCAAAATGCTCAACTTGCAGACGCCAGATGCGCCCACTATCTCCCGAGCCATGAATAAAAACCAACGGCGTATCCATAAAAACACATCCTTTCCTCTCTATACTATGCTTGCGTCTCGGCCCGTAGCGGCATGGCTTGCCTGTGCCGGGTGGCTCTACAGGCAACTCCACATTATTAGTGAAACCTGCATTTCATAAGAGCATCATACAACATCATCATCAAACCAACCTCCTGCTATTACATTGAAGATCTTCAATTCCCATTTCCACAAAAGAATGCTATACTGCCTCCAGGATTGGAGGCTCTTTGGGAACTGCCTTTCTTCAACGGGAGATCGAGCAGGTAAGCAATAGGAGACAAAATGGCAATGTTACGCTGGACCTCGCGAGATTTGGACAGGCTGCCAAAAGTCGACGGGACGCGGTACGAAGTGATGGATGGGGAGTTGTACGTGTCGACGCAACCACACTGGGCTCATCAACTTGTATGCAGTCACATTATAACGCTGCTAAATGACTGGAGTCGAGCAACTGAGTCCGGTATAGCGAATCTCGCTCCCGGCTTAATCTTTGCAGAGGATGATGACGTCGCGCCTGATGTAGTATGGATAAGTCGAGGACGCCTCTCTACCGCTCTCCATCCCGATGGTAAATTGCACGCCACTCCCGAACTGGTCGTTGAAGTCCTTTCTCCCGGCCCTGCTAATGAGCGGCGAGATCGCGAAATCAAACTGAACCTTTACTCACGCCACGGCGTGCTAGAATATTGGATTGTAGACTGGCGAGAACGCTCCGTTGAAGTCTACCAGCGAGTTGACAGTGCGCTTACGCTTGTGCAGACACTTCACGGAAATGACGTGATCCAGTCGGTAAATCTTCCAGGTTTTACTTGCGAGGTCGACCAGTTTTTTGTTGATACGAAGAAATGAAGCGTTCCTCTTTACTTCTTGCGCTGTGATTTGGCCTTCTTTATCGGGGTGCGCGGTTCCATAAAATTGCCGCTTGCTCATTTTTGAGGCAAAGCGGCAAAATGTACCTGGCTAGCTGGCAAATTTCATCTTTGGGGAGGCGAATGCCCTTCAACGCAATCAGCCTTCCGGTTCAACCGCAGGCCCGAGTGCTACGCGCGGAATGGACGGAAGAAGGCTCGCAGGTCCTCGACCAGCAGCTCGGGTTCCTCCAGCGCGGCGAAGTGCCCGCCTCGTGGCATCTGCGTCCAGCGCTCGATGCGCAAGTGGCGCTCCGCCAATTCGCGCGGAAGGGTGACCCCTGGAGGGAGATCTTTGGGGAAGCGGGCAAACCCCGCTGGAACGTCAATACGCTGCCCCGGAGAGAGGGGCTGCGGTATGGACAGGTCCTTGTAGTAGTTGCGAATCGAGGAATTGATCGTTTGGGTCACCCAATAGATCATCACGTGGGTGAGCAGCTCATCTTTGCTGAAACGCTTTTCCACGTCGCCATCGCAGTCGCTCCAGGCACGAAACTTCTCCACTATCCAGGCAGCCAGACCGACCGGCGAGTCGTTCAAGCCGTAGGTCAGGGTTTGTGGTTTACTCGCTTGAATCATCGCATACGCGCCCTCCTGAAAGAACCACCCCTGGTTGACACCCATATACTGCTTCTCGGCGGGTGTGAGATCAGGCTGCCTGGCATTCAAGGTGAAAAAGCCGAGATCGGTGACATGGATGCCGACGACCGACTCAGGGTGCGCGAGTGCCAGCAGTTGCGTGACCACGCTGCCAAAGTCTCCACCCGCAGCAGCGTATCGCTGGTAGCCGAGCACATCTCGCATCAAGTGTGCCCACAACTCAGCAGTTCGCGCCAGTGTCATCCCACGCTCACGTGGACGGTCGGAGAAGCCGAAGCCTGGGAGATCCGGCACGATCACATCAAACGAGTCGGCAGGATCACCCCCATAGCTGGCCGGGTCGGTGAGCAGCGGAAGAATCTTGTGCATGCGGTAGAACGAATCAGGCCAACCGTGCGTCAGGATAAGCGGTGTCGGATTCGGTCCTCGGCCTGGCTCGTGAATGAAGTGGATGCCCAGGCCATCTATGTCGGCGCGAAACTGTGCAAACTGGTTGAGCTTCGCCTCCTGTGCCCGCCGGTCGAATGCGTGCTGCCAGTAGTCCACCAGGCTCTTGAGATAGTCCAGGTTGGTGCCGTAATCCCATCCTGCTCCCTCCACCTCATCGGGCCAGCGAGTTCGGCTCAAGCGTTCGCGGAGATCGTCAAGGGTTGCTTGGGGAATGTTTATTTTGAAAGGTTGGATACTCATGTCGCGTTTCTCCTTTGTGCTCTTTGTTGTGATGAGAGGCAAGCGGTGGTCGCACACCTTCGATGATCCGGCGAACAGACCACTCGCTTGACCCTGCTTACACTTAGAGGATACCATTGAATGAGGACAGAACCAGTCCTCGTTTCAAGGGCATTCCGACAAATTTTCCTGACGAGAATCTCTTTCGCAATTGAGCACTGGGGAGACCAGTGTTTTGCGTATTTTGATGAACATGTGACGGGAGGGTTCGTAGCCCATCTCTCTTTCTTTTTTTGGAAAATATGTCATCATAGTTTCAAGAAGCTCAAAATCACAGTATCACAAGAGCGGCCCATAGGTAGCACGCGTGCTTATTCATTTCCTCATTTTCTCCTCTTGTAATTCCTTATTTCAATATGTATACTCATAGCAAGCGAGTAGTATATGTTCTGTGCCGCGTCTTCCTCTCATTTCAGTCCTTCCATACATGGAGCTTCCTATGCAAAATCTCTCAACTTCGTCACACAATCATTACATCCTCCACTATGTCTCCTCGCTTGCCAACTCTCATAGAATAGTAACAACACAATATAAAAAATGCGGTAATGTGGTAATGCAACCATCTCCAATGGCTTCCCAGGCCGTCAAGTGGCCATTCCCACTACCTTTGATTACCTGTAATACGGTAATGCCAATCCTGGATGATCTACTCATTTCGCTAAAAAGGTGTATAGGGTGTATAGTTGCATGCTTGTTTTTACGGCGTTCCCACTTTCCGCAACTCTCTTCATACTTATCCTTCAAGGTGTCCACCTCGCATTTCTCTCTGTTAGACTGTTCACAGCATGTGCAGTGTGTGGTACACTGATCTGGAAGAGTTTGCGTGTACAACTGCATTGATTGCCCGATTACTGTTACGTCAGTTGCTATAAGTCATCTGTACTATCTCGGTTGCAGCACTGGCTATATCAAGAGATCCGTATTAATTTCACAACATAGTGGGTGGGGTTACGTAGTAATTTATAGGATAGAAGAGGTGTTTGATAGACACAACGCATAGAAGCAAGCGCTCTGATAAAACAGCACGCCAGGGTCTTGGTCGGTTGGGTGAGCGACTGGCAGCCGAAAAATTGCTTAGCAGGGGCTATCGTATCCTGGAACGCAATTTTCGTTGCCGCTACGGTGAGATCGATCTGGTGGCCGAGGACGAGCAGGATCTGGTCTTTGTGGAGGTAAAAACTCGTCGTGGTACCGCCTATGGCTTGCCAGAGGAGGCAGTGACTCCGCGCAAACAACGCAAAATTGTAGAGGTAGCGAGCTATTATATCGATGTACATGACTGTCCCGAGCGCTCCTGGCGCGTGGATGTAGTCGCTGTACAGTTGAGTGTGAGCGGAAAGCTCGAAGAGATACGTATCTATCAGCACGCAGTCAGTGAATGAGTCAACCCAGGTAACACTGGAACTATACTATAAACATATGGAGGCAGATCATGGCCGATTTTATGGAATCTGCTAAGAATCTTTTCAACACAGCTGTGAGTCGCACAAGCTGGGAGGCGCAGAAACAATTACGCCTGCGCAGCAAACAGACGGAGATTGATAAATTAATGGAGCAGCGTCGCCAGTTGATGGACGAGCTTGGTCAGGTGGCAATGAATCTCTACCAACAGGGGACATTGGCCGATTCACAACTTGGACGTCTCTGTGCGAGCATCTTCGAGCTGGATCATGATGCCAGGACGCGCGAAACACAATTACAGGAGATTAAGGACGAACCTTACCCGGCTGACCAGCTTGGCCCGGCACCAACGATGAATTATGCGCCACCACCGCCATCATCGCCTCAACCCTCGACACCACCGCCACCGCCGCCATCATCTGCACCCCATGCAGGCGCAGGTCCGGCGGCAGGCGCTCAGTCGTCGCGCTGCCCCAACTGCGGCAGTCCATTGCGCCCGAACGCTCTCTACTGCCGTAGCTGCGGTGCTAAACTTCGTTGAGGTAAATTGCATGCTGGTATGCTATAATATGTCGCACGTTGTGCAATAATACGTGAAGGTTGTTTGTTGAGTGACCGATAATACACAAGAAGAGGTAATCTGTACCCTCGATATCATCAGTCATAGTGCTGCGCAGACCCAGCGCTTAGGCATGCGCCTGGGCGAACTACTGCATGGAGGCGAATTACTGTTGCTCGAAGGTCAGCTTGGCACTGGCAAAACAACCTTCACACAGGGTCTTGCCAGAGGTATGGGCATTACTGAATTGATCAGTAGTCCGACCTTCACTCTACTCAAGGAGTATGCCGGTCAGTTTCCGGACCAGCTTCAGCCATCACCTGAAAACCAGTCTGGAAAATCATTATCACGCGGGCCAGCTCTCTATCACTTTGATCTCTATCGCCTGGACGAACCTGAAGAGATTATTGATCTTGGCTTCGAAGACTATTTTTATGACGGCTCTGGTGTCTCTGTAGTCGAATGGGCAGACAAAGCCGCAGCGCTCTGGTCAGATGGCAAACTACGCATTCGCCTGAAGTTGATGAGCGAGACTAAGCGCGGTCTCCTGTTTGTTGCGACAGGCGCGCGCTATTGTGAGTTGTTGCGACAGTTTCAGAAAAATACTTATGCTACTGCTAACTCTTGATACTTCTACCCGCCAGTCTAGTATCGCCTTGTGCACAGAAGACGAACTTTTTGGTGAATATCTGTGGAACGCCGGGACCAATCATAGCGTGGAACTGTTAGGCCATGTAAAACGCATGATGGCCGAATATCAGCTTTCGATGCAACAGATCGACGCTGTGGCGGTATCAACCGGCCCTGGTTCGTTTAATGGCGTTCGTGTGGCGCTTGCTACGGCGAAGGCGCTGGCGTTCGCCTTGCAAAAGCCTTTGCTGGGCATAAGTACACTGGATAGCATTGCTGCTCAACAGATGCATTGGCGCGCACCTGTGTGTGCCGTCCTTGAGGCTGGACGCGGTGAACTGTATGCTTCCTGCTACAGCTTTGATGAACTGCCAGACGCCAGTGGTGAGCTTACCTATCGTCTGCACCAGCTCAGCGAGTATCTTTTACTGACTCCACAACATCTGGCAACCTATTTACTGGAGCAGGCAAATGAGTGGGTTGGCGTACCTGGAGAGCGTGGTCTCCCACCGTTTCTCTTTTGTGGTGAGATGAGCACTGCATCACGCCAGGCTTTGCACGCACAAATGCAGGAGAATGCTCTGTTTGTTGGCACTGTCCAATCAAGCAGGCGTGGCTCGGTGTTAGCCATGCTGGCATGGCAACGATTGCGAAATGGTGAAGAGGATGATCCTCTTTTACTCGAACCACTCTATCTGCGGCGTCCTTCTATTACAACAAGTACGCGGAAGCGATCGCTGCTTGGTGGTACAACGTAGTCATACAGAAAGGAAAGAGGGTGCGTTACGTCATTGAGCGAATGACGATGTCAGACGTGCCTCGCGTCATCGAGATAGAGCGTCTAGCTTATCCTTCGACCTGGCCTCCGAGCGCGTATCGTAAGGAGTTGCAGGACAATCGCTGGGCGCATTATGTCGTGTTACGCGATAAGCAAATTATGGGAGAGCGCACGGTCGCGCAGCAGCAGGAACCGGAGAAGCCACGAAAAAGCCGCCTCTTTCCTCTTTCGCTTTTGCCCAACCGTCCTGCTATCACGGCTCCGTCGCCTGACCATGCGTCAATTATTGGTTTTGCTGGCCTGTGGCTGATGGTGGATGAAGCCCACATTACCACGATTGCTATGCATCCTGATTTCCGCCAGCGCGGATTAGGAGAATTTTTGCTGGTGAGCCTCATTGATACTGCTTATGAGATCGGGGCTAAATGGGTGACGCTCGAAGTGCGTGTCTCGAACTTTGTGGCTCAGAGTCTCTATCGCAAATATGGTTTTCGCCAGGCTGGCCTGCGTCATCGCTACTACAGCGATAATCAGGAGGATGCCTTGATTATGTGGACCGATGAGATCAATTCTCCTGCATATAAGCAGAAATTCCAGGCATTGAAGTCTGCGCTTACTGAAAGACTGGAAGCACAATAAGAGCACTTCCAGGACATTTACATTCTGACTGGGAATCTATATTATGCTTGTACTTGGTATTGAAAGTTCTTGTGATGAAACTGGGGCTGCCCTGGTGCGTGACGGACGCTACCTGCTCTCAAATGTCGTGGCCTCACAGATCGAGATTCATAACCGCTATGGTGGTGTCGTACCCGAGGTTGCTTCACGGCAACAACTTGCTACGATTATTCCGGTGATTGAAACGGCTATGGAGCAGGCGGCATGCTCGTGGGACGATGTCGACGCTATTGCTGCAACCTATGGCCCTGGTCTGGCCGGTTCTCTGTTGGTGGGCCTGACAGTGGGTAAGACGCTCGCTCTGGCTCGTAATCTCCCCTTTCTGGGTGTAAACCATCTTGAGGCCCACATCTACGCGAACTGGTTGCGCAAAGGCGATGCTCCTGTCGTACAAAGCGAGACAGATGGCGATTGGAGTTATCGTAAAGGTGATCCTATCTTCCCTTTGATCTGCCTGGTCATCTCTGGCGCGCATAGTGAACTGGTACTCGTACGTGATCACGGACAGTATGAGTTGCTTGGTCGCACGCGCGACGATGCTGCAGGAGAGGCTTTTGATAAGGTCTCACGTATCCTGGGCCTGGGCTATCCCGGTGGACCAGCTATTCAAAAAGCTGCCCGGCAGATCGAGGAGGAATTGCAGCAACAGAAAAAGCCGCTGGCCCTGGCTCGTTCTGCCTATCGTTTGCCGCGTGCGTGGCTGCGCGGTACGTACGATTTTAGCTTTAGCGGACTCAAGACTGCTATGCTCCATCTCGCCGAGGGAGCGAGCGACGACACGCGCGCAACTGGCGAAGGGCGACAGGTTAGTCAGTATACGCGTATGGGGACGCAGGCCGCGCAAAAGGGCGCTCCTAACGTTGCTGTACTGGCCTCAAGTTTTCAGGAGGCAATCGTCGATGTCCTGGCTGTGAAGACGCGTCTTGCAGCCCAGGAGTATCATGTGAAGCAGGTAATACTGGCGGGCGGCGTCGCCGCCAATACCAGCTTACGTGCACGTCTGGAGCAGGAACTGCTCCCACTCAGAATTCGTCTCAGCTATCCACCGATTGAGTTCTGTACCGATAATGCTGCTATGATTGGAAGCGCTGCCTTCTTCCATTTATGTCGAGGTGAACAGCATGGCCTTGACCTGGACGTTGAACCTGGCCTGAGCCTGCCATTTAGGAAATGAGAATAACGTATGCCGAAACAGAAAGCCTATGCCCTGGGTATTGACCTGGGGGGAACGAAAACTCTTGCGGCTGTTGTTGATATAACGTCTGGAGAAGTCGTTGGCTCGGCACGCAAGCGCACGCGCGCGGAACGCGGTCAGGATTTTGTCTCTCAGCGTACAATCGAACTGGCAACTGCGGCTCTCGCCGCTGCGAGGCTGTCTTCTGAGGATAATATCATCGCTCTTGGCGTTGGCGCTGCGGGACAGATTGATCGCAAAAACGGCGTGGTGGTAGATGCTCCCAATCTGGGTGTCCATGATATGCCGTTGGGCGGTATCCTGGGGAAGCAGTTCGGCAAGCCCGTCTACGTTGGCAATGATGTAGAGGTGGCCGCGCAAGGCGAATACCTCTATGGCGCAGGCAAAGGTTACAAAAACTTTGTCTGTATCTTTATCGGTACCGGTATTGGCTCTGGTATCGTACAAAATGGTCACCTGTACACCGGTCTCACAGGTACAGCGGGCGAGGTTGGTCATTTGATCATCGAGGCAAATGGCCGCATCTGTGGTTGTGGTTCTCGTGGCTGCCTGGAGGCATATGCCTCTCGTACTGCTATCACCAAAGCAATCATGGCTGAGATCCATCACGGTCGTCCCTCGTTCCTGGCTGATGACGCCGCTCGCCAGCTCAGACAGGGCGAGACCATTATTCGTTCGGGCATCCTCGCCAGCGCCATTCAGCAGAAGGATGAACTGACTATCGAGATCATCTCCGAGGCTGGAGTTTACCTGGGACGTGCGCTTGGCTCTATCTTGAACTTTTATAACCCTGACTGCATCATTCTCGGCGGGGGCGTCATCGAAGCCATCGATCTTCTCTTTGAGACCGCCGTCCATCGTGCGCGTACCACTGCTCTCTCCGCGCCTTCGAAAACACCAGTCCTGCGTGCAAAACTTGGTGATTTTTCAGGTGTTGTCGGTGCTGCGTGCCTTGGTGCGCAGGCAGCAGGCTATCAGTTCCCTGTGCAATAAAGAAGGTCACAACACAAAAAAAGAAAGCGGGGCTGGCAATGGACGAAGGAACTACTCCTCACATCGAAGTGCGTGCTGTACATGTCAACGATGCTCCTGCTCTGTATGAACTGGATTATAATTTTGAAACGGACCGTATCTACACGTTGCGCGTACAGGATCGTCTGCCGCGCGATGAGCAAGATGCAGATGTAGATGACCCGACGGCATTTTCTTTTGAACTGGTTGAGACGCTTGTTGACTATCCGCTCTACAAGAACTTTCGTGAATACGAGAATACTCTTGCTGATGTTGAGGCCAAATTGCGTAACGTCGAGGGTGGTTATGTGGCTCTCGCTGATGGTCAGGTTGCTGGCGGCATTTTGCTCAATGTTGAGGAATGGCGCTCGATTGTACGTGTTCAAGATATCATTGTCGGTCGTCAATTCCGTCGTTACGGCGTTGGCTCTCTCCTGCTAAGCTGTGCCGCCGATTGGTCGCGCAACCGTGGCTGCTGGGCCATCGTGCTCGAAACTCAGAATACCAACTATCCCGCCATTCAGTTCTACTTGCGCAATGGCCTGGAAATCTGGAGTATCAACCAGAACTACTATCCCCCAGGCCCACAGGGCCACGAGATCGCGATCTTTATGGGCAAGCGTCTCTCCTCGGATCTATCTCAATAGACTCTGACTCTTCTCAGATCGGCACCGGATGTGAACATAGATTTTGTGTCCGGTGCCCGCTAAAGATTATTGTGTATAACGAAATTCCCATAAAGGACTCTGTTTGCCTGCTTGACCACTGGCATCAATTGCCCAGACCTGCCAGCAGCCGGGTTGCGCACCAACAAAGTCAAAGGTGTAGCTGGTTCCGCTAATATTCTTCCCGGTGACGTAAGGTGAGCCACCTGTACAACTTGTATCACCTGGTTGATAGAAGTATGTCTGGACTGTGTATGTTACCGCTCCTGGGACTGCATTCCAGATCAGTGTTGTGGTGCGTGGATAGTTATTAAACACAGTACCACTGGCCGGAGAGACCTGTGCTGGAGCTGCGAGTACAACTGGTACTGTTGGCGTAGGTGTCGGTGTGGGGGTTGGAGATGCTGTAGGCGTGGCGGTCGGTGCTTGCGTTGGTTGTATCGGAACTGGTACCTGTGTCGGCGCTGGCGTAACGGTCGGAACCTGTGTTGGAGATGGTGTAGTTGTCGGGGCTTGTGTGGTGTGCGTGGCGATCGGTGTTATTATGGTTGTAACTGGCGCTGTCGGTTTTACTTCTACCGCTGATCCATTCTGTCCAAAGGCTTTTGAAAGTGTCGGAATAATTATGAATGGCACAAGGACAATCAAGAGTGCCAGAATTGCACACAGTAGTCCGATGATTGTCCATCGTGTTTTACGGCGATGAGTCAAATTCGTTTGCAGCATGTGCTCAGGTACGGGAATGGTCCTGGCAGAGTCTACCTGCGAGCCTCTTGCATGGGCGGGCAGCGAAGGCTGGTTTCCTGGCGAGGGAACGATATAAGTCGATTGATTTCCCTGTGTATACGCACCGTTGGGCAGCTCATGCCGATTACTGAGCACTGTAGGAGTATCTGACTGACTCTGTGAATTAACCAGGGAAGCTGGTTGGGACGGCTGACTCAGTTGTGGGGTGAAGAGATTATTGTCTCGTGCTGGGGGCTGGGCGCGTGAAGTTCGATCTGTGGGCGTTACTATATATGTGGGCTGCGTTGCCTGCTCTGGCGAAACTCTCAAGATGGTTGATTGCTCTGACTGCTCAAATGGTGAACTGCTTGCTGCACGATTGACGAGACGATATGGCGTTACCCGGCAGGCCTGTTCTAACGCAACCGCGAACGCAGCGATCGAAGCGAAACGTCGCTCTGGATCTTTTGTCAGTGCGGTATAGATCACACTCTCAACATCACGTGAGATTCCCGCAATTCTTCCATACAAAGGAGGAGGCGGCATCAGCATGTGTTGGCTTGCAATCTCGGCAAATGATCCCTGGAAAGGGCGCTCTCCACTCAGACACTCGTAGGCGACAATCGCTAAAGCATACTGGTCGCTAGCTGGACGCGGCCTGCCCTGGAGCTGTTCGGGTGCCATATAGGGAATCGTCCCTGCCATCTCTTGTGTCGTCTGAGACCCGGTGCTCTGCGCAATCAAAACTAACCCAAAATCGCTTAATAACGCTTCATTGTTCTTCCCAAGCAGGATGTTTTCAGGTTTAATATCGCGATGAATGAACTTTCTAACATGTGCATATTGTAGTGCGCTTGCAATATGCTTCGTATAGTGCACCAGTTCCTCTACCCGTAAGCGTGTTCCCCTGGGACAATGTTGCCGTAACGATCCTCCTTGAGCATAATTCATTACCAGGAACGGTGTTTGCTTCTCTACACCACATTCCAGAACGCGTACAATATGGGGATGTTCCAGGCTCGCAATGGTTCGCGCCTCGCCCAGAAAGCTCTCAAGGGCATCGTTGGCGAGCTGCATCTGTAATATCTTAAGGGCCGCGTACGTTTTGAGATAGATATGCTCGCCCAGGTAAACCTCGGCAAACCCGCCCTGACCCAATAACTTGATCAGGCGATAGTTGCCAAATTGCTGTCCTATGCGCTCAGCCATCGGTAAATTCTCCAGGTACGATGAATTTGTGTGTAATTTGTACCATTTCTGACAATAGAACGCAGAGTGTAAGCTTTTTTAGTGGTCAGACGGAGATTTTTTTGAGAGGATACTTGAAAGGGTACCCTCTCAAAATTGCTATTGTTAGACTACAACTGGCTCTTCCAGTTTTGGGAACAATGGCGCTGATGTGGGCAAAGTAACGCCCGCTGGCACCGCTTGAGGACGCCACCATACTTTGCTCACGTCGCCTTCAAAGCCTAGTAATTCATGTAGCTTCTGCGATGAAAAGGGCAGATATGGGCAGAAAAGCAACCTCAAACTGCTGATCACCTGAATCATCACATAGATGCTGGTGCCAGCCGCTGCGCGGTCAACTTTAATCTGCTTCCACGGTGCCTGCTCATCGAGGTAGCGATTGGCTGCCCGTGCAACGGCCATCGCTGCGTTCAAACCGTCCTTAAAGTGACACAATGAGATATTGTGTCCAACCAGCCCGAAGCCGCGCTCTACTTCCGCCAGGATCTCGCGATCAGCTTCGCGTAGGGCCTGTGGTTCTGGTACCACGCCGCCAAACTTGCTCTGTAGGAAGCTTAGTGTGCGGTGGACTGCATTCCCATACGTTGCTACCAGTTCGTCATTGTTGCGACGCACCAGTTCATCAAATGTAAAGTCGCTGTCTCGACCCTCGGGTGCGGTGACCGAGAGATAGTAGCGCAACGCATCGGCACTGTACTGGTCCAGTACATCTCTGGTCCAGATAACGTTGCCCCGGCTGCTCGATGCCTTGGCACCACTCATGGTCATGAATTCGTTGGCCGGTACATCATAGGGCAGGTTACGATTACCATAACCAAGTAGCATGGAGGGCCAGATGATCGTGTGGAAGGGAATATTGTCCTTACCAATAAAGTAGTAGGATTTCACAGGTGGATCAGCCTGTCCGGGTACCCACCAGGTCTTCCAGGCTTCTGGCGTTCCCTGTCTCTCGGCCCACTCGACCGAGGCGGAGTAGTAGCCAATAACGGCATCGAACCAGACGTAGATGCGCTTATCCTCGTATCCTTCTAGTGGAATGGGGACGCCCCAATCCAGGTCACGTGTAATGGCCCGTGCACGCAGTCCCGCTTTGAGCCAGTTCATCGCGAACGCCAATGTATTCTGCCGCCAGTGGTCCTTTTCTTTTGAGAGCCATTCCATTAATGGTTCTTGCAACCTGGGCAGGTCCAGAAAGAAGTGTTCCGTCTGCCGCATCTCTATTCTGTTATCTTTGCTCTTGCTCAGGCGGCTATGTGGATCAATCAGATCGGCGGGATCCAGCGTATGACCACAGTTGTCGCATTGGTCGCCGCGCGCTTGCGTATAGCCACAAATGGGACAGGTACCTTCAATATAGCGATCAGGCAAGAAGCGACCGTCCGCCGGACTATATGCTGCCAGCATGCTATCCTTATAGATGTAGCCCTTGTCATAGAGGGTCAGGAAGAAATCCTGGGTGATACGATAATGGTTCGTCGTTCCCGTCTCTGTGTAAAGATCCCAGGACATGCCCAGACGATCCCAGACTTCACAGATCTGTTTATGATAGCGAGCCACAAACTCACGTGGTGTAATGCCTTGCTTCTCTGCATCCACAAGAATAGGTGTCCCATGTTCATCACTGCCAGAAACCATGAGTACTGAGTTGCCTGCCATACGGTGGTAGCGTGCAAATGTATCTGCCGGCAGGTATGCGCCCACAATCTGTCCGACATGGGTAGAACTTTTCGCGTACGGCCAGGCGACGCAGACAAGAATATGTTCATTCATAATGTGATTTGTTTCTTCTCCCTAATAAAAGGATTGAGTCATGCGGGGAAGACTCTTCGACCTTCTGCGCACACCTTTCAGCGACAAGGCACAACGTGCCTGAAGCCAGACAGCCTTATTATAACAATTGCTCATCACAAGTACAAGCTATCACATTCCAATATAGCGTGCATAAACCGAACGCGCAACTTGCTCATCATCTGTCCCTTTGATAATGGCTCGTGCATCGGGAAAAACGGTGAGGTCGTATCCATCGATCTGGCAGCGCAGCAGAAACTCATTGTAGTTGACTGTACCAACCAGATGCAATCGTTCGGCCAGCGTGGCGAAGTCAAGCCTGACCTTGTTCCGCCCCATATTAGCGCGTACCTGTACCGCGTTGCGTCCGCACAGGCTAGTACTATTGGTCCCTGTCAGCGAGTCCAGATATTCGTAGTGGTGTTGCCCGCATGCAGGACAATCGGACTGACGTGGAAGCTCGATGCGGTCAAAAGCATTTTCCCACAGGTCCAACGATACCAGGTCCCGGCTGACTTTATCGCTCTTGAGCAGAATTTTGAGCGCTTCGGTCGATGCGATACCTGTAATAGCACCCACAATGCCGTTCAAGACGCCCGCCGTATCGCAGGTCGGCGTCGTGCCTGGCAACGGCATCTCTGGGAATACACAGCGCAGGCAAGCTGTATCACCGGGCAGAATATTCATCGTCACCCCATACGAAGAAATCACACCACTATAGATCCAGGGGCGCTGGTATTTCACACAGACATCATTCAGCAAGTAACGTGTTTCAAAATTGTCGGTTGCATCAAGAACCAGGTCTGTTGCCTGCACAAGAGACTCGATGCCATCAGCGTTAATATCTTCCACCAGAACCTCAACCTGCACCTCGCTATTGATACGACGCAGCTTCTCTGCCGCGGCAATAGCCTTAGGTACATGTCGTATGACATCATCTTCATCAAACAGGATCTGGCGTTGCAAGTTATTCAGTTCAATATAATCGCGATCGGCGATCACCAGGCGTCCAACCCCTGCACGACACAGGTTATTCGCAAGTACTGTGCCTAAAGCTCCACAGCCTACAATCGTCACCGAAGCTGTGCGCAGTCGTTCCTGTCCCTCCTTGCCTATAGGTCCGAACAATGTTTGTCGTGAGTAGCGCTCGAGCATTTCTGTCTCCCTCATTGTGCATATAGACATAGAATCCAGTATATTTTAACATACCAGAGGAAAACTGACACCTGTTTTTATTGCAATGCTCTCATGCAAAATTATTGCCCTTCCAGTACTATAGAAGTAGGACCATTTATCCGATAGTAAAAACTAGAGTATACACTCGCTCTTACTGACGAGCACGTAGTACGAAATAGATTATTAGTTGGCAGCAGCACAGAACTGTGTTACAATGCAATGGGTGCAAATTTCTTTCTGGACCTGTAACCAGTACATTGTGCAGCGCTTTGCGAGGGGCATCCAATGAGCAACGGAGTGGCTATGAAGAAAGTATTGGTTATCGACGACAACCCCACGATTGTGGAACTCATCAAGTATGCTGTGAATCTGCAAGGTTCGTATCAGGTTATTGTGGCTTATGATGGAGTGCAAGGGTTAGAGCGTGTTTTTGCGGAACAGCCCGATTGTGTGATTATCGATGTGAAGATGCCGCGCATGGATGGGTATCAATTAGTGCGTTGTCTCCGTGGCGATTCTCGCACAGCGAATATACCATTGATCATTTTGAGCGCGATGACCCGCGAGGAAGATCAGATGACGGGGATGCTCTCGGGAGCCGATGAGTACCTTACAAAACCATTCAAACCCACTGCCCTGAATGCTGCCATTGAACGTGTCTTGCGCTTGACGCCAGGGGAGCGTCAGCGGCGTACAGACTATCTTGTGCAGACACAGGCCGAGCGAGACTAGCAGGAGGCGGAGCATATATAGCTGTGTTCTGCTCTATTGAGACTGCTATGAGATAAGGGTAAACGCTGTTTCTCTTTGTTTACGCTTGCAAAGGGAGGCTTTCGTTATGAAATGACTATGAAACGTTGGGGATCGCCGAGTATTTCTCATGATGTACAAATAGTGCGTGAGCCACAGGCATTGCGTAGGCTAAATATTCTTTTCGTCGATAGCGACCCGAGTGTGCGTGAGAAGATGCAACACGCGTTGGAAAACGGCTTCGTTGTACATTACGTTGCTTCGGTGGCCGAGGCAAAAGCCAGCCTCGAAATGTTCGTACCAGATATGCTGATCTCTGAAGTCGCGTTGGGTCAGGAGAATGGGCTGGATCTATGCCGCTATGTGCGCAGTACGTCCTCTCTAAGCCATCTCCCCATCATGTTACTCACCTCTCTTACCACTCTCCAGGATAAAGTAGCAGGCTTTGACGCTGGTGCCGACGACTACGTAATCAAACCGTTTGATGCCAATCACCTGAAAGCTCGCATCCGTTTACTCGCACGCATCAAACGACTTGAGCGCCATACAACTGTATAGCTTCGTGTCATATAGATTTAGAGGACTCCTAAAACAGGGCGGTTCAAAAGTCGCCTGTCCCTCGCCCGTAGGGGCACTTGTGAAGAGCCCTGCTCATAAAAGATCTTCAATTTGTATTTCCGTAAAGAAATGCTATACTATCCTTAATACTAGAAGCTCTAGTGGTGGAATATGTAGCAGTGAACAGTTAGCCAGGAAAACCAGAGGAGAAAAAATGGCAATGTTACGCTGGACCTCGCGAGATTTGGATAGATTGCCAAAAGTCGAAGGCACGAGGTATGAAGTGATAGATGGGGAGTTGTACGTGTCGACGCAACCACATTGGAGTCATCAGTTCGCAGCGAGTCTTATATGGGAACAGCTACAAACCTGGAGCCGTCAAACCAGGATCGGTAAAGCAAATATTGGGCCGGGAGTGATCTTTTCTGAGGATGATGCGGTCATACCAGATGTTATCTGGATTAGTAATGAGCGTCTGGCAATGGCTGGGCTGACCGATGGTCATCTCCATGTTGCACCTGAATTGGTCGTTGAGATCCTTTCTCCCGGTTCGGCTAATGAGCGACGAGATCGTGTGGTCAAACTTGAATTATATTCGCGCCGTGATGTACTGGAGTACTGGATTGTGAACTGGCAAGCACGTAGCATCGAAGTCTACCGCCGTGGGAAAACTGTGCTTGAACTTGCGCAGGCGCTTAATGAAGATGACACGGTATTGTCGCCACATCTGCCTGGCTTTACTTGCCGGGTAAGTCAGTTTTTTTCTGAGATGTGATATATTGCTCCCTGGTAAATGGCACGTGTGTACTAAGGGTTACTGATGTGATGTTGCAGGGCGTTGAAAGCGCCCTGCCAGAGTGCTCATTCAACGCCATTGACTAGTCTTTTGAGCGTGGATCGAAGGCGTCACGTAGACCATCGCCCAGGAACGAGAAGGCGACCACAATGATTGCCAGAACTCCTGTGGGAACTATTATTTCCCAGGGGTGAGTGTCTATGAGGGTAGTACCATCTGAGATCATCAGGCCAAGGCTGGAGCCAGGAGGTTTTACTCCGAGACCGAGCAGACTGATACCAGCTTCTCCAATAATCGTGTTCGAGATGTTCAGAGTTGCTGCGATAACTACGATGCTAAACAGATTAGGGATGATATGGCGAAATATAATCCCTATGCCGCTGGTACCAGATGTTCGTGCCGCCTCAATAAACTGCTGTTCCTTTAACTGAAGCGTTTGTCCACGAACATATCGTGCCATCAAGGGCCAGATGGTGAACGAAAGCGCAATCGAGACCAGGAGGAGACGCCCATTTCCGTTCGCTCCAATAAATGGAATCTTGGCGAGGGCATCATCAGAGGATGGGCCGAAAACGCCGGTGAGCAGAATGGCGAAAAGCAATCCTGGGAATGCAAACATGAGATCGGTAAAGCGAGCTAGAAACTGGTCAATCCAGCCGCCAAAGTAGCCCGCCAGGACCCCAACGGTCATGCCTAATATAACGTCTATTATCTCAACAACAAGGGCCACCAGGATCGAGATGAGCATGCCCTGCATCAAACGCGCGAAAATATCGCGTCCAAGATCGTCGGTGCCTAGCCAGTATTGTCCTGAAGGTCCCTCATCCTGGCGGATGAGTTCCTGGTGAGAAAAGCTATGATAAACGCTTACTGGAATGGTGCCGTATTGTTCGCTTTGATAATTGCTTCCGATACGCTGATAGATAAAAGGGCCAAAGATGGCGACCAGTACAAAGAGTATGATCACGCCAAGACTTATCATCGCACGAGTGTCACGCCGTAGCCGTCTTAGCGAATCTTGCAGAGGCGTGGGCGATTTCACAGCCTTCTGCACTTCTTCTGGAGTAGATGCTATAGCAACGTTTGTATTTACCGCCCTATCCGCAAGATCGAGCAGTTCCGGCGGCGGTGGTACGGTGCCTGTATCAGGATGCATAAATTCCGAGGACACACTCCTCGGTTCTCTCTCGCTATCATCCATCTGGTTCTTGCCTCCTTCCTACTCACTCTTGATACGTGGGTCTACTATACTATATAAAACATCGGATATCAAATTTCCAAGCACGACTCCAGCTGCCAGTAAGACGACAGTGGCCTGTATGACTGGATAGTCGTGATCATAAATGGATTGTAGAGAGATACGGCCGATGCCAGGGATATTAAAGATCTGCTCAATGAAGAAAGAACCAGCGACCAGGAAGCCCAGAGCAAGACCTATCAAGGTAACAAGAGGAATCATAGCGTTGCGCAAGGCATGACGATAGATGACGACGCGTTCTTGTAGTCCCTTCGCTCGTGCCGTACGGACATAATCCTGGCGTAAAACTTCTAACATCGTGGTACGAGTAATACGGGCGAAGTAGGCAAAGCCTGCCGCCCCAAAGACGAGAATAGGAACGATCTTTGGTTGCAGGTCGCTCCACGAATACTGCCAGGGGGTGCCCCAGGATGAAGCAGGCCAGCTACCGCCAGTCTGCTTATCCAGCGATACAATGATCACTTGCGCTATAATGGCGATGACGAAGGGAGGCAAGGCATAAATAATCAGCGATATTCCCATACTGGTCGTGTCGAGCCAGGTATTGGCCTTGAGTGCAGAATAGATACCAACCGGTATACCAAGCAGCAGTTCGATCATAAGCCCCCAGAAGCCGAGTTCGGCTGAAACCGGCACACCATCTTTGAGAATATCCCAGACGGCGCGATTTTGATATTTGAATGAGAGGCCAAAATTGAATTTGACGAGGTGCGTTAAAAAGTTATAGTATTGCTGGTACCAGGGCAGGTCCAGCCCATAGGCATGCCGTAGCTGCATCCAGGTTTGGAAATCAAAGTGATCGCCCATTTGCTGGCGAATCGGGTCGCCGTGCACAGGTTACAGACTATTGAGAGATGAAAATGTTGGCCCAGTCATCTGGCGGTGTGATCGACAAGGCGTTGAATACAATGCCTTGCAGTTTGGTGCTCTTCATGAGCTGTATCTTGTTCTGGTAGAGTGATATCCAACCAGCGTCATTGATGATTTTCTGCTCGGCCTCGTTGTACATCTTCAGGCGCGTCGTCTGGTCCTGAGTAACGTCGGCCTGCTCCAACTGTTTCTGAACCGCCTGTTGCTGAGCTGCGACGCTTGACTGGTTCTGACCGTAGTTCATCTGGTTGTACCCTGAACCCTTGTCAAAGAAGGTAGTCAGCCAGTCCTGCGGATCAGGATAGTCTGCCAGCCAGCCGGAGATCCAGACCTGTAAACCTTTAGGGTTGTTAACGGTGGCGTCCTCTAAAGTGATGAGCTTAGCGTAGGTAGTGGCATCGCTCTTCATGCTGATGCCCAGGACCTGTTGCCACATCTGTAAGATAGCTTGTGTGGCATCCACGATTGCCTTGACGTCAGTATAGTACGAGAACGTGATATTTGTTGGGAACGACGAGAGACCCTCCTCCTGCAAGCCTTGCTGGAGCAGTTGTTTCGCCATAGCTTTGTCACCAGCAGTGCTTTTTACGCTAGCAGGTCCTATAAGGTCTGGAGAGTAGCCAGGCATACCTTGAGGAACAATGTGGTTAGTCGCTATCACTGTATTGCGGAAAACGGTCTTGGCCAGCAGATCTTTGTCGATTGCCAGCGCCAGTGCTTGGCGAACCTTGATGTTGTCAAACGGTTTCACCAGGTAGTTCATTGTCACATACCTGATCCTCAGATTCGTATACTCATGGAATTCTGGATTGCCTGCGAGACCTGCAATCTGGGCTGGTGGAAGCCCTACTACGCCGGTCCAATCATACTGGTGTGACTGATAACCCTTGAAAGTAGTGTCCACATCGCCGGAGATGAGGAACTCAAGTTTCTGAATCTTGGGCTGCTTACCATAATAATTGGGATTGGGGACAAGGTAGAGACCTTTTGTGTGGTCATAGTTTGTTACCTTGAAAGGACCGTCACCGCCACCCTGGTTGAGATGATCGGTCCAGCTCGTCCCATACTTGTCAATGAGACTCTTTTCTACTACAAACGAGGTTGGGTAGGTGAGAGCCTGCAAGAAATAAGCGGCCGGTTTGCTAATGATGATCTTCACTGTGTTAGGATCAGGAGCAAGCAGGCTATCACCGATGAGTGTAGAAACTTTGCCTGCCTGAATCTTATCATAGTCCTTGACCAGATTGAGGTAGTATGCAACCTGAGACTTGGTTGCAGGCAGCAGAGCACGATTGATGCTGTAGACAACATCCTGTGAGGTCAACGGAGTGCCATCGCTGAACTTCAGGTTTGGTTTGAGCGTGAACGTGTAGGTGAGACCATCTGAAGATATGCTATGGGACGCCGCTAGCTGGTCCTGTAAGTGAATCTGATTATCAAATTCGACCAGGCCTGTGAAAACGGTTGACAGCGTATCGTAATCGACTGCAAGCTGAACAAGAGCAGGGTCAAGGGAACCGAAGTCTGTTGCACCTACAGCAACGCGCAAGACTTGCTTATCGGCGGATGCCGGTTGTGAGCTTGATGTTGAGCTTGATGTGCCCCCGCTGCTACCGCAGGCAGCGAGTAACAACGCCAGGATGGCGAACATAGGCAGGATCGTCATTTTGAGTTTCTTGCCACAGAGCATGGGTAAACTCTCCTTTTTGTATGAGTAGATAATGATTCTATGAACGAAAACGAGTCTACTTTGTCCCGTTTTAATTCATGGGTTACGGTTTCATGAATGCTATGGTCATCCCCCCTTTCCGTGTAATTGTGTCATTACAAGGAAGCTCTCGACGAGTAAAACATGGGCTATAGTAACTACGTCTTAATGATTGCATCTCTCACACTATTGCTAGCCAGGGAAGTGGCAGGCAGCGTAGTGGTTGGACTGCTTCTCTTCCAATGGCGGGATGACTTCGCGGCAGATGGCCTGAGCCTTCCAGCAGCGTGGGTGGAAGTTGCAGCCACTGGGCGGATTGACCGGGCTGGGCACATCGCCTTCGAGAATGATGCGCTTACGGCGTGATTCCAGGTCGGGATCTGGCACCGGGATGGCGGAAAGCAGGGCCTGGGTATAAGGATGCAAGGGTAGTTCATACAGGCTTTCGCTCTTTGCCAGTTCTACCACGCGTCCCAGATACATAACGGCAACACGCTCGCTGATATGTTTTACAACCGAGAGATTGTGCGCCACAAAGAGATAAGTAAGGCCAAACTTGCCCTGTAGATCCTGTAAGAGGTTCAGCACCTGAGCTTGAATCGATACGTCGAGTGCAGAGACAGGTTCGTCCGCAACGATGAAGGATGGGCGCAAGGCGAGTGCGCGGGCAATACCAATACGCTGGCGCTGACCACCGCTAAACTCGTGTGCGAAGCGGTTGACGTAGTAGGGGTTGAGGCCCACCACCTGCAGTAATTCTGCCACTTCTTCGCGAACTGCCTTAGCATTACCACGGTGGAAATTTTCCAGTGGCTCCGAAACGATCTGTCCAATTGTGTAGCGTGGATCAAGAGAGCCATAAGGGTCCTGGAAGACCATCTGCATCTCTGCGCGCTTCTGGCGTATCTGATTGGATGGAAGCGTTGTCAGCTCAACACCATCCAGCTTCACGCTACCCGCCGTTGGCTTAATCAACTGTAGGATGGCGCGGCCAGTCGTGGATTTGCCGCAACCGCTTTCACCTACCAGTCCCAGTGTCTCGCCACGGCGAATAAAGAGATCAACACCATCGACAGCTTTCACCTGAGCTACAGCGCGACCCAGGATACCTCCCTTAATGGGGAAGTGAACTTTTAGTCCCTTGACATCAACAAGCGTGGTGCCTGTTTGTTTAGGTGTTCCGACTTCTTGTACCATTTTTCTTCCCCTTAGTTTGGATAGAAGCAAGCTGCAACTTGTTCACCACGTCCAACCGGCATGAGTTCTGGTCGTTCCTGGCGGCAACGACTCTGAACCTTGGGGCAACGTGGAGCGTAAGGACATCCTGCAGGCGGGTTTGTTAGATCGGGTGGCTGGCCAGCGATTGGGGTGAGCCTGGCATCACGGGACTCGTTGAGGCGTGGGATAGACTGCAAGAGTCCAACTGTATATGGATGGGCTGGCGTTTCAAAGATCTGTTTGACGGGAGCCGATTCTACCACATGGCCTGCATACATTACATTCACATGCTGGCATGTGCCTGCCACCACACCGAGATCGTGGGTAATCAGCATCACCGCGGTACCAAATTCTTGTGAAAGACCTTTCATCAGCTCAAGTACCTGGGCTTGAATTGTCACGTCCAGCGCCGTTGTCGGCTCGTCGGCAATCAACAGTTGAGGATTGCAGGCCAGGGCAATGGCAATCATAACGCGCTGACGCATACCACCGCTAAACTCGTGGGGATAGTTTTTCGCGCGTCGTTTGGGGTCTGGGATGCGTACCAGGTCAAGCATTTCAACCGATCGTTTCCAGGCCTGATCATTGCTTATATCCTTGCGGTGACGTTTGACGGTTTCAGCAATCTGATAACCGACCGTAAAGACCGGATTGAGAGAGGTCATCGGGTCCTGGAAGATCATGGAGATCTTGCTACCGCGCAAGTCTGTCAACTCATCCATACTCTTCTCAAGGATGTTGTCGCCATTGAAATTGATCTCGCCGCCGACAATCTTACCGGGCGGGTTGGCAACCAGGCGCATCACAGAGAGAGCTGTCACGCTTTTGCCACAGCCACTTTCACCTACTACGCCAAGGGTCTCGCCCTGTTTCATCACAAACGTCACGTCATCAACCGCTTTTACCACACCTCCTCTGGTGAAGAAGTAGGTTTTAAGATTATTTACTTCCAGCAAATTTTCTGTCATTATTTTTCTCCACATGTTAGTCTTTTGAGCGAGGATCAAAGGCATCGCGCAATCCATCACCAAGGAATGAGAGTGCGAGCACAATAATGGTCAGCACGATAGAGGGGAGTAGTACTTCCCAGGGGTGCGTTTGTGTCAGGTCGAGTGCGTCATTAATCATCAGGCCGAGGCTCGAACCAGGTGGTTGTACGCCCAGACCAAGGAAGCTTAATCCGGCTTCACCAATGATCGTACCAGAGATGTTCAGGGTCGCGGCAATAATCACGATACTAAAGAGGTTGGGGACGATGTGACGAGAAATGATCTGTGTATTGCTGGTGCCTGAAGTTCGTGCAGCTTCAACAAACTGTTGTTCTTTGAGCTGCAGCGTCTGTCCGCGTACGTAACGAGCCATTAATGGCCATGTCGTCATAGCCAGGGCAAGCGACACGAGGATCAGGCGCGCATTACCGTTGGCACCGATAATCGGGATCTTGCTGAATATAGTATCAGCCTGGTAGCCGAAGATACCCGTGAGCAGGATAGCGAACAGCAGGCCTGGGAAAGCGAACATGATATCGGTAAAGCGTGCCAGGAGCTGGTCGATCCAGCCACCATAGAAGCCTGCCAGAACGCCTACCGTGATACCTAATAGAACATCAACCACTTCAACAGCTAAGGCAACGGAAATGGAGATGAGGAGGCCCTGCATCAAGCGTGCGAACAGGTCACGACCAACGGCGTCGGTGCCGAGCCAGTATTGTGCTGATGGTCCTTGATCTTGCGAGTCTAATTCTACGTGGAAGGGGCTATGATAGGCTACAGGGCTTATTGTTCCACTGGTAGGACTGACAACTGTCCCTCCAATATGCGTATAGATAAGCGGTCCGAATATTGGGAGCAGTATAAAGAAGATCATAATCCCCAGGCTTGCCATTGCGCGTTTGTCGCGACGTAAACGCCTGAGCGAGTCCTGGAACGGGGTTGGTGATTTCTTTTGTTCTTTTTCCTGGCCACCGAGAATTGGTACTTCTTCTCCACCTTCGATTACCAACTCGGTCTGCATCGGCGAAGGAGCTGCATCGGGAACTACCGCGCCTGGAGAATTAAGGTCGGTGTTAGTATCTTTCGTATCCATGCGTAGCTTTGCCTCCTATTCAGCCTTGATGCGTGGGTCAACAACGGTGTAGAGGAGATCTGAGATCAGGTTTCCCAGTACCACGGCGACGGCCCCTAGCACGGCTGTTGCTTGAATAACGGGATAGTCACGATCGCTGATGGCCTGAATGGCAGTCGCCCCTATACCCGGGATATTAAATATACGCTCAATGAAAAAGACACCGATCACGAGCAGGCCCAGGAAGAGGCCAAAGACAGTCACAAGAGGAATCATCGCATTGCGGAATGCATGCTTATAAATAACCACTCTTTCACGTAAGCCTTTGGCTCTTGCCGTGCGTACATAGTCCTGGCGCAATACCTCTAGCATGGTCGTGCGCGAGAGGCGCGCGAAGTACGCGAAAGAAATTGCGGCGTAAACAAGGATCGGTGCGAGTTTGAACTGTATATCGCTCCATGTATACTGCCAGTTATTGCCCCAGCCGGCGACAGGCCAGTTGACACCTGTTCCACCATCTATTGATACAATGATGACCTGTACAAAGACGGCCAGAACAAAGGTAGGGAGGGCGTAGAGGACGAGGGAAGCTCCCATGGTTGCAGTATCAACCCAGGTATTGGCTCTGAGAGCTGCAAATATGCCTATTGGTATGCCAATCAGGATAGTCAGGAACAGACCCCAAACTCCCAGTTCCAGTGAGATTGGAAGCCCGCTCGAGAGGATGTCGAGCACGGCACGTCCCTGATAGTGGAAGGAATAGCCAAAGTCAAAATGAAAAAGCCCTACCAGGAAGTTGTAATACTGTTGATACCACGGAAGGTCCAATCCATATTGGTGCCTGAGTTGCGCATAGGTTATAGGATCAAAGTGCGAACCCAACAATGTTTTGATCGGGTCCCCTGGGGCGAGGTATCCAAGTATAAATGTAATAAATGTGACACAGAGGACTACAAAGATGAGTCCAATGAGTCGTTTCAGGAGGAACTGAAGCATATTGCTGTACCCCTTACTCTTTTCATTCGAGTTTACGATTGTGTATAGACCTGTTAAAGGATCTCTACCACATACGAATTGTACAGGCTTCATCTATCGCTCAATGTCTATGAAATGGCACTTTTCCTATAGACAGTGCTCGAAGAGAAATAGCTATCTAAAAAATGACAGGAGATAGCGTTGTTTAATTGTATTGTGAGGTACGTTGTATTGTCAAGACACTTCTGGTTGCTTTGATATAAACCCTGATATTAGGTGTGATGAGACAGCCACAGCGTACCCTGCGGCTGTCTCACCGGGTAGATATAACTAGGTGTGATGAGACAGCCACAGCGTACCCTGCGGCTGTCTCACCGGGTAGATATAACAGAGAGAGAATTTCCATCTGTTACTCTACCCACTGGATGACTACTTATTTATAGTTTGCGGTGTTAGCGCATGTTGGAGAGGTATTGATGTAGATATTGTTCCAGTCGTCTGGTGGGACAATATCAATTGCGTTGAAAACCACGCCGCTCACGCAAGGCTTAAGCACATCCGTGATAGCTTGCTGGTACACAGTGAGCCATGCTACATCGTTGACCAGTTGCTGTTCTGCCTGCTGGTACTGCTGGATACGCTGGTCTGGATTCAGGTTTGCGTCGGCCTGTTCGAGCAATTTCTGTGTCTGTTGCTGCTGTACCGCGTCGGACGACTGGTTCTGACCATAGTTATTGTTATTGTTGGCCGCGCCATTATCGAACTGCAGTGTTGTCCAGTCCTGTGGGTCAGGATAGTCAGCAATCCAGCCAATGCTCCATGCCATCAATCCTTTCGGATTGTTGGTTGAGGCTGTTGTATCAGTTACCAGCTTGTTAAAGTCGATATCGTTAATTTTGACGCTGACACCGAGAGTGCTCTGCCACATCTGTTGTTCGGCGGCAATCTCATTGCGGAGGTCTGCTGCCCCGATGGTTGAGACAGTGAACGTGATGGGTGGCAGGGTTGCAAGGGTAAGACCCTCCTCTTTCAAGCCTTGATTGAACAATTGCTTTGCCAGATCGGGATGAGCCTTAGTATCCTTTACTCCACCTGCTCTGGTCAGGTTAGGATTGTAACCTGGCATGCCTTCAGGAATAATGTGATTCGATGCGATATAAGTGCCCTTCCAAATGTTATTTGCAATCAAATCTTTGTCAAGGGCCAGGTCGAACGCCTGACGGATGTGGATATTGTCGAAGGGCTTGACCAGGTAGTTCATCGTGTAGTAGCCATTTGCCAGGATAGGAACCTGGTGGAACTGCCCTTCAGGTAGTGCCTTGGCTGCTGCAAGATTGGCACCAGGAACAGGTGACTGGTCGACCTGGTTTACCTGGTAGGCTTTGTAGATCGTATCGGACTGCGCGTAGAAAGGACGAACAACCTTGGCCAGTTGAGGTTTTTTCCCATAGTAATTAGGATTGGGAGTGAAGTCAATTTCCTGACCATGAGCATACTTTGAAACAATCCAGGGACCGGAACCGCCACCCTCGCCCAGGTGATCGGTGAATTTTGATCCGTACTTATTGATCAAGCTCTTTTCTACGATGTATGACACCTGGATAGCCAGCGTATACAGGAAATAGGCCGCCTGTTTATTGGTAATGATAACGACCGTCTGGGGGTCGGGCGTCTGGATGCTATCTCCAATGATCGTCTTGATCTTGCCTGTGTTCAGCTTATCGAAATCCTTGATCAAGTTAAGATAACCTGGAGCGTAGGTGGACTTGGTGGCTGGCTGGAGTGCGCGATCAAGGCTATAAGCCACATCCGTGGAGGTCAGAGGAGTGCCATCGCTAAACTTCAGGCCACTGCGCAAGGTAAAGGTCCAGGTGACATGATCAGAAGCGACTTTCCAGCTCTGTGCTAATGCTGGTTGTATTTTGCCCTGGTCGTCCTGTTCTACCAGTCCACTGTAGATCATGTTAATGGCCTGTGCAGAATAGAGGTCGGTTTCGAGGGCCGGGTCGAGTGTTTTGAGGTCCGAGAACTGGTAGGGTCGTATATAGATCTGCTTATCAGCAGAAGCTTTTGTCTGAGCACCTGTTCCCTGGTTTGTGTTACTGCCGCCACCGCCACATGCTGCAAGGAGCAAGGCGAGCAGGACAAATATCACGGAGAGGAACTTTGGAGCAAAAATCTTGCCAGGTTGCATTCGTAACATCTCCTTTTTTTATAGAATAAGGGTTACTGGGATTACATCAAGCTGAGTTCATGATGTAGTCTTGACAGGAACTACATCATCGTGACCAATTACCGTCTCTTCTTAAAACTGCCTCCTCCTTTCTCGCTATCTGTTGGAAGTATAGTATTGTGCGTCGAGGCAGAGTATAAATTTGCTATGTATAAACAATACAAGTGCGTTAAGTCCTGGTAGCCTACCCGACTATTGTGCACGCGAGACTGTTATAAATATTGGACTGGCACATCCAAATTTATAGGAAGTACTGCTCGACGATAGAATGTTGTGATGATACAACCTTTAAACGAGGACACAGCAGTTCATCAGAAACATCTTTGCTACTAATTACGTCAAATTGTTATCGAATCTCTCACATAATCTCCTTCTAAAAAGTCTTTCTAAATTGATATGAACGTTACGAGAGTTGATAATTGGAAGTATCTGCGCACGGAGTATCGGTGGAGATATAGATTTTGCTCCAGTCGTCTGGGGGTGTTATGTCGAATGCATTGCCTGTAACACCGATGACGCATGATTTTTGAACGTAGGAGATCGTTTGCTGGTAGATGGGGAGCCATGCTACGTCGTTGACCAGTTGTTGCTCGGCCTGTGTATATTGTTGCAGGCGCTGCGTTGTGTCCAGGTTGCTATCAGCGTGGTTAAGGAGGTTTTGAGTTGCCTGTTGCAGAACTGCGTCCGTCGCATGGTTCTGGCCGTAGTTCATGTTGTTGTTGGCGACGCCCCGACCGAACTGGATAGAGAGCCAGTCCTGTGGATCGGGATAATAGCCAATCCAGCCCAGGCCCCAGAACATCAGACCTTTGTCGTTGCCCGTTGCAGCCTGGCTATCGGTGAGCAACTTTGTATAATCGACATCGTTCACCTTGATGATGATGTCAAGAGCCTTCTGCCACATCTGTGTTTCCAGCGCTATCTCTTTCTGCGCATCGGCCTGGCCACTCGTTGAGACAGTTAATGCGATCGCTGGCAGGTTCGTTGCTGTCATCCCTTCCTCTTGCAGGCCCTCATCGAAGAGCTTTTTGGCCAGGACGGGATCACCCCTGGTGCCCTTTACGCCGCCAGGAGCGGTAAGCTTTGCATTATAGCCTGGTATCCCCTGAGGAATGATATGGTTTGACGCAATAACAGAGCCACTATAGGCGTCCGTGGCAATCTGGTCTTTGTTGAGGGCCAACGCAAACGCCTGGCGAACCTTGATGTTATCGAAAGGCTTGACCAGGTAGTTCATAGTGTAGTAGGCCGTCACCAGCGTTGGGTCCTGCTGATACTGGTTGCCAGAGAGCGCTTTGGCCTGAGCAATCTGTGTAGGAGGAACAGGCGCGTAACTGAGTTTTCCTGCCCCGTACGTCCTATATGCCGTCTCATCAACTTTGTAGAAGGGACGGGCGATCAGGCGCAAAAGAGGTTTAGCTCCGAAGTAGTTGGGATTGGGAGTAAAATCAATTTCCTGCTTATGAGTATATTTTGAGACGATCCATGGACCGGAGCCGCCGCCTTCGCCCAGATGGTCAGTGAAGGTCGTACCGTAGCGATCAATGAGTTTTTTCTCCACTACATAAGCTGCCGGGTAGGTCAACATAGATGGGAAATAGGCAGCCTTTCGGGTGGTAACGATGGTCACCGTCTGTGGATCAGGAGTCTGGATGCTTGTGCCAATGATCGTTTTTATCTGACCCGCGGCCAGCTTGTCCGCGTCTTTGATCAGACTTAAAGCGTAGGTAGTAGAGGGAGATTTTGCACCGACGTGGAGCGCACGATCAAGGCTATAGGCCACATCTTGTGAGGTCAGGTCGCTACCATCGCTGAACTTCAGTTTGTTGCGTAACGTAAATGTCCAGGTCAGACCATCCCCTGAGACTTTATAGGATGAGGCCAGGATACCTACGACGTTGCCTTGATCATTGATCTGGAATAGACCATTATAGAGCATGTTGGCTGCTTGATTGGCATTGGAGTCCTGCACGAGTGCCGGATCGAGTGTGCTTAAATCAGAGATACCTGTAAAAGGTTTTACCAGAACCTGTTTGTCCTGGCTGGCCTTCGTTGGTGCTCCTGGTCCTTGCTGTGGGGGAGCGGTGTTATTATCACACGCCGTCAGGAGCAGTAGGAGCAGCAGGAGCGAAAATATGCCTGACATCCCTTTCTTGCGGGGTTGCATAGGTAGAGTTCTCCTTTGTAGGGGTCATCGGGTGGAACCAGGCCTTGAGCGTTGTCAACCATGCCGACGATATAGGGAGAGCGCAGGAAGTTGGAGGTGATCTGTTCCATGGGAATCCAGGCAACGTCGTTGACCAGTTGTTGTTCCGCTTGCTGGTAGCTCTGGACGCGTGCGTTGGCCTGGAAGTTGGCGTCAGCATTCTCTAGCGCCTGCTGTGTTGCCTGTTGCCGGGCTGCGTTCGCTCCTACATTCTGGCCGTAATTCATATTGTTGTTGATCACACCTTTGCCGAACTGGAGGGAGAGCCAGTCCTGTGGATCAGGATATTCAGCGACCCAGGCCAGGCCCCAGAATTGGAGTCCACCCGCGTTGCCTGTGGAGGCTGTCACCTTATCGAGCAGCGTATTATAGTCAAAGGTTTCGGTTGCAACTTTGATGTTGAGTACTTTCTGCCACATCTGGATCAGGGCCGTCACCTCTTGATTAGCGTTGGGTATGCCTGAGGCATAGGTGAGCGTGATGGGCGGCATCTGTGTCGCGTCTTTCCAGCCTTCTTCCTTGATTCCTTGATTCAGGAGATCCAGGGCTTTTGCTGGATCACCATTTAGTTTCTGTGTGCCGTCAGGACCACTGAGATTTGGATTGTAGCCGGGCATGCCTTGCGGCACGATATGGTTTGTCGGTAGCACCGTCCCTTTCCAGACGGCATTTGCAATTGCCGTTTTGTCAATTGCGAGTGCAAATGCCTGGCGGATGTGGATATTATCGAAGGGTCTGGCCAGATAGTTCATCGTGTAGTAGTTAGTCCATAACTGTGGTACCTGGACGAAATCCTTGCGCTTCTTGTCGGTAGCAAAGGTAGAGATGGGCACGCCTGTCATATCGATGTGATTGGCTTGATAAGCCTGGTAAGTGGCATCGGCTGAAGGATAAAAGGCCATTGTAACCTGCTGGAGTTGTGGCAGCGCATTATAGTAGTTTGGGTTTGGTACAAAGGTGATAGCTTTGCCGTGTGTATATTGTGCAACTTTGAATGGTCCGTTGCTGCCACCCTCGGATAAGTGATCAGTGAATGCTGTGCCATATTTTGTGACCAGGCTCTTTTCAACCACGTAGGAGCAAGGAACGGTAAGCATAGAGAGAAAATAAGCTGCTCTCTTCCTGGTAGTGATAATCAGAGTATGTGGATCGGGTGTTTGAAGACTATCGCCGACGAGCGTCTGGATTCTACCTGCCAGTAACTGGTCTGAGTCTCTGATCAGACCCAGGTACAGTGGTGCTATCGTTGAGCGTGTGGCAGGCTGAAGGGCGCGGTCGATGCTATAGGCGACATCCGCCGAAGTCAGAGGTGCGCCATCACTGAACTTAAGATCTGGACGTAAGTGAAAGGTCCAGGTCATACCATCGCCGCTCTGATTCCAGGACTGGGCAAGCTGGGCATGAATCTGTAGCCTGTCATCCAATTGAACCAGGCCGGTGTAGATCATCTGAACAGCAGAGGTCGAGGCAGTGTCATGTGCCAGAGCAGGATCAAGGGTATCGAAGTCCGTAATACCTACTTCTGGAAGTGTATAGATCTGCTTTTTGGCTGGTACCTTTACCAGTGTCTGCGGCTTAGGAGGAGTATTGCCTCCAAAGAGATCGCAAGAGGTCAGTAGTAAAGAAATAAGGCAGAGCGCGATTGGTAGAAGCTTTGCAATATATTTCTTCTTATTAAAAAGAAACATGGACACTTCTCCTTCAATGTTTTATTTATCACTATTTTAACTGAGTACCAGATAAGAGCTTTTGTATCCTTGCCTTGAATACAGGGATGGGATACATTGATGCTGCAATAAGATAAATGTGCCTGGGAGAGATAATGTTTCTCCCTAAACAAATAATCCAGCCATATTCCCGTAGGGACCTCATTTATGGCGTCCGGCGATTCATCGCCCTATAGCATCTCGACCCTCCTGCGGCCTGGGTTCACCGCCCCACAGAGCGATGAATCGCCGGACGCCATAAATGGGGTCCCTACCTTAATCACATGATTGACATAAAATTTCCAATGAGAGAACCACCAACAATGAGGTTCCAGGAGGTGGTGTATATTCCTATTTGTTTGTCAAAGAGCATTGCCTCGTACAGGAAGCTAGAGCTTCTCGACCAGGGGATCGCGTTTGCCGAGGGCTGCCGCACGTATGGCAACCTGCAATAGTATTTCATGGCCAGTCGTGGCGAGAGTGGCGGGCCAGTTCAGAAACTCTTCAGCGGCTGCTTGCACAATCTGCAAAGTATGGCCCTGATCGGCTGTGGCATCGACCCAGCCTGCGGCAAGTCCGATGACGGCGAAGAGGGCACGTGGATCGTGTCCCAGTTTCAGGTAACGGCGCGCCGTCGAGAGCGCGCCAGGGAGATCTCGTGCCTTCAATTGTGCATTTAGAGTTTCCAGTTGGGACGCCGCAATCAGTCCGCCGCCGATAATCGATGACGATGCGGCTGCAACGGCGGCTTCTCGCTCTGTAGCTTCCTGTTGTGTAGCGATCTCCTTTTGGAGAGTATTGATAAAGGCCGCTGAGGTGAAGAGAAGTGGTAGGACCTCTACATCCTGCACCTGGCGGAATACTGTGCGTACCGCAGCCGCGAAAAGTAGACCGTGAGCCACGTGTACAAAGAGATCCCGATCGCCATCGCCGACCCTGTTCATCACATCGGCGGCGGCCAGCGAGATCACAGAGCCGATTGCACGCGGGGAAGCTTCACCTTTGATGAGTGCGTCGTAGACACCCTGGCAGACCTGTGTAGTATCAGCGTCGCTGAGGATAAGAGCGTGGAGTGTCAGAGCGTTCTCGTCCTTCGGCGCGGAGAGACGTGTGCGTATACCTTTCACATCGTGTGCGGGATCAGTAGCATAATTGTGTACAGTCTCTACCCAGTCTGGTTGATCGTTCCCTGGACGTAAGGGCAGATGTGGTGCGAGCCAGTGAAGAACATGGGGCGCGCGATCTCCCCACTCCACGGCATCAAGCAACTGGAAGCCGCGTACAGCAAATATGAGTGGGTGACCGGCATTCTGGAAAGTAGTGGCGATGCTCTCATAGGCACGTGCTTCCATAGTACGATAGTCCGCGCCAGTACCGTAAAGACCCAGGAGTAGACGCTCGGTCAGCAGCGCATCGTTTTTGTACACTGCATCATGCATAACCTCATTGACGGTCTGTCCTTCTTTTAGACCGCTGGGGTAAAGCGGGGTGGGATATTGAGCAGGTAAACTGTTGCCCGTGCGTACGGAAGGAAACGCGGCCAGCAGTGGCTCTACGAAAAGCGGCAGGGCGCGTTCCTTTGCCAGTAACTGTGCTTGTGAGTCGATCGGTTCAGGAATAGTGTGCAGAAGACGACACAGCATTGCAGCGGCGGCAAGCGTAATACCGGGATGCCCATCTGGATCTCCGTGTACTGCAAGCATGCCCACACGTCCTAACAGAACCTCGGGATTGTCGCCCTGGTGTAAATAATTGCGGGCCTGAGCCAGAATTTGTGTTTTATCGCCCGCAACCAATGCATTGATCAATGTTGAGAGGTCAATCCTCAATTCAACTGCAGCCATAGAAATACGAACTCCTCATGGTTATAATAATTGTTATGATTTCACTTTGAGCTGCCATCTTGTAATTCGCGGATCGCTCGCTCGATGCCTGGAATATCTGCATATTCCTCATCGAGTAACTTAAAGGCTCTACTCAGATAGAGTTCCGCCAGTCTTGCCCCCTGCTCTTGAGGATTGACAGCGCTGGTTACAAGCTCTGGCCCGCGGTATTTTTCAGCAAGCTTACTTGTAATACGTTGCATCTTGCGCTTTGTATCCTGTAAATTCGCTGTATCGTGACCTTCGATTGCGTAGCGTGCCATGCCTACAAGTTTGCCCAATTCAGTGAGCTTCTGTCGATCGGACATGGTCTGGATCAGCAGTTCCTCTGCATCCATGTCATCGAGTGGTGCAGGTTCCTCTATAGCAGCCGAAGCGGGTGGGGAAGACAGGGGAGTTCGTCCAATCGAAGCGATGTAGGATGCATAGAGTTGTCCATACTCCTGGCTATTAATGATTGCCATCTGGACGCGTGCCGAGTCATCTCTAGGGCTGACCATCCCGATGTCACACAGATCATCGCTACGACGCTCGGCCAGCATCTCCAGGTACTCCATGCTACTGGCTTCCTCTAACATAGGAGGGATAGGCATACCGTTGACATTCTGGCTTTCACTCAGTTCTTCGGCAGGAATCTGTGCTGCGAAGAGTGGAGGAAGGTACTTTGTGAGAGACATTGGTATTGGCGGTACGACGCAGTACGTGCAATAGACGACACGTGGATTACTGGTGCTGCGCGCAACAAAAATAGCATGTCCCTTTGGTGCCTGTGCACTACCACGTAGAAAATTTATACTCATAAAAAATCCTTTCAGGACAAATGAGAAATCCCTTCGATATACGGATATAGGCGTTTGATGCGTTTGAGGAGATCTCTGTTGGCGAGAATCTCCTCTTCGTTTAACTCATCTCCTTCGGTTGGAATGTCGTTTTCGTAGGCCTGGAGGCTCTGCAAGAGTTCGCTTTTGCCTGCGATACGAGCGAAGTTTTGCAGGAGCGTACGGGCCTGTTCGTCCTGGTTACGCCGGACGTCGGTGACAGCAGTTTGCGCGTATAGTTCGGCATACTGGCGCAGGAACAGGGTCCACTGTTGAGCGCTGCTGATGCTATTCATGACGCGTTCAACCTGGGCGATAGCTTTAGTTTGTTCGTCTCTGGCAGGTTCAAGGTCGCCGCGTAGAAAGAAGATGCCTGCGCGTGCGTAACGTGTATCGGCAACTCCTAATGGACGGCGCTGCTGATGGTAAAGTTTCAGCGCTTGCTCGAAATCGGCTAATGCTTCGTCGTTCTCATCTTTGCCGCGATGCGCCAGTCCACGTGTGAGAAAAGCATCGGCCTGGCCTGTCGCATCGTTTGCCTGGTTAAAACGGGTTAAGGCTGCATCGGAACTTTCCAGGGCTTCGTCCCATTTTTGTTGTCCCAGTTGAACCTGCGCAACGCCTAAGACGGCAGAGCCATCACCATTTGTACTCTCAACTACTTGAAAGGCACGACCAGCGGCCAGGAAAGTTTCCATAGCGGCTTGCAAGTCGCGGCGTGCCAGGTATGACTGAGCTATACCCAGAATGGTTTCGGCAGCCAGTTGTGGATCTTGTTGGGCATCGCTGCGGTTATGGGCATCGCTGTAGTACTTCTCGGCCTGCAAAAAATCGCCCTGTGTGAGGTAGATCTGTCCCTGTATAGAGGTTATCAGGGGAATGAGTTGTGCCGCAAGAGGATTCCTGGTTGTGGCCTCGATAGCCGTTGTGAGATGAGAAGCGGCCTCTTTAAGATCACCAGTATAGGTAGCGAGACGTGCCAGACGTATCTCGGCGGCAGTGACAGTACGTGCGGCTGTTGTTTCACCCAGTGTTTCTATGTGTGTGCGGGCATCTTCATAGGCGCTCCTGGCCTGTCCTGGCTGTCCTGCTTGCCTGTAGATATCTCCCAACGTCAGCAATATCCTGCTCTCTGCCTGTACATTGCCAATTTTGTGGGCCTGCTGACGAGCTTCTTGCAGAGTTTTGCTGGCACGGTCCAGGAAACCGCGTCTAAACTGGATCTCGCCCAGTCCCGCACCGGTCTCAGCCTGTCCCAACTGAAATGCGATTGATTGGTAAGTACGCAATGCACGTTCCATGATCGAGTTAGCGTAGGAGAGTTGTCCACGCCGCAGATTGATCTCGCCCAGGAGATGATTAGCTTGAGCGGTGCCAAGTGCGTTGCGCTGATCTGTATAGAGCTGCAAGGCCGATTGAGTGCCTATGAGAGCCTGATCAACATTACCTTGTAGAAAGGATATCTCGGCCAGACCCAGATTCGCGTCAGCCTGACCCAACTCATATTCGAGAGCATTTGCCTGGCTGAGTGTCTCAGCGAATGTGTCAGCAGCCTGATCGAGATGTTCTTGATCGATATAGATGCGGCCCAGACCCAGCAAGGCATCTATCGTACCAAAGTGATCGCGGGTGTCGCGATAGATCTCCAACGCATGTTGGTAACCTGCCAGAGCCTCATCGAAGTGACGTGCCAGGCGTTGAATATCGGCGAGGCTGCGGCTGGCATCGGCTTCATTGATGCTATCTTTTGCCTCATGAAAATAGCGGATGGCTTCCTGATAATGCTCAGTTGCATAGTGGGTATTGCCGCGCTGCAACTCGATATGTCCTAGAGCCAGTGCAACATTGCCCAGACCCCGAGTGTTCTGCTGCGTGCGATAGATTTGTTGTGCGGCCTGGTAAGCATCCTGTGCACGGTCCAGGTGGCTCAGTTGGCGCTCGATATGTCCCAGCGATACCGTAGCGTTGGCCTCCAACAGCGGGTAGTCCGCGTCCTTATACATCTTCGTTGCACGCTGGTAGCTATTGATAGCCTGTTCAAGAGAGCTATTTTCGCGCTGTACATCGGCCATCAATGCACGACTGTCTGCTGCACGTTTAAAGTCACCGAGCAGGCGAAAGCGTATCTCAGCATCGCCGAAAGCCTCTAGAGCTTGATCCAGTTTGCCATCATTATATGCATTAATACCGTCCTGGTAGCGTCTCTCTGCGAACTGGCGGTCCTTTTCCTTTTTTGCCTGATCATTTGCATCTATCGACATAATTTGAATCCCTCAAATGGTGGATGGTAAGCTCAGTGCATTTTATTGCTACGTTCATTGTAGTGTGTATGAGGGGGAAAGTCAAAAAAAAGCGGTGCTGGATACTGGGCGATTGAAACGTCCCGTAGAGGCAGGCCTTGCGTGTGCCGAGTGCGTGGGGAGGAACACGCCTGGGCGTCTGAGACGTTCTCCTGAGCCACTCGGCACACGCAAGGCCTGCCTCTACGGATCAATGAGATGATTATGCCTCGTTATTCAGGCGGTCTCTGGCTACGTTCATTTGTTCATCAAGTTGCTTCTTGAGTTGTGTCTTCAGCAGAGGGCCTGCGAATTTGAAAGCTTTGCCAGGGTCGCCATCGAGTGTGACTGTGATGCTGGTACCGGTGTCGGTAGGCGTGAGGAGAACGTGTTGTTCGAAGGCAAAAGGGCCCGAAGTCGTTTTCATCGTAAAGGCATTATATGGTTGATATTCAGTGACTGCGGCGGGTATTTCGATGTCGCGTCCGAAAAGGTCAATGACGAGATTAAAGGTAGTCCCTATACCAATAGGGCCAGGGCTGGTCTGGCGGAGGTCCTTCAGGCCTAACTCCTTTATATTTTTGGGGTTAGTGATATAGGTAAAGACCGCTTCAAGAGGGCGGTTTACCTCGATAGTATTCTCAACTTGCATTACGGGCTCCTTCATGGCATTGAACTATACATCCTATACACCCTTATACGATTTTGAGCGTGAAGAAGTTATGTGATGCAGGAAGGATATCCACAAGGAGATCATAAAATGTTATAATGGCGGAGACTCTACGGTCTGACCTGGATGTCAGATGAGTATTGCGAAAGGCGGTTGCAAAAACCATGAATGAAGACACACTCGCGCATGTAGACCTTTTCTCGACCCTGGACAGGAAAGAACTCCAGGTGCTGGCAAAAAGTTGTCAGGAGCGTACGTATGGCGCAGGTTCCAAGATATTCTCGCAAGGAGATTCTGGTGTAGGTTTGTATGTAGTGAAGAGCGGTAAGATACGTCTTACGCAATCAAATAATCCTGACAGGGCTGAGGTTGAGCTGGGTATAGTTGGAGCAAGACAGGTTATGGGTGAGATGGCGCTGCTGGATGACCTGCCGCGTTCGGCAACTGCTACAGCAGTAGATGATGTCGACGTGCTTGTGCTGCCAGTGTGGGAGTTCCGGGGAGTTTTGCGGCAACATCCTGATATTGCATTGAAACTACTCGCTGTACTCAGCCGTCG
>WNFY01000971.1_pt1 | contig 38012 bp, 34 predicted proteins | sample 5400091 | NCBI WGS metagenome assembly WNFY01 (sample SAMN13153364, study PRJNA577476) | soil metagenome | isolation source: 60 cm soil or saprolite under grassland replicate 1 | place: USA:California | collected 2016-06-15 | reverse complement strand
CGCCGGGGACCGGGCCGGCGGCCAGGTGAACGAGTTCAAGGCCATGGTGCGCGCGATGCACCAGGCCGGGCTCGAGGTCATCCTGGACGTGGTGTTCAACCACACCGCCGAGGGCGGCGAGGGCGGCCCGTCGCTGAGCTTCCGCGGCCTGGACGACACCGCGTACTACCGGCTGAGCCCGGGACATCCGGACCAGTACTACGACACCACCGGCACCGGCAACTCGCTGAACGCCGAGCTCGGCTGGTTCACCCCGGCCGGGACGCCGATGAACGAGGACTGCTGGAACGACCCGGAGGCGCTCGCGCTCGGCGCCTACCTGGACGGCTCGGACGCGCCCGACACCGGGGCCGACGGGCAGCCGCTGCTCGACGACGACTTCCTGGTCCTGGTGAACGGGTGGTGGGAGCCGCTGGAGTTCACCATCCCCGACTGCCGCCCGGGCCTGGCCTGGCGGGCAGAGATCGATACCTGCGACCCGGCCGCGGTGGCGGCGGCGCCGGTGCGCCTAGCCGGCGCCCGGGTCACGGTCGGGCCCCGGTCAGTCCTGGTGCTGCGCGGCCCGCGGGTTTCACCCGTGCCGTAATCAGCCTGAAGGCGCAGCCGCGTCGAGGTTTCCTCACGGATTCCTCGAGCGCCTCATCCACATCATCAATGTCCAAAAATCGCTAGTTAGTACGATAGATCGTGATTTTTTTCGGGGAGGATTCGGGCTTTGGGGAGGATTCAGGGGTCTATAGTGCACCGAATCTTCCCCAAAGCCCCTTTCTTCCCCGATCACGCGCACCACGGTGCGCTGGCGTATCACTGCGCTCACGGATGCACTGCGCTCACGGATGCACTGCGCTCGCGGGTAGCACTGCGCCGGTGGGGGCGAAGCACGGATCTGGCGACGCGTGAGGCCGGTGAGCCGGGAGAATGGACGGGCAACCAAGGAGCGAGACCAAGGGAGCCGGCAGACCCGATGGAGATACGCAGGAAGCGCGCGGACACCAGGCCGGGGCCGCGGGACTGGTTCACCGGCCAGGTGTGGATGGACGAGATCGCGACGCCGGGCCCGCCGTCCCGGGTCCGGATGCTCAGCGTGCACTTCGCTCCCGGCGGGCGCACGGCGTGGCATTATCACCCGTTCGGCCAGATCCTGCACGTGACCGAGGGCGAGGGGCTGGTGCAGAGCCGGGGCGGCGGACGGGAACCGATCCGGGCCGGTGACACCGTGCAGGCCGGGGCGGACGAGTGGCACTGGCACGGGGCCGGGCCCGGCACGTTCATGACCCACCTGGCGGTGCAGGAGGAGGGCGAGGACGGCCAGACCACCTACTGGGGTGAGCACGTCACCGACGACGAGTACCAGGGCTGACGTTGATCCGGACCGTGCTGGGCGACGTGCCAGCCGCTGAGACCGCGGCTGGCGGCCGAACTCGGCGAGCAGGTCGCGGCGAAGTTCTTCGCCGCGAACCCGGCCCGCGCCTTCAGCTGGGCCTGAAGGCGCCCGCGTGGGCCTGGGCCCACTGGGCGAACGTGCGCGGCTCCCGGCCGGTGACGTCGCGGACGTCCGGCTGGGGCTGCGACTCGTCCAGCGTGCCGGTCACGTAGAAGTCGAAAAACGCGTCCACGTACTCGGCCGGCATGGCGGCGTTCATCTCCGCCCTGGCCTCGTCGTCCGGCTGGCCCTCGAACCGCAGGTCGCGGCCGAGCGCCTCGCCCAGGATGCGGGCCCGGTCGGCGGGCCGCAGCGGCTCCGGACCCGAGACGGTGTAGACGCGGCCCTCGTGCCCGTCCGAGGTGAGGGCGGCCGCGGCCACCGCCGCGATGTCGTACGGGTCGATCATGGCCACCGCCACCCCCGCGAACGGGGCACGGACCAGGTCGCCGGCCGCGAGCTGCGGCACCCACTGCAAGGTGTTGGACATGAAGCCGAACGACCGGACCATCGTCCACTCCAGGCCGCAGGCGCGGACCGTCGCTTCGGACTCGATCATGTACCTGGAGACGGCGTTGCTCGTGTCGCCGCTGGCCGCGGAGCTGCCCGACAGCATCACCACCCGGCGGAGGCCCGCCTGCCTGGCCGCGGCCAGCGTGCCGGCCATGTCCTGGTACCCCGGGTAGAGGAACATCGCGGTCGCCCCGGCCAGGGCGGCCGACATGCTCTCCGGCTTGTTCAGGTCGCCGGCCGCCTGCTGCACGCCCGGCGGCCACTCTCTCGGACTATCGTCCCTGGTCAGTGCCCGTACCGGCCGACCGGCCCCGGCCAGCGCGCGGACCAGTTCACCACCGACGTTGCCGGTGGCCCCCGTCACCAGGATCATCAGGCCTCCTCCGCCGTCGCGTCTTGATCGATGTTAGGGATCGTTCCCTAACTTAGAACGCTACGATGGCGAGCAGGGACGGCGCAAGGGATTTGCCGGGAGAGGAGCACATGCCACGAAGTTCGGCGGAGACGCGAGAGCATGTCCTCGGTGTCGCACACGAGCTGTTCTACTGGCACGGGATCAGGGCCACCGGCGTCGACCGGGTCGCGGCCGCAGCCGGGGTGGCCCCGACCACCCTGTACCGGCTGTTCGCATCCAAGGACGATCTGGTCGCCGCGTACATCGAGCGGGCCGACCGACTCTACCGCGAGTGGTTCGACGCGGCCGCCGCGGCCGGCGGGCCCGATCCGCGCGAGCAGATCCTGGCCGTATTCGACGCGCTGGGCGAGCAGGTCCAGCCGCAGCGCTGCCGGGGCTGCCCGTTCCTGATGGCGCTGGCGGAGTTCCCCGACCGGGCGCATCCGGCGCACCGCGCCGCGGTTGCCATGAAGGTGTGGCTCAGGGACCGGTTCGGTCAGCTTACCGCCGCGCTGGCCAGCGGCGGCCGCGCCGCCCGGCCCGAACTGCTTGCCGACCAGCTTTCGCTGGTCATGGAGGGCACGTACGCGTCGGCCCAGGCGCTGTCGGCCGACGGCCCGGCCAGGCACGCGCGCGCCCTGGCCGAATCGCTCCTCGACGTGAGCTGATGGCACACGTCCGTCGTGAGCCGCACGGCGGAGGATCTGGCCAGGTGCGCCCGGACGGGCCCGTGGCCGGGTGCGGCCACGATCATCATCACGGAGGCGACCGCGAGCATCAGCACCCCGGCGGCGGCGGTCAGGCCCGTCGTCCTGGCCCGCTCCCGGCTTATCACGGCCGTCATCTCCGTTACCCCGTTTCCTGGTCAACCCTGTTCCCCGTACCTCCACGGTAGGAATCAGGCGGCAATAAATACGACGGTGCGCTCCCCCGAAAGTCATCGGGGGTTATCCCCCGGATGGCTCGCCTCGCCCGTGATCTCACCCGTCACTCATGCCTCTCCCGTGACGGCAGTAACTGCTCTCGGGGCGTTGATAAGCTGGCGGCGGCACCATAAAAGGGCAATTTCGGGCGGTCCGGGTCGTCGGCGCCGCGAACGGGAGGCGCACGCAGTGGGAACCAGTCCCTCGGAGAGCGGGGGCGCTTCGCTCCCGCCGCGGCTCGACACCAGCGCCGCGCACTCGGCCCGGGTGTGGAATTACCTGCTGGGCGGCAAGGACAACTTCGCGGCCGACCGCGAGGTCGGCGACATGATCCTGCAGATGTTCCCGGGCATCGCCCGTATCGCCCGGCTGCAGCGCAAGTTCCTCGGCCGCGCCGTGCGCTACCTGGCCGACGAGGCCGGGATCCGGCAGTTCCTCGACATCGGCACCGGCCTGCCCACGGCCGACAACACCCACCAAATCGCCCAGCAGGTGGCGCCGGAGTCGCGGATCGTCTACGTCGACAACGACCCGCTCGTGCTGCTGCACGCGCGCGCGCTGCTGACCAGCGCCCCCGGCGGCATGACCAGCTACATCGAGGCCGACGTGCGCGACACGGAGAAGATCCTCGGCGAAGCCGCCCGCACGCTGGACTTCGGCCAGCCGATCGCGCTGATGATGCTGGGCATCATGGGCCAGCTGCCCGACTCGGCCGGGCCCCGGTCGATCGTGACCACGCTGCTGGACGCGCTGCCGCCGGGCAGCTACCTGGCCCTGTCCGACGGCACCGACACCAGCCCTGCGCTGAACCAGGCGATCGCCGCGTACAACCAGAACTCGGCCAGCTCGTACCACCTGCGCAGCCCGGAGGAGATCGCCCGCTTCTTCGACGGCCTGACGCTGGTCCCGCCGGGCGTGGTCACCACCTCCCGGTGGCGGCCCGGCCTGGCCGACGCCAGCGCGGAGCCCCGGGAGGTCGACGCGATCTGCGGCGTGGCCCGCAAAGACTGACGTGCACGGACTGACCTGGAAGGGAACCAACTGATGACGCCTCCCGTTCCCGTGATCGACGTGGCGGCCGCCGAGGCCGGGGACCGCGCCCAGCTGGACGCGGTGCGGACCGCCACCGAGGAGTTCGGCGCCGTCCAGGTGGTCAACCACCGCGTGCCGCAGGACCTGGTGGCGGACCTGGGCGCCCGGGCGGGACGGCTGCTCAGCCGGCCGCGGGCGGAGAAGGCGATGCTGGCCAGCCCGCACCCGTACCGGGGCTGGCGGCAGTGGCCGGACGACTTCGGGCGGCTCGAGCTCGAGCGCTTCAACGTGGCCCAGTTCGACGACATCGACGCGGCCCGGGCGGCGGGCGTGGCAGAAGAGCACCTGGGCCTATTCGCGCACGCCAACCTGTGGCCGGCCGATGATCCCGGGCTGCGCGACGCGGCGCTGGCGTACATCGAGGCGTCCCGCGAGCTGGCGAACAGGATGCTCGGGCTGTATGCCGCGGCGCAGGGGCTGCCCGCCGGCTCGTTCGGCCTCGGTACCCTGCCGCACCTGCGGCTGACCGTGAACGACTACCCCACCTGGACCTACCCGGAGACCGCCGCCGACGAGGACAAGCTGCTGCTGCTCGAGCACGCGGACGACTCGGCGGTGACCGTGCTGGCCCAGCAGGGCGACTACGAGGGGCTGCAGGTGCAGGGCCCCGGCGGCGGGTGGATTCCGGTGCCTGTCATCCCCGGCGCGCTGCAGGTGTTCTCCGGGCAGCTGCTCGCCCGGTGGACCGGCGGACGGCTGCGGCCGGGCCGGCACCGGGTGGTGGCGGGCGGCACCGTGACCCGGCGGTCGATGGCGGTCTTCGTCTACCCGGCGCTGGAGACCGTGATCGACGGCGTGCGGGTATGGGATCACGTCAAGGACCGGGTGGCGGACTACCTGGCCGAATACGGCCGGCCGGATCAGGTCGCCGCGTGGCGGCAGGGCCGGCCGTACGTGGCCGAGCTGGCGGAGAACTCAGCTGGCCAATAGGGGCCGAACGGCCCTGCTGATCGCTTCACCGCTGCTGAAGTCCCGTTTCCATTACCGGCCGGCGGGGACGCGGTAGGTGAGGATGACGATGCCGGTGTTGAGGGCGAGGGTGCCGGCCAGCTCCATCTGGGCGGTCCCGGTCGGGCGGAACATCAGGTCGTCCGTTGTGGCGCGGCCGACGAACAGCGGGTGGACCCACAGCCGCAGCTCGTCGAGCAGCCCGTGCTCGAGCAGGGCGTAGGACAGCTGGCCGAAGCCGTACTGCACGATGTCCTGGCCCGCCTGCTCCTTCAGGCGGCGGATCGCGGCGATCGGGTCGCCGCCGATCACCGTGGTGTTGTTCCACTCAGGATCGGTCAGCGTGCTGGAGACGACGTACTTGGCCATGCTGTTCATCCGGTCGCTGAACGGGTCGCCGGACCTGGCCATCCACGCCGCGGAGAACGGCGGGTAGGTGCGCCCGCCCATCAGCATCGCGTCGCAGCCGAACAGCAGCTCGGTCTGCACCTTCAGGCCGGTGCCGTCCCCCTCGATGCCGTTGTCCGGCCAGTCCTGCGGGTCCTGGATGACTCCGTCGAGGGAGATGTAGGTGGAGTTGATGATGTGTCGCATAGGAGGAGCCTGACAGGAATCGGTCCTGACGATAAGATCCAGTTCGGTGGACAAAACCAGGACCAATTTCAGCGTGCTGGTCGTCCTGCGGCACGACACGCGGATCCCCCTGCACCGGCAGATCGAGACCTCGATCCGGGACGCGATCCGGGCCGGGCGGCTGCCGCGCGGCTCGCCCCTGCCGCCCTCCCGGGTGCTCGCCGCGGATCTGGGCGTGTCCCGCGGGGTGGTGGTGGAGGCCTACCAGCAGCTCGCGTCCGAAGGCTACCTGGCCAGCTACGCGGGCGGCTACACCCAGGTGGCGGCCGGCCCGGCTCCGACGGTGGCCGGGCTGCGGCTGGCGCGCGAGACCCCGCCCCGGATCGACCTGAGCTACGGCCGCGCCGACGTGTCCAGCTTCCCCCGCGCCGCGTGGCTGCGCGCGATCCGCGGCGCGCTGGCCAGCGCGCCGAACGACCTGTTCGGCTACCTGGCCGGCAGCGGCGTGCCGGAGCTGCGGACGGCGATCGCCGGCTACCTGAACCGGGTCCGCGGCACCGTGGCCCAGCCGGACCAGATCGTGATCTCCACCGGCTACGCTCAGGGCATCGCGCTGCTCGTCCGCGTCCTGGCCGCGAGGGGAGCGACGCGGCTGGCGCTGGAGGACCCCTCCTCGGGTGACGACGCGCTGCCCGCCGCGCGGGCGGCCGGGCTCGAGGTGACCGGGATCCCGGTCGACCGGGACGGCATCCGGGTGGACCTGCTGGCCGCATCCGGTGCCGACGCCGTCGTGCTGACGCCGTCGCACCAGTGGCCGACCGGTTCGGTGCTGTCGGCCGAGCGGCGGGCCGCGGTGCTGCGCTGGGCCGCCGCGAGCGGCGCGGTCGTCATCGAGGACGACTACGACTCCGAGTACCGCTACGACCGGACACCGGTCGGCGCCCTGCAGGGAATGGCCCCGGATCGGGTGGTGTACGCCGGGTCGGCCAGCAAGACCCTGGCGCCGGGGCTGCGGCTCGGGTGGTTCGTCATGCCGGGACACCTGGCCGAGCCGATGGCCGAGGCCAAGATCGCCGCCGACCGGGGCTCCCCCGCGCTGGAGCAGCTCGCCCTGGCCGACCTCATTGCCAAGGGCGAGTTCGACCGGCACCTGCGCCGGATGCGCCCGGTCTACCGGCGCCGCCGCGACGCGCTGCTGGCCGCGCTGTCCCGGCGGCTGCCCTGGCTCGAGCCGGCCGGCGTGTCCGCCGGGTTGCACCTGGTCACCTGGCTGCTGCCGGGCCTGGACGAGGCGACCGTGGTCGACGCGGCGGCCGGGGCCGGGGTGGGCATCGAGGGCGTGACGCCCTACCGGATCAGCCACCCGGGCCCCGGCGGCCTCATCTTCGGCTACGCCACCGTCAACGAGCAGGCCATCGCGGAGGGCGTCGACATCCTGGCGGGCGTCATCGCCGGGTTGTGAGCGGGGGCCGGCGTTGCTAACGGCCCCGACGGACCCGGCGCTGGGCCCACAGCTGCTGCCAGGCCACGGCGAGGGCGCCGATGACCACGAAGGCGATGCCGCCGCTGACGTCCCCGCCGACGATGGCCAGGATGCCGAAGGCCACGACGGCGAAGCACAAGCCGCGCAGGATCCGCGGCCACACCCGCGGCCTGGCCGGGGGCGGACCGGCGACCGGCGGCGGCGCCGCAGCGGGCGCCTGGTCCCGGGGGAGACGCTCGGGTCCCGGGGAGTCGATCGTCACCACCAGGCCGGGCGGGACGAGGGCCTCGACCGAGCGGACCACGGCGTCGCCGTCCGGCCACTCACCCGGGTCCAGCCGCACCGCGAACCCGTCCGTGCCGACCAGGGTCCGCTGCCCGTCGTTCCAGCAGAGCAGCGCGGCCATGGCGTCGAAGCAGACCGTCACGTGGCGGCCTTCCTCAGGAGTCAGCATGACTCCCTGGGAACCGGTCGTCAGCGACGCAGCCGAATCTCGCGACCTGCGGGTTACGCCGCTCACGGTGGTGGCCGACCACGCCGGGAGCTGCGGCATCCGGCCCTGGATGGCCGGCACGAGCTGCGGCGTGGCCACGATCATCTGGCCCAGGAGCTGGCGGGCGGTGTCGCTGACCGCCTCCGGGCCGACCTGCCCGGCTGCCCACAGGATCTTGGCCGGTTCCCTGGCCGGCCTGCCGTACAGCATGTCCTGCGCCTGCCGGTGCAAGATCATCACCGGGCCCGCCGGGGACTCGTAGGCGTCGCGCAGGCGCCGGGCGTACTCCGCGACCTCCTCGCCGGTGCCGCCGTGCCCGGCGAGCGACTCGAACACCGTGAGCATGGCGTGGGCGACGGAGGAGGTCTGCTCAGGCAGCGCGTCCGCCGTCAGCCAGGCGTGGAAGATGTCGCCGTCCAGTCGCTCGCGCGCCTCCGCGACGTCGTACGAGAGCCCGCGCTCGTGCCGGAGCATCTGAGCAAGGCGCCGCTGCAGGATGTCCAGGGTGACGGAGGCCGCGTCGGATAGCCGGCCGGTCAGCGAGAGGCCGATGCCGCCCCGGCCGCCCGGCGCGAACCCGGGCAGGGTGAGGCCGAGCGGCCGCAACGGGGCCGCCTCCGGAGCCGGACCCGGCGGAAGGTCGAGGCGCAGGCCGTCCGGGACCGTGCCGCTGATCCACAGCACGGCGTTCCCAGCCGTGAACCAACTGCGCCGCCAGGCCTCGACCTCGGCCCAGCCGAGCCGGTGCAGACCGTATTCGGGATAGGCGGCCAGGCCCGGACCGCTCGCGCCGTACCGCTCGTTCAGGCAGGCCCCGAGCGCCCCGGCCCCGCCCCGGCTGGCCGCCTCCGTGCGGAGGATGCGCTTCTCCTGCTCCAGGCCCTGCCGGTGGTCGCCGACCAGCCCCCGGCAGGCGGTGGTGATGAAGTCGGCAGTGTCGGCCGGATCGGCGCTCTCCATGAAGAAGGCGGTGAACCTCCCGCTGACCTCGGCGTTGAACTGGTATGAAGCCCTCTGCCTGATGCTGAGCGTGAGGTGCTCGACCAGGTGGGTGACACCCGCGACCGGCAGCGTCTCGTCGAACCGGCCGACACGGAACACCAGCGCCGCCGCGTTCCGGCCGGTCACCGAGGCGCACCGGAGGGTTCTCACCCCGTCGACCGCCCCGGTCTCGACGACCGGGATCATGGTGCGCGGTAAGCCCGGGAGCCCCGGAGCAGCCCGACGGCCTGCTGGGCCATGGTCCGCGCCCGCTCGTAGGCCCAGCCGGGATCACCCTGGTAGTTCCACGGGCTGGCCTGAATCAGCGGGCCGATCAGGCGCATCTGCTCAAGCTGGGCCTGGTAGTCGTGCATCAGGAAGAAGCACATGGCGAAGATGTTGCGGTCGCTCGGGGTGTACTGGCTCGGCTGGTAGCGCGGCGAGCGGATGGACCGGTCGGCGGCGCGCCAGATCTCGGCCCCGACCTGCCCGTCGCGGAAGTACTGCAGATGGCGGGCCTTCCCGTCGTCGGACTCCCGGGGCAGGTTGAGCCACTTCTCCAGGTGGGCCATCGGCACCACCGCGTGCACGCTGCTTCCCTCCGGGGCCTCCGCCGAAGACCCCCGGGCGAACTCGAACATCTCCTCGTTCGACCCGGACCATTTCGCCGCGGTGGCCTGGACCATGATCATGTGCGCGCTGCGGTGCCAGCGGAATCTCCGGGCGGCCTCGCCGAAGCGCTTGCGCTTCTCCGTCTGCCCGAGGTCCAGCCCGAGGGCGACCTGGATGCCGCGCGCGTGCGGCGTCGGGTCCTCGTCGTCCATGCTCGCGGCCCTGGCCAGGTCGCGGTCCGCGTCGACCAGCCGGGCATAGAAGACCGGCCAGGCGTCCTGCGTGACCGTGGTCGCCCGCCCCGACCCGCGCGCCTGCCAGGCCCAGTGAACGCCGTGATGGCCGCGGAACAGCCACGGCAGCGATGAACGTGGCTGGGCCGCCGCCCACTCTTCCAGCCAGGCAGGGCGCCCGGTAATGTCGGCGAGCTTGGACAGGTAGAAGTCACGGCTGGTCCAGTCCCGGGTGGCCTCAAGGAAGTCATGGAATTCCTGCCACCGGCCCTCGGCCAGTTCGGCCCGGAACCGGTGCGCGACCGCGTCGCCGGCCAGCGGGTCGACGGGCGGCCCCTTGGGTGGAGCCGCGGCAGGCTGCGGAGGCGGTGCCGCGGCCGGCCGGGGTCTTTTGAACAACGCCATGAGCGGCATCCTCCGTATCCGCGGGATTCCAGGCCAGTGCGGATCAGGCCAGTGCGGATGACGATATCGCCAGCCGGGGCAGGTTGCCGGAGGAATAGGGTGAACCCGGTCCGTTCGGTATCAAAACCCGGTACGGCCGGTCAGCTCAGTCCGAGACCGCCGGCAGCCGACCGGCCGCGGCCCGGCTGAGCACGTGCCTGCGGAACAGGTCGGTGGCGGGCAGCAGGCGGCGTTCGGCGGACCAGGTCAGGAAGATCTCCCGGGCCGCGCCCTCATCGAGGATCTCCAGGTAGGTCACCGGGCCCGGCACGGCCTCCGGCGACCCGGCGCGGGGCGCGGGCACGACGGCGACGCCCAGGCCGGCCGCGACGAAGCCGCGGACGTTGGACAGGTCGTCGCCCTCGAAGATCACGGTGGGGCGGAACCCGGCCCGCCGGCACAACTCGTCGGTCTGCCGCCACAGCGCCGAGGCCGCATACAGCCCGATGAACGGCTCGACCGCTACCTCGGCCAGCCGGACCTGCCGCCGGCCGGCCAGCCGATGGTCGCGCGGCAGGGCGAGGCGGAGCGGCTCGACCGCGATCAGCCTGGAGCGCGTCGCATCGTCCGGCGCTCGCCGCGAGCCGAGCTCGAGGTCGGCGTTCCCGCCGTCCAGGATGACGAAGTCCGGTTCGTCGCGCGACTGGGTAAGCCGGAACCGGACGCCCGGATGCGCGGTGCGGAAGCTGCGGGCCAGGTCGGGGACGAGCCAGGTGCCCAGCGACTGCTGGAAGGCCAGCGCCACGGTGCCGGTGTCCGGGTCGATGAGCTGGCTGACGGCGGCGATGCCGTCGTCGAGGTGGTGCAGCAGCGCGTCCAGGTGCGGCTTGAACACCGCCCCGGCGTGCGTCATCCGCAGCGTCCGTCCGGAGCGGCGCAGCAGCGGGGTGCCGATCTGCGCCTCGAGCCGGGCCAGGGCCCGGGAGACGCCGGACTGGGTGACCGACTCCAGCTCGCTGACCTCGGTCAGCGTGGTGCCGTCGGTCACCTGCTGGAGCCAGCGCAGCGCGTCGGTATCCATATCAATGACTCTAACTCATGGTTTAGTTGTCAATAAGTCATTGGACGCATAGTTGCTGGCCGGGCAGACTTATGGCGAAGGGAGGAGAGGAAGAATGCCCACCATTACCACGCCGCGCGGTCCGCGCTGGCGCGCGAACTATCCAGCTACAGCAGCCCGTCCGACCTGGACGACCTGCACGCGATCCTCGACCGGTACAACGACCGGGAGACCATGGAGATCCGCCGCATCCTGGCCGCCCAGCGCATGCGCTAGAGGTAGCCACTGACAGCCGGGCGGGCACGGGGGACGCGGGCGCGCACGGCTCCGGGGGTACAACCACGGCGATGTCACATCGTCGTGGTCAGAACCACTACAGAGTCACATCACCGTGGTTCGGCCGCGCCGCGGCGGCCGGGCTTGCCCGCGCGGCGGCCTCGCTGGACACTCTGGCCACAGGCGGCTTGCCACCGCCGTGCCGGCTGGCGGCACGGCGGTGGCAACCACGAAAGCTGGGCGTCAGAACTCGTCCGGCGAGCTGATCGCCTGGGCCACGATGACCTCGGGCGGTTCGGGGGCGCCGCCGACCGAGCCGATGAAGGCCTGCAGGTCCGGGTCGGACATGAACTTCTGGAACTGCTCGACGCTCTCCCACTCGTCCACGATCAGGACGTACCCGTCGCCGATGCCGAACCGGTGGTGCAGCCCGCCAACGGTCTTGGATGCCTCGGAGATCTTCGCGAACTCGTCGGCCCGGTCCGCCAGGGCCTGCTGGAACTTGGCCGTGTCGCCCTTGAATTTTCCGATGACCAGCACACTCATGTCAAAATCCCTCCCTGGCGCCCGCGCCGGCGGCACGGGCTGGTCGGGTGGGATACGTCACCGGACCAGCCGGCGGATCACCCGGGATCCGGGTCGGGCCAGGGACGGCTGGCCGCGGACACGATCCGGCTGAACCCGGCCGTGACGTCGAGCTCGGACAGATCCTCCCCCCGCGGGACGCGCATTTGCTCGGCCGACGGCACGGTTCTGACGTGCGCAAAGGCGTACGATAGGGACACGCGGAGTGGCGGCGAGGCGCACGAGGTAGCGATGAGACCACGGTGGCATCGGAGGAAGCCGGTGATGTGGAGCTCGTCGGCCGGCCCGCCTGGCGTCCCGGTGCGGCGACGGATTCGCCGGAGCCAGAGAAGGGTACTGCGCAGGCGGATCCGAACGGGCGCGCTGATCGCCATCATCGGCCTGGTCCGGCTCGCCCGCGTCGTGCGCGCCCGCCCGGGGCTCGCGTTCCTGCTGACCGGGGCGCTGCTCTCGATGGCCGGGAACATGCTGCCCAGCGGGATCGTCTTTATCGCCGGAATGCTGGTCTTCCTGCGGGGCGCGGCCGTCCTGCTCGGCGTGTCGGAACCGCGCCGCCGCGGCGGTCAGCCGGCGGGCCGGGCGGACTTCTTCGGGTTCGGGACCCCGCCGCCGGGCCGGGGGTAATCAGGACGGGCGTTATCAGGCGCCGGCGAGATGCTCCGTCAGCTCGGCCAGGAAGCGCTCCGGCTGGTCCAGGTGCGGGCCGTGGCCCGCGTCCTCGATGACCGCCTCGCGGTAGCGGCCGCCGGCCACCGCGTAGCCGTTCAGCACGGCCCTGGTCTGCGCCACCATGGGCTGCGGAGGCCAGGTCTGCTCGCCGGGCCAGCCAGGGATCGCACCGAGCGAGCCCAGGTAGGCCAGGTCGTACAGGGAGGTGTCGGAGACGATGACGTCGTCGGCGCCGCGTATCCAGAGCACCGGCGGCTTGGGCTCTACTCCGGACAGGTCGGCGATCCTGAAGTGGGTGGGGGCCATGGTGTTGAGCACGCCGCGGTCGCCGGGCGCGAAGCCCGGCCAGTCGTCCACCGGGCGCGAGTCACCCGGGTACCACCACTCGCCGGTCCGGGTGGACAGCATCGACTCCACGAAGATGTCCAGGTGCTCGGGCACGTGCGGCGGCTTGACGTAGTGCGCGAGCAGCACCTGCCGCGGTGACAGCGGGCTGAGGTCCGTCCGGTCCTTACCCGCCAGCCGCTCCACGAACTCGGGGTTGGCGGCGCCGCCGCCGGAGCCGGCGCCCCACGGGTCGCACAAGATGCCGTCCACGCCCCTGGTCCCGCCGAACCCGAACGGCGAGACCGGGTCCACCAGGGTCAGCGACACGACCCTGTGCGTGCCGGGCCGGTCCACCAGGTACTGCAGCACCACCCCGCCGCCCATGCTCCAGCCGACCAGGTGAACGCGGTCCAGGCCGAGCGCCTCGACGGTGGCGGCCAGGTCGTCGGCGAAGTCGCGCAGCCCGCGGGTGGCGTCGATCGGCTCGTCATCGGTGTCGCCGAAGCCGCGCAGGTCGAGGGCCAGCGGCTGGTACTCCTCGGGCAGCGCCAGCATCATCGGCTGCCAGAACAGCGAGGACGACACGTTGCCGTGCACGAAGAGCACGGCCGGGCCGGTGCGTCCCGGCACGGAGAGCACGTTGGCGGTGAGGCGGCTGGTCGCCATCCGTTCGGCCCTAATTCCCGGCAGCAACGTGTCCACTGTGTCCTCCCGGGGGCCAGGGTACTAGGCGAAGCGGTGCCGGGTCTGGCCGAAGCGGCCCTTGGCGAACGTCAGGACCTTGGCCGGCCGGACCTCGAACACCTGCGCCGGCCCGCCGCCGGGATGCCAGAAGGTGCCGTCGCGGACCTCGAACTGCCACTGCCCGTCCCACTTCCCGGCCCATTCCCGCGCGAGCCGGGTGAGCAGGGCCTCGTCGGTCACCTGGACCGCGTCGCCCTCGGCCACCACGTCGAGGCCGTCGTCCCAGCGGTGGCAGCCGGTCAGCAGCAGCACGTGCGGGTTACCGCGCAGGTTGACGGCCTTCTGCTCCCCGGCGCCGGTACTGAAGTACAGCGCCCCGTCCAGCCACACAGCCACCAGCGGGGTGAGGTGCGGGCGGCCGTCGGCGCGGACCGTGCATATCCAGGACAGCTGGGCGTCCTGCAGCGCCCGGCGGGTCTCGTCCCAGCCGGCCGCGGTCGCGGCGGCATCGCTGAAGCGCGCGTCGAGGGTGGTGTCCGGTGTGCTCACTGGTGTTCCTCCGTTTCGGCGATGAGTGCTTAACTTTTAACGGATGCTTGCTAGTGGAAGAATCCGCCCCGCGCCGGTGACCCCGGCCCTCGAGGATCTCTAGTGCGTCACGGCGACGATCAGGGCCACCAGGGAGACGGCCACGATCGCCGCGGTGACGAGCCTGAGCCGGCCAGGCCGGTGGTGGTCCAGGTGGCCGAGCCGCCAGATCACCGGGGCGGTGGCCATGATGAGCAGCCCGGCGATGACGTCCTTCCTCAGCGCGACGGCGCCGACGGCGGCGAACGAGAGTGCTGTCCTGGTCCAGGCCAGCGAGGTCCTGACCCGGGCCAGGCCCGGGTCGGCGTCCTCGTAATCGGGTGGGTTGCTGGTCATCGGCGGCCGCCTACCGGAGCGCCGAGATCAGCACCACGACAGCGGCGATGGCCGCGATCACGGTGATGACCGCGGCCAGCAGCCGCGGCATGACCGACCGGGGCAGCGGCTGGCCGTGCCGCATCGCTCGCTGGCTCCGGACCCATTCGCCGTACGCGACCACCGCCACCACGCCGCCGAACACGATCAGCGGCACGCCGAGTACGCGCCGGCCCCACGGGACGCCGGGAAACGGCGGCAGCAGCTGGACCACGCCGAGGCCGGCCACCACCAGCGCGAGCGCCGTGCGGCTCCAGGCCAGGAACGTCCGCTCGTTGGCGAAGGTGAACCTCGGATCGGGTTCGGTGCCGTCGTCGGCTGACCCTTGTGGTTCCGTGCTCGCCACCCAGCACCTCCAGAGGTCTCCGGAGAAATCTTGTCAAAAAGCGTTGGCGATCGGGGGGTGCCGCGCTCTTACATACGGGAGCCAGTTGGGGGGCGTCAGCAAGGGAGCGCCGGGTACCAGTCACCAGGCATTCGAACCCGGCGCTCCCGGCTGGCTCCGGCTGGTGCACCGTCGGCCGCCCGCCGCAAGGGCGGACCGGCGGGCACGCACCTCATGTACCTGGCGGGCGGGTTAGCTCGCGGAAGGCTTCCGCGATCCGGGGCAGGGTCCACGACGCGTTGAGGCCGCTGGGGTTGGGAAGGATCCAGAGCCGGGCGCCGCACAGGGTGTCGGGCTGCGGGCCGATGGCGGCACGGGGGCGGCCGAAGGCGGTGCGGTAGGCGGTGACGCCGGCCACGGCGAGGACGCCGGGATGGCGGTCCGCGATCAAGGCGGCCAGGCGCTCGCCTCCGGCGCGGAGTTCGGCGGGGTCGAGCTCGGCGGCCCGGGCGGTGGCGCGGGCCACCAGGTTGGTGATGCCCAGGCCGTAGCCGCCGAGCAGGTCCTGCTCGGCCGGGGCCAGCCGCCGCGGGGTGAAGCCGGACAAGTGCAGGGCGGGCCAGAACCTGTTGCCCGGCCGGGCGAAGTGCCAGCCGGTCGCGGCCGAGTACAGGCTGGGGTTGATGCCGCAGAACAGCACGCGCAGCGGCTCCCCCGCATCAGGCAGCACGTCGGGGATGGTTCGGTTCGCGGCCGCCGCCAGGTCCGCGGGACTCGGACGCGCCGACCCAGGACGCGCCGCCTTAGGACGCGGCGAAGGCTTCACGGATGGCCCGAGCGAAGGGCGGCAGCGTCACAGAAGCACTGTAGATGAGGCAATTGCGTGGGTGCTTCTTGAGCGGATGGAGCAACCGGGGACAAACGATCACCGAGGGGGAACGAGGATCGCCGGGCTGAGCTGGTGAGCCGGACCGTTCGGCTAAAAGATCTTTGGTCGGGGTGCTGACAGTTAAGGCGGGAGCCATGAGTGCCGGGAGCAGTTGAGCGCGGGCAATCACCTTTGCGACGTCATCACGCTCGCGGTGCAGGTAGCGTTCCTTGAACAGCCGTTCTATGCCGGGCCGATCCGGCGGCTTCGTAGGTTAGATTCGGCGGAGGGGTGAGCTAGTGGCGGTGGCGTTCGACAACCTGACGCTGTCGCAGCGGGTCTATGAGCACCTGCGCGACGAGATCCTGGCTGATCACCTCCTGCCCGGCACCGAACTGTCCGAGGTGGCACTGTCCAAGGAGCTTGCGATAAGCCGCGGCCCCATCAGGGAAGCCATGGGCCGCCTGGCGGCCGAAGGGCTGATCACGATGCGGCCGAGGCGCCGGGCCGAGGTCCGGTCGCTGACCCTGCAGGAGCTGATCGACGCGTACCAGGTCCGCGAGGCGCTCGAGGTGATGGCGATCCGGCTCTTGATTCCGCGAGTTACCGAGGCGGACCTCGCGCGGCTGGAGGAGCTGATCGACCAGATGGCGGTGCACAGCGCCGAGGGTGCGGTACGGGAGTTCTTCACCGCCAACGTCTCGTTCCACGAGCTGGTATGCGAGCTGAGCGGCAACCCGAAGCTGCAGGAGGTGCACCACCGGCTAGAAGGCGAGATCGGCCGGTTCCAGAACCGCACGCTGGCGCTGCGCGGCAACATGGACGACTCGCTGACCGAGCACCGCGCGATCCTGGCGGCGATCAGGCTCGGGGACGCGGACCGTGCGGCCGCGCTGACCGCAGAGCACATCAGGGTGCCCGCGGAGCGGCTCCAGGCCGCGCTGAAGGACGCCGCGGCCCCGGATCCAGTCGCCCCGGATCCAGTCGCCCCGGATCCAGTCGCCCCGGATCCAGTCGCCCCGGATCCAGTGGCGTCGGGGTGAAGCGGGCGGGGGTGTAGGGAGATAGCGCGGCGGGTGGGGTTCCTGTGGTTAGGTCGGCGGCGATGAGGCGGGACAGGTGGGCGGCCAGGGTCACGCCGCTGTGGGTCACCGCGACGTAGATGCCCGGTGCGCCGGGGAGGCGGCCCACGATGGACTGGCCGTCGGGGGGCAGCGGGCGGACGCAGACCTGGTGGGCCACCACCCGGGCGTCGTCGAGGCCGCGGACGGTACGACGGGCACGGCGGAGGAGTTCGGCGGCCCAGCGGCGCAGTTCGGGTTCGGGGGTGTGCAGGTCCACGGCGGCTGCGGCGTCCTCGGCCTCCAGGTGCAGCAGGCCGCCAGGATGCGGGCGCACCGCGAGATCCGGGGTGTGCAGCAGCCGGACCGGGCCCGGCGGGGCGACGGGGCCGACACGGACCACGAGCCCGGGTGCGGTCGAGCCGCTGCTCTGCCAGGGGATGAGCGGCACCGCGGCGAGGGAGGGCGTCCAGCGGCCGGCGCAGCAGATCACCTCGTCCGCCTCGAGCACGGCGCCGGCGACGGTGCGGACCTGCGGCGGAGCGTCCCCGCTGGTGTCGATGCTTGTGACGCGGGCGGGCTCGCCGGTGAGGACCTGCGCACCGTGGCTTTCCGCGCGCGCGACCAGGCGGGCGATCAGCGGTTCGGTCAGGAGGTAGCCCTCATCCGGGAAGAACGCGGCCGCCGGTGCTGGAAGCCGCAGGGCCGGTTCGAGCTCAGCTGCTTCGGCCGGGCTGACGAGGCGAGCGGGGTAGCCCCACTCGGTCAGGCGACTGACGCGGGCTTCGAGTTCGCCGGTGCCCGCGGTCGCCAGCTCGACGTGGCCGGACGGGCGATACCAGGCGGCGCCGTCGAGGTCAGGGGCCAGTTCGGCCCAGGCCCGCATCCCGGCGTGGTTGAGGTCGTGATAGGGCTGGGGCGCCTTGTCGTTCGAGTTGACCCAGGCGAAGCTCCACCGGCTGGTGGCGCGGCCGGGCTCGTCCTGGTCGAGCAGGGTCACCCGCAGGCCGGCCTCGGCCAGCCGAGCTGCCACCGCGGCGCCAACAATGCCCGCCCCAACCACCACCACACGCCGAGAGGTCATGACTCCATGATCGCGGATGGATGAAATCGAGTCAGCGGCTCGAGACGCTGCTACTTCGCTCCACTGAGGCTCGAATATGCTTTTGGGTATGCGTTAGGCTGTTCGCATGAGCGTTCTGGTCCAGGAATCCCTGCTCGATGTCTGCGACGAGCCGGCGCTGGGGGCGCTGGGAGGCTCGGTCCGGCGGACGTCGCTGACCCGAGGGGCCTGGGTGGACCTGCGGCGCAGCTGGCTGACGGGATCGGGGGAGGTATTCGGGCGGCTGCTGCAGCTGGCGCCGTGGCGCGCCGAGAAGCGGCACATGTACGACAAGGTGGTGGCGGTCCCCCGGCTGCTCTGCTTCTACGGCGAGGACGCGCCGCTGCCCGACCCGGTGCTGACCGCCGCGCGGGAGGCGCTGAACGCGCACTACGGCCTGGAGCTCGGCGAGCCGTTCCGCACCGCGGGGCTGTGCCTGTACCGGGACGGGCGGGACAGCGTGGCCTGGCACGGTGACACGATCGGGCGCGGCAAGACCGAGGACACGATGGTGGCCATCGTGTCGCTGGGCACGCCGCGGCCGCTGATGCTGCGCCCGCGTGGCGGGGGGACCTCGCTGCGGTTCGAGGTCGGGCACGGCGACCTGCTGGTCATGGGCGGTAGTTGCCAGCGCACCTGGGAGCACGCGGTGCCGAAGACGTCCCAGCCGGTCGGGCCACGGATCAGCGTGCAGTTCCGCCCGCGCGGGGTGCGCTGACGCGGCGGGCGGAGCCCCGATGCAACCATTAGCTGTCTGCCGGTGGTCTGCATGGCTGAAGGGGTGAGCCATGAGCGCGCAGCTGGACGAGGAGTTCCGCGACTTCATGCACAGCCGGTGGCCGGCCATGGTCCGGCTGGCGTACGCCCTGACCGGCGACCAGGGCCACGCCGAGGATGTGGCTCAGGCCGCGTTCGCGCGGGCCTACGCGTTCTGGCCGAAGGTCAGGCGGACCGGGAACCCTGAGGCTTACGTCCGGCGGATCGTGATCAACGAGAACCGCAACAGGTTCCGCAGGCAGCGGGTGGCCGAACGGCTGACCGACGCGCCGCCCGAATCCGCCCGTGCCGACACAACCAGCGCCGACACGACCAGGCAGTACGACGAGCGTTCCGTGCTGATCGCGGCCCTGCAGCGGCTCGGCCCGAGGCAGCGCGCGGTGGTGGTGCTGCGCTACTGGCTGGGCCTGACCGAGGCCGAGGCGGCGGCGGAGCTGAACTGCTCGGTGGGCACGGTCAAGAGCCAGGCGTCGCGCGCGCTGGCCACCCTGCGGGAGAGCGCGGAACTAGTGGACGGTGGGTTCCAGTGAGCATCGACGACCAGCGCGATCTGTACGAGCGGCTCGACCTGGCGGTCGGAGCCGTGAGCCCGCGGGAGGCACCTGTCGACCGGGCCATGCGGCGCGGCCGGGGCATCAGGCTGCGGCGCCGGGCGGCCGTGGTGGCGGGGGTGGCCGCGGTGGTGGCGGCCGGCGTCGTCGCGGTTCCCTCGCTGCGGCAAGCCGCCACGGAGCACCCGGCGGCCAGTTACAGCGCGACCGTTCGGCCTCCTAGCCCGCACTCCCCGCCCGGGCTGATCGCGTCGGGCACCGTCAACGGCCAGCGCTGGCAGATCGTCGCGGGCAGGCCGGGCGCCGGCGGGGCGGGCCGCGGCCAGCAGATCTTCCTGGCCACCGGCCCGGCGCTGGCATCTGGCTCGGTGAGCACGTCCGTCCCGACCGCCGCCTTGAAGAGCGCGGATCCGGTCTTGTTCATCGGGCTCTCGTGCGGGCCGACCCAGGTGCAGTTCGGAGAGCTCCGGGCCGACGTCTCCTCCGTCACCGTCCGGCTGGGGAACGGCAGCACGCTCACCCTGCATCCGGCGACGGTCTGGGGCGTCCGCATGGTGGCGTTCGCCATCCCGCTGGGCGCTCCGGTCGTCTCGGCCACCGCGTACTCACAGCGGGGCGAGATCGCCACCGCGATCCCGTTCAACGCGACGGGCGGGATGGCGGCTTTCGGGGCCTGGCTCAGGCCGGGCCAGCACGGACTGGCCCGCGCCTCGGGCCGGGTCGGTTCGGGGTCTTACCTCGGCAGCGCCTGGTCGGCCGCGGCGTACCTGGGACCGTGGGGTGCCTGCCTGACGGGACAGGCGGGCGGGACGGGCGCGAGCAGCTGCATGAACGCCACCTCGGCGGCCGGGCTCGGCACGGGCGTGAGGTTCTGGACCGACGGAGTCCCCGCGGTAGCGGTCGGCAGCGCGGACCAGTCGGTGGCCCGCATCGTGGTGACTAGCCCGGACGGGAAGACCACGCAGATGCGTCTGGTCACGGTGGGCGGCGCCAGGTTCTTCGCGTTCCCGTTCGGCAAGGGGCCGAAGCCGTGGAAGTGGACCGCGTACGACCGCTCCGGGCATGCGATCGTCTCGAACAAGGTGACCCCGCGGGCGTAGCCGCCGCGGGCATGGGAACGGGTGCCGGGTCCCGCCGTCCGGGACCGGGCACCCGCGCCGGTTTTCAGGGATTAGCCGCTGGTGACGGTGTTGCCCGTGGTGGTGGTACTGCTGTTGGTCTGGCTCGGCGTCTGGTCGCAGTGCCGGGTCACGGTGGACGTGACAGAACCGGTGCTGAGCAGGCCCAGCGCGCCCGACACGCCATCGACCGGCACCTGGACGACACCGAGGCCGGCGTTGACCGGGATGTCGTTGTTGCAGACCTGGACCGGGAGCTGGTTATTGCTCGCGTTCACCAGGCTGTCGTTGTTGAAGCCGCTGGTGTCGTTCGGGCCGTGGCTGACAGGCGCCATGGCGCCGGCGGCGGTGCTGGTCGAGTTACCGGTGGTCGTCGTCGACGTGATGGACTGCGCCGGCGTCTGGCTGCAGTCCCGGCTGACCGACGAGGATTCGTTGCCGGTGTTCACCAGCCCGAGCAGAGCGGAGATGTCGGACAGCGGCACCTGGCCGGCGAGCACGCCCGCGTTGACCGGGATGTCGTTGTTGCAGCCCTGGAGCGGCACCTGGTTGCCGCTGACGTTCAGCAGGCTGTCGTTGTTGAAGCCGCTCGGACCGGAGGCAGCGTGGGCCACCGGCGCGGACACGCCGACGAGAGCAGCCGTAGCGACGGCGAGGGCGAAGGCGCGGTTTTTTCCGGACATACTTAACGTTCCCCCATTTGATATGGTTGATTCTTCACGCGCAGCCGCGTGATGCTCCGTGTACCAGCGAAACCATACATGAGTGCCCGCGGATAACGCGCCAAGTTGGCCGGCTCACCGTAGTTTTTTCAAGTGAAATCCGATAGCAATCAGATGTTTTCGCGCCGATTTACGGCTAACAGTTTCCGGCTATAGCAAATGCGCAGTATTCGCAGGACCGGTACAAATGAGAAATCCCCTGGTCGGCCGTTGGTAGCGGTGGCGCAAAGCCGGACGGAAAAGGGCGATATACCAGTCCGGCGGTCAGCAGAAGTCGCGGCAGATAGGAGTAAGCAGAGAGTGACGTAAAGCACCCTAGGGAGCTATAGCGATTCGGTCCGGGTGCGCTATTTTTTAATCATGAAGGCACTTGTGCTGGCAGGGGGATCGGGCAGTCGACTTCGCCCGATTACACATACATTCGCCAAGCAACTGGTCCCCGTGGCCAATAAGCCCGTTCTGTTCTATGGCCTTGAGGCCATACGAGACGCCGGCATTACAGACGTCGGGATCGTGGTGGGCGAGACCGCGGCGACCATCCAGAGGGCCGTCGGCGATGGTCAGGCGTTCGGGCTAAATGTTACCTATATCCGGCAGGAAGCCGCGCTCGGCCTGGCTCATGCGGTCCTTATTGCGCGCGATTTCCTGAATGGCGACGATTTTGTCATGTACCTGGGTGACAATTTCATCGTCGGCGGCATCACCGCCCTGGTCGATGACTTCAGATCGGGCCGGCCCGACGCGCACATCATGCTGACCACGGTGCCAGATCCGCGCCAGTTCGGCGTCGCCGAACTCGACGAGGCCGGCGAGGTGGTCAGCCTGGTGGAGAAGCCCCAGCGCCCGAGGAGCGATCTCGCGCTGGTCGGGGTCTACATCTTCACCCCCGCCGTGCACGAGGCCGTGCGCCAGCTCGGCCCGTCGGGCCGCGGGGAACTCGAGATCACCGAGGCCCTGCAATGGCTGATCGACACCGGCCACAAGGTACGGTCCACGATCATCTCGGGGTACTGGAAGGACACCGGTAACGTCGCCGACATGCTCGAGGTCAACCGCATGATGCTGGAGAGCACCGAGGCGCTCCAGCTCGGCACGGTAGACGACACGACCGAGCTCATCGGCCGCGTGGTGGTCGAGCACGGCGCCCGGATCAGCCGCTCACGCATCGTGGGCCCCGCCGTCATTGGTGCGGGAACGCGGGTGGACGGTTCCTATGTCGGCCCGTTCACGTCCATCGCCGAGGACTGCACCATCGTCGACAGCGAGATCGAGTACTCCATTGTGCTGCGCGGGGCCTCCGTCAGCGGGGTCAGGCGGATCGAGGCCTCGCTCATCGGCCACGACGTCGAGGTGACGCCGGCGCCGAACGCGCCCCGGGCGCACCGCCTGGTACTCGGCGATCACAGCAAGGTGCAGATAAGCTCATGAGAATCCTGGTAGCCGGGGGAGCCGGGTTCATCGGCTCGCATTACGTCCGTACCCTGATCTCCGGAGGGTATCCCGGGTTCACCGACGCCCGGGTGACCGTGCTCGACAGGCTTACCTACGCCGGCAACCTGGCCAACCTGCGGGTAGTTGCGAGCCACCCTCGGTTCACGTTCATCCGCGGAGACATCTGTGACGCGGAACTGGTCGGGGCGGTGGCCCGGGATCACGACATCGTGGTCAACTTCGCCGCCGAGACCCACGTCGACCGGTCCATCGCCGGCGCGTCGGATTTCGTCGCGGCCAATGTCGCCGGCGTCCAGGTCCTGCTGCAGGCGTGCCTGGACGCAGGGGTCCGGCGGGTCGTCCAGGTCTCCACCGACGAGGTATACGGCAGCGTGGCCCGCGGCTCGTGGTCGGAGGACGCGCCGCTGGCACCCAATTCACCCTACGCCGCGGCCAAGGCGGGCGGGGACCTCATGGCCCGCTCCTACTTCAGGACGCACGGGCTCGATGTCGTCGTCACGCGGTGCGTCAACAACTACGGTCCCTATCAGTTTCCCGAGAAGGTCATCCCGCTCTTTGCCACGAACCTCCTCGACGGGCTGGCGATCCCGTTGTACGGCGACGGCGGGAACGTCCGCGGCTGGATACACGTGGACGACCACTGCCGCGGCATCCAGCTTGCCCTCGAGCGAGGTCAGCGCGGGGGGATCTACCACATCGGCGGTGACGTGGAGCTGACCAACATCCAGCTCACGCAGGCCCTGCTGGACTGCTGCGGCGCGAGCTGGGACGTGGTCACGCGGGTCGAGGACCGCAAGGGCCACGACCGCCGCTACAGCCTCGACGACTCGGCGCTGCGCGCTCTCGGCTACGCTCCCCGCACACCGTTTCCTGAAGGCCTGCGCGCGACCGTGCAGTGGTACCGGGATAACCGCTCATGGTGGGAACCGCTCAAGCTGCCGTCCCGCGAGCCCGGTCTGCGCGCCTGCGCCAGCCACGGGCGCGCGCGTCCTGGCCCGGCGGGCCGGAGGGCGCATGAGACTCAAGCGGTGCCACCTCACCTGTCATAGTCACGTGACTGCTGGCTCCGGCCGGGCTCCCGTGCCCCACCGCCCGGCACCGTTCCAGGCCAGGCCGACCGCTATCGCCGCTAGGAGGGCTAGCCCGCCGAACACGCGTGCATGCGAGCCGACCTGGACAATGGGCCCGCTATCCCCGAGGATCCGGGCCGAGATGCGCTCGCGCGGCGGGACTCCCATCTGCTGTTGCCGTGCCGCGAGGAGATGGACAAACACGCGCGCCGCGACCTCGAACGTGCGGTGGGCATCCGCCGCGACCGGCGAAGCCGCCGTCAGCATGGCCAGCGGGACGCCGTAATCGGGATAATCCTCGTTATACAAATTGACGAGCGCGAGGCTCACACTGGAGCCGCGGCCGGCGGCGCCGATCTGGCGCTGTGCCGACGGGCTCATCAGGAGCTGCACCATTACCTCGCCGCTGGCGATAAGAGACGGCGCGAACATGTAGTAGGAATTCGGGGCATTCTGGGTTTTCGGCAGGGACAACTCTACTGTTGCGCTCTCGAGGTACCTGGGCTGGCTAATCTCGATGTCGTACGCCGCCCCGGCCGCTAGGAGGAGCGTCGCTATCACCAGGATCAGGCGAATCCTTTTTCTTGCCTTCCCGAGAGGACTCATCGCGCCACCGCCATCGCAAGCTCCCCGCTTTCCGCTCCCCCGCGCGAAGACCACGGGCATGCCTGAACGCTACCGCCCAGGCCCGAGATAACTATAGTGAACCAAGGCGGGGGAACGGGCAGTTCGTAATCCGTAAACTAAGAATAGAGGGAAGGCGGCACCCCGCATCCAGGCAATCCCTTATGGCCTGTTTTGCTGAGAAATTGCGCGTGCCGCCGACGCGAAAAGCCGTATATTCGAGTATTTAGGCGGGTTGGATGGAACTCAGGCAAGCAGTCCGTATCTGGCGGGCGCGATGGATCTTTACCTCAGTATTGGTCATTCTGGCAGGGGTCGGCGCCGCCGGGGCCGCGGCAAAGATGCCGCGTTACTACCAGTCGGCTTCCTCCGTGGTCCTGCTGGCATCACACGCGGCCTCCAAGCAGAACGGCGGCAACCCGTTCCTGAGCTTCGGCCCCTCGCTGACGCTGACAGCCGACGCCGTCAGCAGGGAACTGACCGCACCGGCAACCGTCAGTCAGTTGGCTGCACGGGGATTCACCGCCTCGTACACCGTCGCGGTCCCGCCCGTTACCACCTTCACGACCGGATCGGTCCTGCTGGTCACGGTCGCGGGCACGGACGCAGCCGGGGTACAGAGCACGCTCCAGGCGGTGACCGAGCAGATCAGCACTCAGCTCGCCCAGCTGCAGCGGGGCGTCCCGGCCCCCAGCCGGGTCCGCGCCGATACCCTCTCCTTCTCGCCGCGGGCGACGCTCAGCATCAGCCAGACGGCGCGCCCGCTGGTCATCGTCGGCGCGCTGCTGCTCGTGATCTGCCTCGGGACACCGATCGTCGTGGACGGGCTGGTCACCCGGCGGCGGCTCAGGGCCCGGCCGGCGCTCCCGGACTCCCCGGCGCTCCCTCAGGACTGGGCTCTCCTTGATATCCCGGCTTTCCCTCATCGACCGGCGTTCCCGGAGGAGCCGGCCATACCGGAGGAACAGACCTTCCGGGAGGGAGCCATGAGGCGTGCCGATCCGCAGGCCGGTGACGACCCGGCCGCAGTGTCGGCCCGTCACGCCAGGCGTCCTAGGCCGGCGGGCAGGCGAACGGGCCCCGGGACGTCGGCCGTTCCATAACCTGCACGACTCGCCTAGGCTAGTCCCCCGCCAGCTGCTGCGTGCGCCCCAGCCTCCATGCCGCCCCCACGCAGCCGAGCAGCAAGAAGAACAGGCCGGCGGCGATGGAGAAGGACAGAGCGTCGAACGAGGCGAAGCACACGGCGCCGACCGCGATCGATGCAGCCAGGCATTGCCCCAGGTCGCGGGTCCGGGCATCGGTCACCGCGGCCCGCACGCTCCGAGCCGTGAACAAGCCCGTAGCGAAGCACGCCACCAGGGCGAGGAGCCCGAAAACCCCGGTCTCAACCAGCGAAGTGAGGTACTGGTTGTCGACGAAGAAATAGGTCTGCGGAAAGAACGTCTGGAACCCCCGGCCGAGCCACGGGTGTGCGGCGATATAGGGCACCGCCTCCGAGTAGGCGTTGGCACGAGACAGGCTGCTCTGGTCGGTCCCGAGCCCGCTGAACAGCGCAGTGAAGCTGCTGACCAGGCTCGGCTTAACCAGCCAAGCGAGGGCCGGCACGGTGAGCCCCGCCAGGTAGGCGCGGTGCCGTTCGCGCCTGTGCCAGGTCGGGAAGAGCATGATGCAGATCACCGCGAGCCCGAAGAAGGCGGAGCGTGATCCGGTCATCGGCACCGCTGCCGTGATGAGCGCAACCTGAAGCCAGCGGCGGACCCGCAGCGTCGCGGGCGCGAAGCGGGCCTGATGGAGGGCGATCGGCAGGCTCATCGCCAGCACCGCGCTGAACTCAAGCGGCTGCGCGGTTGTCGCCGTCACCCGGACCAGGCCATTGCGGCTCATGAGATCCGTCATCTGCTGATGCGCGGACAGGCCGGGGATCACTATGTACTTGGTGAGATCCACGCCGGCGCAGAACTCGATCACGCCAAGCGCGGCCATGGCCGCGGCGAGCATGACGATCCGGCGAAGGAGGATCCTCAGCCGGTCAGCCCGGCCGATCCCGTCCGCCGCGAGCGCCAGCACGCCGACCCATCCCGCTAGCACGATGAGGCCGCGGTCGGCGCCATTCTGCTGAGCGGCGAGCACGGCATGCCGGCTAGCCGATATGTACGCGGCCACCACCACGCCGGCGAAGATCGTCGCGGCGACCCGGACCGGCTGTCTGCCCCGGTCCAGTCCGAGGCTGGGATGCTGGCGGGCCACCAGGTACCAGCACAGTATGGCGACCGCCAGCATGGCGGCGGGCGCGCCCGCCGCCCCGAGCGACCCGACGACCAGGGACGAGGGTATGGCCATCAGCAGGAACGCGTAGCAGCTCAGCAGCGTGACCGCGTCGATCCTCCGGTCCGGGCGGCCGGCCTCGGCGTCATGACCCGGCGGCCGGGCGGCCAGGCCCGGACTATATTCCTTCATGCCATTCCTGGCTCTCCAGTGCCAAGCCATTCTTATCCCCCAGCGCTTCTACCCCATGGCCCTTGTAATGCCGGTCGGCCACACTGCGACATCTTTTACATCAGGATCCGAAAATCCAGGCGGTCCGCGCTATCCATCCGGCGGCATTACCGTGGCATGCGCGTGCCCGAGCAGCCCAGTTCGGCCGGGCGTCGGAAAGGCCTGAGCAGCGCCACAACCGCGTGCCAGGATTCACGGCGCCCGCGCGGCACTCTCGACATCTGGTTGGCCACGACGAGCCAGTAGTAGGCCCAGGACGCGAGCGCGCCGTGGCGGCGCCGGTACAGCCGTACCCGGTTGACGATCTGCATGGCGTGCGTCCGGTGGCTACGGCCCGACTGCCCGCCGATGTGGACCGCGACCGACCGCGGTTCGTACCGGGTGAGCAGGCCGGCGTCTCGTGCCCGCAGCGCCAGGTCGGTCTCCTCGGAGTAGAGGAAGAAGGTCTCGTCCCAGCCGCCCAGGGCCTTGTAGCATTCCCGCGACATGAGCAAGACGGCGCCGAGCGCCCAGTCCACGGTGCACGGCCGGGCGTATGCGGACGGGTCGTAGACGTATTCGGAGAAGACCGCCAGCCGCGTTTTGGTGAGGCCCAGTGCCCGCGGCAGGGTGGGCTCGCGCCGCAGCGACAAGTGCAGCTCCCCCTGCGGGGTGAGCACGCGCGGGGCCGCGATGCCCACCCCGGGTCCCCGCAGCGCGGCCAGGAGCGGGGGAAGCGACCCCGGATGGAGCCGCACATCCGGGTTCAGGATCAGGATGGCCTGGGCCTGCGCGGCCTCGCGGACGCCGCGGTTGATGCCGCCGGCGTAACCGACATTGGCCGAACGCACGACGCGGCATGTCCCCCGCGCCGCCACCAGGTCGGCGGTCCCGTCGCTCGACCCGTTGTCGACCACGACGACGTCGGCGGTGAGGCCGTCGAGGGCCCCCGGCAGGGAATCGAGGAGATCGCCGATGACGTGAGCGCTGTCGTAGGTGACGATCACGACCGCGATGTCGGGCAGGACGTCTGGCGACCCGGAAAGCGCTGATGACATGGCGAGGCGCAGCGCTAGCCGGCCGCGGCCGCGGCGCTGCGCGGCCGCGCTCCTGACCGGGGGACCTCGGGCAGCACAGTAACCGGCAGGAGGCGCCCGCGCCGGACCTTGCCGAACAGGCTGGTCCCCGACCAGGCGTTCCCCGACCAGACGTTCCCCGCCTGCCGCGGGTCGAAGTAGGCGGCCGGACCGTACTGGCCGCCTTCCGGGTAGTAGAGCCGGCCGAACTCGTTGTCCTTGATGACGATGTTCGACGTGCGATCATTACGGACGCCGCCGCCGTAAATGGAGTAGCCGCCTCCCGCCAGCAGATTATCCACCACCATCTTGTTGGCCACGTCCTTGTTGGCCACGTCGCGCCGTGAAGTCGATGCGGCGAGGTTGATGTCGTCGGTCTGCCCGAGATTGTTGAAGATCGTATTGCCGTAGACCGTCAGCGGTTCGGTCGTCCCGGCGACATATATCCCATTGGTGTGATCACCGTGAATGAACCCGGGGTCGTGAATGTAGTTGCCGACTACCAGCCCGGTCGATACCTGCACCCCTGTCCTGAATCGCGAGATATCGTTGTTCTTGATCACGATCCCGGTTGAATCGCCGTAAACATCGTCGATCGCCGAGTTGACCCGGCCGCTGGTCAGGTTCTGGCCGCTTATCGTGGAGTCCTCGATCGTGACGCCCGTGGTATGGCGGAGGCTGATGCCGAAGTTCCCGCCGGTCACGACCTGTACATCCTGTACCGTCACGTCGGACGCGTCGATTTCCAGGGTGCAGGGGATAAACAGGCCGCTGAGCACGGTGCCGGGTGCTGTCACCATCACGTAGCCGCCCTCCGGGTCGAAGTGCCAGCCCGGCCCGCTGGATACCTCCCCGGGGACCGACCGCAGGGCCGTCCCGCCCGGCACGCCCGTGCTGGTCGCATCAGGGAAGCCGCATGCGTGCGGGACCGTGATGCAATCGTCCGGGACCTGCGCGGCCCCGGACGGCAGGGCCCCGGACGGCAGGGCCCCGGACGGCAGGGCCCCGGACGGCAGGGCCCCGGACGGCAGGGCCCCGGACGGCAGGGCGTTGTGCGTTGAGGCCAGATTCAGGTGCAGGACCACGGCCGACATGGTGCCGCCGAACACGATGAGGGCCAGGGAGGCTGGGAGAGCGAGCATGCGTGCCTTCAACGGGACCTCGTTTCTGCCGACGGCCGGTTCCGCCTGCCGGAGGGTCCCTTCACGTCCGCCGACAAGCAGCCGGGACACGCCGAACATCCCGACTACGATACGTAATGAATATGCTACCAAGTGTAGCCATCAGGTTTGACGGAATCAGCGAGACCGCGCTGGCCGGTGCAGGAGGCCGACAGGATACGGCGAGTTCGATCGGGCGGACGGCCGGTGCCCGGCGGCCTGTTCGGCGCGGCGGGCGGGTGCCGGCGAGGCCGGGAATGACGGTGTCGCCGGCCCGTTGGTGGCGGGCCGGCGACGCCGGGGTGGGGATGGTGGCGGTGCGGGGGTCAGGAGGAGGGGACGGTTTTTGCGGTGGTGTCCCAGATGTTGCCGGTCCAGGTGTTGCCCGTCCCGGTGGGGTTGAAGTAGGCGACGGGGCCGTACTGACCGCTCTGCGGGTAGTAGTTCTGGCCGAACCGGTTGCCGGTGATGACGATGCCGGAGGTGGGGCTGCCGCTGGCGGCGCCGGCGTAGATGGTGTAGGACCCGCCGGCGAGCAGGTTGTTCCTGATGGTCTTGTTCGCGACCGGGGCGGCGGGGCCGGGGGTCGCGGCGTCGAGGTTGATGGCGTCGGTCTGGCCGAGGCTGTCGAAGATCGTGTTGTTCTGGATCGTCAGCGGCTGGGTGCCGCCGCCGACATAGAAGCCGTTGGTGTGGTCGCCGGGGGCGAAGCCGGGGTCGTGGATGTAGTTGCCGTCGGCCAGGCCGGTGGAGATCTGGACGGCGGTGCGGAAGTCGGAGATGTTGTTGGCCTTGATGGTCGTGCCGGTGGAGTCGCCGTAGACGTCGTCAATGGCGTAGCTGACCCGGCCGGTGGTGGCGTTCTGGCCGCTGATGGTGGAATTGGCGATCGTGACGCCGGCGGTGTGGGTGAGGCTGATACCGAAATTCCCGCCGGTGGTGACCTTGACGTTCTTGACGGTCACGTTATCGGCGTTGATCTGCAGGGTGCCGGAAATGGACAGGCCGCTGAGCACGGTCCCTTTCCCGGTCACGACCGCGGTTTTGGTGGTGGCGTTCCAGGTCCAGCCGGGCCCGCTGGTGACCTGGGCGGGGACCTGCTTCAAGGTGGTGCCGGCGGGGACGCCGGTGGTGGCCGCGCCGGGGTAGCTGCAGGTGCCGGGGGTGGGTGCGCAGTTGGTGAGGACCGTGGCGTCGGCACGTGCCGCGCCGCCGGCCAGGGCGCCGGCCGCGGCGAGCACCGCGGCGCCGAGCACGGCCGCGCCGGCCAGCCGGCGGCCCGCGGGCGCGCGGGGTGCGGGCGGGGCGGGGATGGCGGCGGCGTTTTTCCTGGCGGTCATGACATGGCCTTCTCTCATTTGCTGGCTGCACTGTCATGACCACTCTCGGTAATATCCTTGGGGGTTCTTAGAGGACAATTCCCTGTCTGCGGGGAGGCATTATCCCTGTCCTTTAGGCCTGGTTATTTCGGCTGGTTCCTTCGGCCCTGGTTTCCTTTCCCCGGCCGGGCCGTCCGGCCCGGGCCCTACGTCCCCGGCATGTTCGGGCTGACCATCGCCAGCGGCGTCGACATGCCCCGCATCGCGCTGGATTCCCTGCTGGGCCGGCCGGTGCCGCGGCAGGCTTACTTCCGCGCTCGCTGAGGTTCGTTTCTCGATGAACGCTTCGTCGACCATGCGGAGATAACCGGTGGCGTGCTGGCGACGACGCGGGGCTGCGATGGGCGGCGGCTGATCCGGCCGTTCGGCCAATTACTCCAGGGCCGAAGGCTCGACGCTGCGGGCGGCCGCGATCCGCGACCTCCCGGAACGGTTGGCGCGCCACCGAGGCAGGACACTTACTGTAATCAGATAGCGACGTATAGTATTTGCCAGACAGGTGAGCCAGCCACTGCCCTGATCGGAGGCGCGAGCATGGCACCAGTCCTTGGCCTGTGGCGGCGCGTGAGTATCGCTGCGGCCTTGTCGCTGCTGGTGGCGGGCGCCATCCTGATCGTGGCGCTGGCTGCGGCGGCGGGTACTCGTGCCGCGGGGAGGGAGCTGTCGGAGCGGCTGGTCCCCGCCGCCGCGGCGGCGGCCGGGCTGCTGAACGACTACACCAGCCAGCAGACGTCACTGCGGAATTACGTGACCAGCGGACAGCCAGCCGAGCTGGCCGCGTTCCGGCGGGCCGCCGCCCAGATCCCCGGGCAGCAGGCCCGGCTGGCCGTGCCGGTCCGGCGCTACCCCCGGATGCCAGGCCAGCTGGCCGCGGCCGCGGCCGCCCAGCGGGCGTGGCTGGCCAGGGTGGCCGCTCCGCAGCTCGCCGCGGCAGGGCACGGTGACTTCGCGCGGGCGCGGGCGCTGCAGGCCGACATCGCGGTTACCCGGCCCTACACACTAGCGGTACGCACCCGGATGGCGGCGCTGCAGGCGCAGATCACCAGCATGCAGGCACACGTCACCACCCAGCTGACCGCCGGGCAACGCCGTCTGCTGGCTGCCCTGGTGGCGGTCTGCGTGATGGTGGCCGTGATCGTGACCGGCGCGGTGATGGTGGTCCGCCGCTGGCTGCTGCGGCCGGTCAGCGCACTGCGGCAGGCGGCCGTGGCGGTCGCCGCGGGCCGCTACGACACGCCCGTGCCCGCGGCCGGCCCCGCCGAGCTGGCAGATCTGGGCCGGGCGGCCGAGCTGATGCGAGCACGCCTGGTGACCACGCTGGCCGAGGCCGAACGGGCCGAGGCGAGATTCCGCGGCCTGCTGGAGGCGGCGCCGGACGCCGTGGTCTGCGTCGACGGCGACGGGCGGATCGTGCTGGTCAACGCCCAGACCGAGCGGCTGTTCGGGTACGGACGCGACGAACTGGCCGGGCAGCCGGTGGAGATGCTGGTCCCCGACGCGGTCCGGGACGCCCATCCCGGTCACCGGGCCGGGTATCTGGCCGATCCCCGGCCGCGGCCGGTGGGCGCGGGGATGGAACTGACCGGGCGGCGCCGCGATGGCAGCACGTTCCCGGCCGAGATCTCCCTGTCGGCGATCGACACCGACCAGGGAATCCTGGTCTCCGCCGCGGTGCGGGATGTGACCGAGCGGCGGCGGGCGGCCGAGGCGGCGGCCCAGCTCGCCTCGATCATCCAGTCTTCTCATGACGCGGTGATCGGCAAGACCCTCGACCACGTGATCACGAGCTGGAACCCGGGCGCGGAGAGGATGTACGGGTACACCGCCGCCGAGATGATCGGCCGTCACGTCGAGGTACTCATCCCGGTGGCCGACCGCGCCCAGGAAGCGCGGGTGCTGGCCGCGGTGGCCCGGGGTGAGCGGGTGGAGCAGTACCAGACACGGCGGGTCCGCAAGGACCAGACGACGGTCGAGGTGTCGCTGACCATGTCCCCCGTCGCCGACGCCACGGGGGCGATCACGGGGGTGGCCACGATCACCCGGGATGTGACCGAGCAGCAGCGGGCCAACGCCCGGTTCCGCGGGTTGCTGGAGGCGGCCCCGGACGGGATGGTGTGCGTCGGCGGCGACGGGCGGATCGCGCTGGTCAACGCCCAGGCCGAGCGGCTGTTCGGGTACGGCAGGGACGAGCTGATCGGCCAGCCGGTGGAGATGCTGGTCCCCGACGCGGTCCGGGACGCGCATCTGGGCCACCGGGCCGGGTATCTGGCCGATCCCCGGCCCCGCCCGATGGACGCCGGGATGGAACTGGCCGGCCGCCGCCGCGACGGGACTACGTTCCCCGCCGAGATCTCCCTGTCGGCCATCGAGACCGACGAGGGGATCCTGGTCACCGCCGTGGTCCGCGATGTGACCGAGCGGCTGGAGATCCAGGCCGAGCGGGAGCGGCTGCGCGCCCAGGCCGAACGGGACCGGATGGAACGCCAGCTGCACCAGTCACAGCGGCTGGAAAGCCTGGGCCAGCTGGCCGGCGGGGTCGCCCACGACTTCAACAACCTGCTCGGCGTCATCTCCAACTACGCCTCCTTCGTCGGCGACGAAGTCGCCAGGGAACTACCCAGCCGGCGCTGGCAAGCCGTCTACGATGACATCGGCCAGGTCGAGCAGGCTGCCCAGCGAGCCGCCGGCCTGACCCACCAGCTGCTGGCCTTCGCCCGCCAGGAGGTCATCCAGCCGCGTGGGCTTGACCTCAACGAGGTGGTCACCAGCGTCGAGCAACTGCTTATCCGTACCCTCGGCGAGCACGTCGAGCTGGTCAGCGACCTGGCCGAAGACCTGGAATCCGTGCTCGCGGACCCCGGCCAGATCGAGCAGGTCCTGGTCAACCTCGCCGTCAACGCCCGAGACGCCATGCCAGGCGGCGGCAAGCTGATCATCCAGACCACCAACACGGACCTCGGCCAGCCCGCGGCCGGGCAGGCCGACCTGGCACCCGGCCGGTACGTGGTGGTCAAGGTCAGCGACACCGGGACCGGGATCCCCAAAGACGTCGTGGACCGGGTATTCGAGCCGTTCTTCTCCACCAAGCCGAAAGGCGAGGGAACCGGGCTCGGGCTGGCCACCGTCTACGGGATCATCACCCAGGCCGGCGGGAACGTACAGGTCTACTCCGAACCCGGCCTCGGCACCGTCTTCACCATCTTGCTGCCTGTCACCGCCCAGGCGGCAGCCGTGCCGGCGCAGCGCGGCCGGCCGCAGCACGGCCACGGCGAGACGGTGCTGGTGGTCGAGGATGAACCCGCCATGCGCGAGGTCACCCGCCGGATCCTGGAACGCAACGGCTACCACGTAACCGCCGCAGCCAGCGGCCACGACGCGCTCCAGGCCGTCACCGGCCAGCTGGAACACGTCGACCTGCTGCTCACCGATGTCGTGATGCCGGGCATGCAGGGCCGCGAACTCGCCGACAGGATCCGCGTCCTGCGGCCCGGGATACGGGTGGCGTTCATGTCCGGCTACACTCAAGGCCTGCTCAGCCAGCAGCGCGTCCTGGAACCCGGCGTCCACCTCATCGAGAAACCATTCACGGAAACCACTCTCCTCGCCAAAATCCGCGAAATCCTCACTGCTGAGAGCACCCAGGCGTAGCACTGGGTCCGTTAGGCCGGGGTCGCTTCCCTTTCACTCCGGGTGCTGGCTTAGGGCTTCGGAGACTCTCTGCAGCAACTGTCCGGAGTCAAACGGCTTTTCCAGGATCACCAGCTCTTGGTCGACTTCGCCGCGTTCCCACAGGTCTCGCGGAAACCCGGACATGAACAGGAGGCGAAGGTGCGGCCGCAAGGAAGCAGCCTGTTCGGCGAGCTGCAGGCCTGACATCCCTGGCATGACGACGTCGGTGAGCAGCAGCTCGACCCGCGCGTCTTCCCGGATCATGGCCAGCGCATCGTGCGGGCTCTCGGCTACCCGCAATCGGTAGTTGTGGCGTTCGAGTATCCGGGCGGTGATCTTCCGCAGTTGCGGCTCGTCCTCGACCAGCAGCACTGTGCGGCCCGCACCGTCCGTCTCGAGAGGGCTGCTGGAGGAGGCCGCGATCGCCCCGGCGGTGTCACGACCGGCTTCGGGGATGTAGACGCGCACGGTTGTCCCGATCCCGGGTTCCGAGTAAAGCTGGATGTCGCCGCCCGCATCCTTGATGATCCCGTAGACGGTGGCGAGCCCGAGGCCCGTCCCGCGTCCGGTCGGCTTGGTCGTGAAGAATGGCTCGAATACGTGCTGGCGCGCCTCGTCGGTGAAGCCGGTCCCCGTGTCGGTCACGCTGAGGCACACGTAACGGCCGGGTCTCGGTGTTGTCGCGTGCCGTTCCTCGTCGTTGAACTGGCGTTGCGATGTCTCTATGAGCAAGGACCCGCCGTCCGGCATAGCGTCACGGGCGTTGACCGAGAGGTTAAGCAGAACCTGCTCAAGGTGACTAGTATCCATCCGCACCCGGGGAACCCCGGCGGCGAGCGTCGTGCGGAACTCGATGTGCTCGCCGACCGCGGACCGCAGGAGCCCTTCGGTTTCACCGATCACCTGGTTGACATCTATCACCTCGCCATGCACGAGGTCACGCCGGCCGAAGATGAGCAGTTGCCGGGTCAGCGCCGCCGCCCGCATGGCGGCAGTTTGCACTTGCTCGACGTCACGGAGCGTCTCAGGCCGGTCTTCTACCGCCTCGGCAATGAACGCGGTGTAGTTGAGGATGATCCCCAAGAGGTTGTTGAAGTCGTGGGCCACCCCGCCGGCCAGCTTGCCAGTGCTCTCAAGCCGTTCTTGCTGAGAGATCCTGCGCTGCATCTGTGCCGCCTCCCGCTCCGCCTCCACGAGGCGCAGTGCCCGCGCCTCGAGGGTCCTGCGGAGCAGGATGAACATGGTTGCGTCGATGGACAGCGCCATCAGCATGCCGGTCAGGTTGACCCAGCGGAAGATGTCATCTGGCACGCCGCTGGCCCAGCGAAGTGCCACCGATGACGACAGAATCAGCGCAACAACAAGGGTGAGAGCTACTACCTGCATCGATGCTCGGCCGCTCATGTAGGACAGGCCGAAGGCCAGGAAGATGAACGTCGCGAATATGAACATCAGTGAGAGTTCCGGAACGAACAAGCCCATGACAAGGAGCAGAAGAAGGCCCGCTATCGTGTAGGCGGCGATGGCGCGTCGTATCTTCCGGCCGTCAGAGATCTGGTGCAGCACCCAAGTCCAGATCACGGCCATCGCCAGCCCGGCGGCCGCCACGCCGGCAGGCCGCGCGTTGTGCAGCCACCATGCCGCGGTGATATTGATGGCAATCCACGCCACGACGCAAAACAGGTTCAGCCGGATGACGGCGCGGGCCCGGCCGACTTCATCTGGGTCGTAGCGTGATGTTCCGCTGAGCACCGCGTTCGGCAGTGACTCGGCTGCCTGCGCGCGCCGGTCAGCCTGGGTGCCGTCTGAGGCGTCCTGGCTGCTCTGGTCGCCCAGCGTAGTCGTTTGCGCCGTCTCCATTTCCTGCTTCCGCTCGCACGTGCCGTCTGCAGGCTGCATCGGCAGTCTAACCCGTTGATCTACGGAACGTAATTAGAAAACTACTCACAGAGATGAAATTGGAGAGGTGCCGGCGAGCGGGCGTGGCCGGGACCTGCAACGCCGGCGTCGCCGGCCTGCTGTCCGCGGGCCGGCGACGCCGGTGTGCTGCACCATCGCGGTGCGGAGGTTAGGAGGAGGGGACGGCCTGCCCGGTGGTGTCCCAGATGTTGCCGGACCAGGTGTTGCCCGTCCCGGTGGGGTCGAAGTAGGCGACGGGGCCGTACTGGCCGCTCTTGGGGAAGTAGTTCTGGCCGAACCGGTTGCCGGTGATGACGATGTTCGAGGTGGGGCTGCCGCTGGGGGCGCCGCCGTAGATGGTGTAGGACCCGCCGGCGAGCAGGTTGTTCCTGACGGTCTTGTTCGCGACCGGGGCGGCCGGGCCGGGGGTCCCGGCGTCGAGGTTGATGGCGTCGGTCTGGCCCAGCGGGTCGAAGATCGTGTTGTTCTGGATGGTCAGCGGCTGGGTGCCGCCGTTGACGTAGAAGCCGTTGGTGTGATCGCCGGCCAGGTAGCCGGGGTCATGGATGTAGTTGCTGTCGGCCAGCCCGGTTGAGATCTGGATGGCGGTCTTGAAGTTGGAGATGTTGTTGTACTTGAGCGTCATCCCGGTCGAGTCGCCGTAGACATCATCGATTGCCGAGCCGACCCGGCCGGTGGTGGCGTTCTGGCCGCTGATGGTGGAATTGGCGATCGTGACGCCGGCGGTGTGGGTGAGGCTGATGCCGAAATTCCCGCCGGTGGTGACCTTGACGTTCTTGACGGTCACGTTATCGGCGTTGATCTGCAGGGTGCCGGAAACGGACAGGCCGCTGACCACCGTCCCGTCCGCGGTCACGACCACGGTATTCGTGGTGGCGTTGTAGGACCAGCCGGGCCCGCTGGTGACCTGGGCCGGGACCTGCGTCAGGGTCGTCCCGGCGGGGACGCCGGTGGTCGCCGCGCCGGGGTAGCTGCAGGTGCCGGGGGTGGGTGCGCAGTTGGTGAGGACCACGGCGTCGGCCCGTGCCGCGCCGCCGGCCAGGGCGCCGGCCGCGGCGAGCGCCGCGACGCCGAGCACGGCCGCGCCGGCCAGCCGGTTCTTGCGGCTCGCGGACGCGGGGGCGCCGGATGCGGACGAGGCGGTCGGCTTCCGCCCGGCGGGGAAATTGGCGGCGGTGTTTCGCTTGGCGGTCATGACATGGCCTTCTCTCATTTACTGGCTGCGCTGTCATGACCACTCTCGGTAATATCCTTGTGGCTTCTTAGAGGACAATTCCCTGTCTGCGGGGGGGCATTATCCCTGTCCTTTAGGCCTGGTTATTTCGGCCCGGTCCCTTCGGCCCTGGTTTCCTTTCCCAGTGGGGCTCTCCGGCCCGGGCCCTACGTCCCTGCGCGGCCGGCTCCGCCAGGACCGGCACTCGCGATCGCCCGCACGGCAGGGCATCTTTGGGTGACTGCTACCGCGATCATGCGGGCGTCGACCAGAGTCTCCGGGGCACTCGCGGACCGCGTCGCCGGGGCACTCGCGGACCGCCTCGCCGGCGGGCTCGCCGCCAGCTCGCGGCGGGCGGCGTCCTGGACCTGCTGCTTCTATCTCAGCCGTGCGTCTAGCCCGGGAGGTGCGCCTGAGTTTGTTCGGAATCGTCGCTGTGGTGTCAGGTCGCCAGGGTCGAGGCCGGGTATTCGGGGCTAGGCGGCGGGGACTTTGGCTAATAATCAGAGAGGTATCGTCGCTTCGATGGTGAGCTGACGAGACCTCCGGGTGTTTGCAGAGTTGCGATCGTGAGCGGGCGGCGTCAGGCTGGCTGTGGCCCGTGGTGTCCGTGCGCTCCCGGCCCACCACCGCGCCCGGCGGCCCGCGCCGCCGCCCGGTTCTGACTGCATGGATGCCCCAGCCATGCGCCTGGAGCAGCATGAACGCGGCAAGCATGTCGTATGACCTGGTACGGGTGGTGCCAGAGTGGCGGAAGCCTGCTCCGACGTCTGCGCCGCTGCCCACACAACCAACAAGCTGACCGGCATTGCGCTATAGCACCCGAAACCG
>WNFY01001077.1_pt1 | contig 38015 bp, 33 predicted proteins | sample 5400091 | NCBI WGS metagenome assembly WNFY01 (sample SAMN13153364, study PRJNA577476) | soil metagenome | isolation source: 60 cm soil or saprolite under grassland replicate 1 | place: USA:California | collected 2016-06-15 | reverse complement strand
CATGTCTCCGGGCTGGACCCTGGAGCGGTGGTGAGCGCGGCAGGACTCGAACCTGCGACCCATGCCTTAAAAGGGCATTGCTCTACCAACTGAGCTACGCGCCCGCTTCACGCGACAACCCAACCATGATACCAGTTGGCACGGTGCGTGAATGCAGCGTCAATGAGCCCTCTGTGGTTCGACACTGTCGCCTGGGATCCTCAATGAGATTGGGCGTTCGCTGTGCTTGCCTCTGCTAACGGCAGCCACACTTGAAAGCGAGTGTCTCCGGGTTGCGAATCAACCTGAATATTGCCGCGGTGTTTCTTGACAATTCGCTGTACCGTATCCAACCCGAGTCCGGTGCCTTGCCCGACTGCCTTGGTGGTAAAAAACGGCTCGAAGATGTGCGCCTCCACTTCAGGCGGAATACCCGGGCCGTTGTCGCCGATTTCAACCACCACGCAAGAATCGTCACGATAGGTTCGAACCCGAAGCTCGCCGGTTCCGCCCATTGCATCCACCGCATTGTCGATCAGATTCGTCCAGACTTGGCTGAGCTCGCTGCCGAATGAATTCACCAGAAGTGGGACCTTCTGGTAGTCGCGTTTCACCGTCACGCCGTGTTTGAGTTTGTGATTCAAAATCGTAAGCGTGTTTTCCAGGCTCTTGATAACGTCAACATTCTGAAGCGGTGCCTGGTCCATGTACGTGTATTCCTTGATGGCAAGGACCAGATCCGAAATTCGGGATGTGCTGCTCTCAATTTCATTCAGCAGGTTCGCAACTTCCACGGAAGCAGCAATCCTTATTAGGGCTGCCCGGGCCGTAGCTGCTTCCAGATTCGCGAACAGCGATTCCAACGCGGCGGGCGTGACCCCTCGGCGCGCCAAATCCGCTGAGAGTTGCCATAGATCAGTCTGCCCATGACTGCGCAACAAGGAATCAATCTGCTCTTCCATGTCGCTCGCAGCCAGAGTATCCGGCGGATTTCCTTCGCGCTGGGTGAACGAACTTTCCAAATTTTCGATCTCTGTTCTCTGTGTGGGAGTGAGTTCACGTCTTCCCAACTCGTGGCTTGCATCCTTGATTTTTTTGAGGATTTGACGGAGCTGGCTTGCAGCGCGCTTGGCGGCTGACGCAGGATTATTAAGCTCATGCGCCAACCCGGCGGAAAGTTTTCCCAGAGACGCCAGCCGGTCACGCTGCTGCTCGAAGCGAGTAGTTTCACGGATCCGGTCAGACATCAGGCCAACCAGGCGGGTAGTCAGCTCCGGCATCTTCTGCACCAGCTGCGGAAACTGGGCAGAAGGAAAGCGCAACAGACGGCCGTTGCTGACGGCACGTCCGGTCACCGGAGTGCGTTTCATTCGCGAAAAAGGTAGAAGACCCGTCACCTCTCCCGCTTTGACCGGAAAAGCAAAAGTTTCGCCATTGATTTCGCCCCTCGCTTGAAATTCTCCTTCCAAAATTACAAACATATTCTCGGCGGGATCACCTTGGCGTATGTAAGTATCGCCGGCCTTGAGGAATTGTTCCTGGGATTGGCTGAGAAACCAGGCAAGCTGGTCGTCAGGAATATCTGCGAATACCGGTACGCGGAGTAGCTCTGATTTTTCGATCATTACACCTTGCTCAAGTACTGATGAATGAATTGCACAGCCACCGAACCCTCACCAACGCCTGACGCCACCCGCTTGATAGACCCATGTCGCACGTCGCCGACAGCAAAAATTCCTGGAACGTTGGTCTCCAGCAAGAATGGATCCCGGTCGAGCGTCCATCCCTTGAGGCGCTGCCCATCACGAATCAGATCGGGTCCGGTTAGGATAAATCCACGTTCGTCGCGCTCCACCAGATTTGTAAGCCAATCGGTCCTCGGTAGTGCCCCAATGAAGATGAACATTGCACTAGCCGGGACGCGTTCGATCTTGTCTGTGTCAGAACAAAGAACCGAAATCGCGTCCAGATGTGACTCGCCGTGCACTTCAGCCACACTGGCATGCGCCCATAACTGAATGTTGGGTGTCTTCTCAATCTGATCAATAAGGTATTGCGACATAGTGCTGGCGAGAGAACTGCCTCGGACCAACATGACGACGCGATCCGCATATTTAGCGAAGTTCATCGCTGCTTGTCCCGCGGAATTCGCCCCTCCGACCACGTAAATCACCTCGCCTTTGCAGGACAAAGCCTCTGTCGTGCCACCTCCGTAATACACGCCTGCGCCTTGCAACCTGTCGATGCCAGGAGCTTCAAGGCGGCGCCACTGAACTCCGCTGGCAATCATCAATGCATGGCATGAGACCTCGCTGTCATCGGCCAACTTGATGATCCGGTACGGGCCCTCCATTCGTACGTTAAGAACTTCTTGCGGCGAGAGAATTTCTACTCCGAAACGCCGGGCCTGTACCACGGCGCGTCGTGCCAAATCACCGCCGCTCAAGCCCGTGGGAAAACCAAGATAGTTCTCAATCCGGGAACTCATTCCCGCTTGCCCACCCGGCGCTTCCCGCTCAATGATCACGGTGTGTAATCCCTCAGACGCACCATACACCGCTGCCGCTAGTCCGGCCGGGCCTCCACCGACAATCGCCAGATCGTAAAATGTAGTCTGCGCGCGGGTGCGCAAACCAACCTTCTGCGCGACCTGCGCCGGAAGGCTTTCCAGGAGCTTCGTGCCATCCGGAAAGAGCACCACTGGAAGGCTGGAGGCTTCCGGGCCCAGAACTTCCAGTAGGCGTTTAGTCTCCGGGTCGTTGGCGGACGACTCAACATCGATCCATTGGTACGGAACATGATTGCGTGCGAGGAAATCTCGCAACTCGTACGATCGAGGCGACCACCGCGTGCCTAATACTCGGATACCCTCGAATTGAGGACGATAAGAAGCCTGCCAGTCATCGAGCAAATCGTCCAACTGCGGATACAACCGATCAGCCGGCGGATCCCAAGGCTTCATGAAGAAATAATTGATGCCAGCCTCATTAATGGCGCTGATGGCGGCATTGGTGTCCGCGTACGCGGTGAGCAATGCCCGCTTCGCGTCGGGATATATGCGCATGGCCTCTTGCAGGAACTGGACTCCATCCATGCGCGGCATGCGCTGATCGGCAAGCAACAGCGCCACACTGTCATTCCGCACCTTGAGTTGCTTGAGAATGTCGAGCGCGCTCTCGGGAGAATCGCTTCCCATCACCCGATATTCGGCGCCGTATTGCGACCTTAAATCGCGCTCAATCGCCCGCAACACATCGGAATCGTCGTCCACGCTCAACAATACTGGCTTCGGCATAATCGCACTCGCATATGGTTATAAAGGAAGATGATTGCAGATTTCCACGCCCCGAACAGCAAACTGGGGTCAATTATGTATCTGTCTTTGGGGCAGGGTACTCCCTACCTTAGATACGGCAAACTCGTGATTAGTCGCGAAATCAATCGTTTCCCAGATTTTATAGGCGAAGCGCCGTCGAAAGACTAAACCAGGTTTTTGAATCCGCCTGGAAGAAGGCATCATCTTTGTATCTTATTAGGTGGAGCTGAGGACGGTTGATATGAGGAAGTTGACGCCAGTTTTGTTAATCACCTTCGCAGCGCTAGCGATTCTAGTAAGTTCCGGCTGTACTCGCACAGAAGCAAAGCCTCCGGCCCAAGGGCCGATGCCTGTAAAGGTTGTCACCATTGACCTCTCGCCAGTGCCCCGGCAGGACGAGTACGTAGCCACGGTAAAATCACGGCGCTCAGCCAGTATTCAGCCGCAAGTAGATGGCTCATTAATTCGAATTCTAGTGAAGTCGGGTGATCATGTGCGCGCCGGGCAAGTGCTCATGACGATTGATCCCCTAAAACAGCAAGCCACTGTCGACCAACAGCGCAGCACCGAACTACAAAAGAAGGCGATCTTCGAGTACAACCAGCAAGAGGTGGCAAGACAGCGCGGCTTGTACGAGGGCGGCGTAACCAGCAAGCAGAATTACGATTACGCAGTGCAGGCGTTTGAGAATTCAAAGGCAGATTGGGACGCTGCAAAGGCCGCGCGCATCACTCAGGAGCGTCAGCTCGCTTATTACAATCTGACCGCGCCGTTTGCCGGCATTGTCGGTGACGTCCCGGTTCATCTCGGTGATTACGTTTCGCAGCAAACGCTGTTGACAACGGTAGATGAGAATGTGGAATTGGAAGCCTATATCTACATTCCAACCGAACGCGCTTCGGACATCCGCATGGGTCTCCCAGTGCAAATCGTTACCAGCGGCGGCGAGCCGATTGAGAAGACAAAGATCAATTTCGTTTCACAGCAAGTGGACAACGCTCTCCAGGGCGTGCTGGTTAAGGCGCCGGTTCACGCCTCGCTCGACAGATTCCGCAACGCGCAATTAGTAAAGGCCCGCGTGGTGTGGAGCACTGCGCCTGCCCCCACCGTACCAGTGCTCGCGGTGACGCGAATTGGAGGACAGCCGTTCGTCTATGTCGTGGCTTCATCCGATAAGGGCACAGTTGCCAGGCAACGCGCTGTGATACTCGGGGACACTCTTGGGAACGATTACGCGGTCACGGGGGGACTGAAAGCAGGCGACAAAGTCATCGTCTCTGGCACGCAGTTCCTCATCGACGGCGCGCCAATACAACCGAGCAGCTAACCAGTTCGACTTCTAACGCGAAGCTCTCGGTGCGATGACCCGGGCTTCGGAGAGGATTTTCGCTTGGTAGATTTTTTCATTCGGCGCCCAATTTTCGCTACGGTTTGCGCTTTGCTGATTATTTTGGCGGGGGCCGTTTCGATTCCAACCCTTCCCATCTCTTTATATCCAAATCTAGCGCCGCCCCAGGTTACAGTCACCAGCAACTATGTCGGCGCCAATGCGAACGTAGTCGAGTCCGCAGTTACCACTCCTTTGGAGCAGCAGATCAATGGGGTCGAGGGCATGCACTACATCACCTCGACCAGTTCTAATGATGGCACCAGCAATATCAATGTGACGTTCCGCACCGGATACGACCTGAACATCGCAGCGGTTGACGTGCAGAACCGGGTGGCCACGGCGCAAGGCCGCCTCCCCCAGGAAATCAAGAACACCGGCGTCACGATCACGAAGGCGAATCCTAATTTTGTTTTCGCAGCCGGATTTTACTCACCCGACAACAGCCTCTCGAACCAATACATTTCCAATTACCTCGATGTCTATGTGAAAGACGCGCTAAAACGTATTCCCGGCGTTGGCGATGTTCTTATCTTTGGCGAGCGCAAGTACGCAATGCGGATCTGGCTGGACCCAACGAAGCTGGCCGCACGACAGCTCACTGCGGCAGACGTGGTTTCGGCACTCCAGGAACAGAACGTGGAAATTCCGGCAGGCCAGTTGGGGCGACCTCCTGCGGACCAAAAACAAAGCTTCCAAATAGCCTTGCGGGTAGTGGGACGACTCTCGGAACCGAAAGAGTTCGAAGGCATCATCGTCAAAAACACCCCCAACGGCATTGTCCAGCTTAAAGACGTAGGACGCGCCGAAATTGGCGCTGAAAGCTACGACACCAATCTCATGTACAGCGGGCATGAGGCAATCGGCGTCGGGGTACAACAGCTGTCGAATGCAAACGCACTGGATGTAGACAAGGCCGCCAAGGCGGTACTGGACGATTTGTCAAAGTCCTTTCCACCGGGGATGAAATATGTGATCGCATTCGATACCACAACCGTGGTCGGCGACTCGGTGAAGGAAGTGGTGACAACCCTGGAAGAAGCCATCCTCATTGTCATCATTGTTATCTTCCTTTTCCTGCTGGACTGGCGCGCGACGATCATTCCAGCAGTCACTATTCCGGTGTCCTTGATTGGTACGTTCGCGTTTATCAAAATATTCGGCTTCTCCATCAATTCGCTGACGCTTTTCGGGATCACGCTCGCAACCGGACTGGTGGTGGATGATGCAATCGTAGTCATCGAGAACGCGCAACGTCACATCGATGCCGACAGGACGGACCCGCACACGGCAACCTCGGTCGCGATGTCTGAAGTATCGAGTGCAGTGGTAGCGACTTCGCTAGTCCTGATTTCTGTATTCGTACCAGTTTCTTTTTTTCCGGGAACCACGGGAATTCTCTACCGGCAATTCTCACTGACGATCGCGTTTTCAATTGCAATTTCGCTGTTTAACGCGCTGACGCTGTCTCCGGCGCTGGCAGCGCTCCTGCTCCGCGGCGAAGAGTACAAATATTCGTTGTTCGCCTGGACGCGCGTGGGTTGGCTCTCGACCGCGTACTCGAAGTTCGCACATGGCGTAGATGCAGCCATTCACGGCATAGCCGATGCGTATGGCAAGACTATTTGCAGGGTGCTGAGATTTCGTTATGTCATGATCGCGTTGTTCGTGGCTGGCCTGGCGGCCACGGCTTACATGTACATCCACGTCCCCACGGGATTCGTTCCCCAGGAAGATCAAAACTATTTCATCGTTGTCGTCCAGGCGCCACCGGGCGCATCGCTTTCGTACACTACCAACATTGCGAGGCAAGCAGAGAAGGTATTACTCGCAGATCCCGATGTGTTCGGCACTTTCGCGGTTCCGGGATTCTCGCTGTCGGGCGGCAGTTCGCCGAATTATGGCCTAGTCTTCGCCCCTCTTAAGCCAATAGCCGATCGCAAGAGCAAGGGTCACGCTGCGAGCGACATTGTCGCCCGCGTGTCGCCGAAACTCTTCGGTATTCCGGGCGCCATCGTGGTGGCTTTCGAGCCGCCCGCCGTCAACGGCATTGGAAGTTTTGGCGGATTCCAGTTCCAGTTGCAAGACTTGGGACGCAACACTCTGCAAGACATTGACACGGTTGCTCACAAAATCGTTGCCGGCAGCCGGCAACGGTCCGATCTGCAAGGGCTTTTCACTAGCTTTACCGCCAATGATCCGCAGCAGCTGGTCAAGATTGATCGCGAGAAAGCCAAAGCGATGGGAGTGCCGATCAATCAGGTCACGCAAGCGCTCGGCGTGTACATGGGTTCGGAGTACATAAACGACTTCGATTTCAACAATCGTTCGTATCGAGTTTATGTTCAGGCCGATCAGCCGTTCCGTATGAACGCCCGCGACTTGCGACAGTATTACGTTCGGTCTGACAGTAACGGACTTGTGCCTCTCGCAAATATAGTCTCGCTGCAAGAGACCTCCGGACCGCAGGTGATCAATCACTTCAATCTGTTTCGCTCGGCGGAACTTGATGGCGCCGCAGGACCCGGATACAGTTCCAGCCAGGGCTTGCAAGCGATGTCAGATCTGGCGAAACAGAACATGTTGCAGGGTATGTCGTTCACTTGGTCCGGACTTGCGTTAGAGGAAGTAGAAGCCGCCGGCAAAGCGATCATCATCTTCGCACTCGGTCTTTTCGTCGTGTACCTGACGCTCTCCGCGCAGTACGAAAGCTTCGTGTTACCGTTCATTATTTTGCTGGCTGTCCCGATGGCGGTGCTGGGCGCGCTGCTCTTTATTTCCGGGCGTGGGCTTGTGGACGATGTTTATGTGCAAATCGGCCTTGTCATGTTGATTGGACTCTCCGCGAAAAACTCGATTCTTATCGTCGAATTCGCTGAACAGTTGATTGAGCGTGGCCGCACGATCACCAATGCAGCCATCGAGGCTGCCGAGCTGCGACTGCGTCCCATTCTGATGACCTCATTTGCGTTCCTTTTTGGCGTGCTGCCCCTCTATTTCGCGACCGGCGCCGGGAAGTTGGGGCGCCACTCGGTCGGCACCGCAATCGTAGGCGGCATGTTGTTCTCAACCGTCCTCAATCTTTTCTTCATTCCTGTACTCTATGTAATTGTTAAGACGTTGCTGACGTCGTTCTCTAAGAAGAAGGTGGAAAGCGGTAGTTGTGAGCCCGAAGTAACTGAGGCGGCATAAGGGGACGGCGGTGTTTACTGGCGAAACAAGCAGCAAAGAAGCGGCTGCATAATCTAGCGGATTTCCCAATCGTTCGGCGAAATAGGAAAGGAAGGTAGGCAAGCATTGGCAGACTGCACTCATCTCGATCAAGTGCGTGAGGTAAAGCCGCACACTCGCGGGTGTGAAGAATGCCTGAAGATGGGCGACCGATGGGTGCACCTTCGCTTGTGCTTGAGCTGCGGGCACGTTGGCTGTTGCGACTCGTCCAAGAACAAGCACGCGACCGGGCATTTCCACGCGACTCAACATCCGATCATGCGATCTAACGAACCAGGAGAAGAGTGGGGTTGGTGTTATATTGACGAGCTTGAATTGGATTTCTCGTGATGCCAGAGAGCCATTGATGTTTGAGAGCATTCTTTGCCAGGTCACGGAATACGATCCAGACATCCTGAATGCGTTGATTGAGCTCGCAGTCGAGATTGCACGCGAGGGTCGCGAAGGCCGGCGAATCGGCACACTCTTCACACTCGGAGACGAGCAGGCCGTTCTGGCAAAATCCCGGTCACTAATCCTTGATCCCCTCAGCGGGCACCCTGAATCTTCGCGGCATGTGACCAACCCCAATCTCCGCGGAACAGTCAAGGAACTTGCGCAGTTGGATGGCGGATTCGTGGTCAGTCACGATGGGGTTGTCCTCTCTGCGTGCCGCTACCTCGACGCAATTGCTTCCGAGGTTGACGTGCCCCTGGGACTCGGTAGCCGGCATATCGCCGCGGCCAACATGAGTGCGGTGACCAAGGCGGTGGGAATCGTGGTTTCCGAGAGTTCGGTAGTCCGACTCTTCTGTCACGGAAAACTGGTAGGCGAGATCATTCCCGAGCTTTGGATGATTGATCGCACCGTGCAACTGCGCGGCCCGAAGTAAAACACCTAGGTCGGAGGAGCTACAGTTGGGGCGTAAAGATGGAAGACCTCTCGGTATGGCTCGACCGGGTAGCTGTGCGCTTTCCATGCCGCCAATCCGCCCTTGAGAAACTTGATCCGATGCAGATCCATGGCAAGAGCTCGACCTAACACCGCCCGGCTGGTCTTATCGTTCGGACATGTGCAGTAAACGACTGAGTCTTTTTCCGCCGGGATCAGCGACGGCTTCTCCAGCACCTCGTTTGGCGGAATTCTTTGCGCACCAGGGATAATTTCAGGATAGGCCAACAGATCAAGAGGCTGCCGAACATCGAACAGAAGTACTTCTTGATTTGAAACCAACAGTGCGTGCAGAGCATCCGGCGTGATACTGTGCTGCTCCATCTTGTTCTGTTCCGTTTTGCGTTTGATCCATAAGACCATCAGCCAGCAGATTCCGGCAACGCAAACACCAGTGAGGACGAATGCCATTCGTTTTTCCTAAGCGACTCTCTTGATACCAGATTGCTTTGGAAGATAGCAGGATTCATGCGATTCCTGGCGATTAGTTGCAGAGTCCTATGACCTCGCGGACAGCCAGCCGATTCTCTACGGCCTTGATCATGTAATCGGCCACATCTGCGCGCGAGATTTTGAAACCGAAAGCAGGCAAGCGACCATCCCCGACGCGATACCTTCCCGTAAACGGCCCATCTGTAAGTTGCGGCGGTCGCACCATAGTCCAATCGAGTCCGCTTTCTTTGAAAATCCTCTCCATTGCGGAAGTATCCGCGACCACTCTAGGGAAAAACAATCGTCCGAGAAGGTAGGCTGGCGGCATGATGGAATTCTTGAACAGGAATGCAACCGACTCGACCACTATGCGCTTGACTCCGGAGCTAGGCATTGCTCTTGTGAGCGCGAGAGCGAACCGCTGCAGGAGATTTGCATCAGCTCTCACAATCGGGACGCGCGGACCGAATGCTGAAAGGATCGCATCCTGACCTTTAACTACCGGTTCCAAGTCATTGCTACTGAGTAAGTCGCCTTCCTTGATCGCGATTCGATCCTGGAATGGCTGTAATCGATTCGGGGATCGGACGAGGACAGTAAGCGAATGGCCGCGCACCAGCGCCTGCCGAACGATTTCGAGTCCGGTTCCTCCTGTCGCTCCCAGCACGAGTAATTTCATAGTTGGCCTCCATCTAGTGGCTGCCTGTGTCTCTACAGACGAGTTCTTCCCGGCGGCTCTGGAGAACTGGAGAACCGCCGGGTGTCAGTTACTAGAACCGGAAAACGATTCCGGCTGACGGCTACGACCGGATAATCCACGCCTCCTCCGTAGGAGAAAACGCCCACAGCCTGGCGCTGAGCTCCCACCAGCGTGCCAGAGCTGTTGTTTGTCGGGTCAAACACAAGTGCGCCGCCTTCCGCCAGAAGGTAAGGGCTGAGTCTTAACCTCGCGGTAGCTGGCAAGCTCACAACGAACCCGCCCGTAGCCTGATGAATATTCGCCTGCACTCTTGAGAATCCTGCAGAGCTGAAATATTGCTGGCTGTTTCGTCCGTAACCGTACACGGACTCAGCGGCAAGCCAGCGATTGAAGTGGTACCGATAGCCGATGAGAAAACCACCGGTTTCGGTGCCGCGCTGGGTTGTGCCCTGGCCGGTTGTGTCTTTGGTGAAGAAACCAGTTTCCTGCAAGCTGACCTCAGAACGAATTTCTTGAGCGGTAGCACCAACTGATAACAAAAGTACGACACCTGCAATGATCGATGCGGTTCGGCGCATGTTGTGAATCCTCCCTGTCTGCATTTCCTCGATCGAGAGAGGGGCATGCGTTCTGCCAAAGCCATCACGAGCTCACGCGCTGAGTCGAAGTATTTGACATAACGATACTTGCGCAATGGAGTATTCGAGATTGGTCCACACCAACTGTCGAGCGGTTCGACAGGAGATTCGGCAACTGTCGAGTAATCACGACACTTTTGTGGAACCTTTCTGGCTGTTCACCACATCAGATCAAGGTAAGTCATTGAGCCCAGCGACTCTCTTTTTGAAATGACCATAACGTGTGTCGTTGTGGGCGTGTGCTGCAAAACTTATGAGCGCATTACAAGCGATTGATCTAGAGCCATCGACACAACGTTACGAGGCGCTGCTTCGCGCCGCCAATGCGATTGCGGGTTGCGATGATTGTGACAGTGCTGCCGATGTGCTGACCAAAGAGCTTCGCGAGGTTGTCGCGTTTGATTATTTGCAGTTGGTGGCTTTTGAGAATGAAACAAATGCAGTTGGATGGCATCTTCTTTATTCCTTTGGACAAAGAAACAAAACAGCATTGACGGACGTCGTTCTCGATGGCACCCCCATCGCATGGGTCCATGAATTTCAGCAGTCTCTAGTTACATCTGACTGGTCACGCGAAACTCAGTTTTCGAAGCATGGTCAATTTCTGACCGAACTTGGCATCCGCTCTACGTGCACACTGCCCCTTGCCAGGGGACACCGGCGGCTGGGAGTACTGGAAATTGGAAGCGCGCATCCTCACGCCCGCTCCGAAGAGGAGGTCAGGTTTCTCAGTCTTGTGGCTGACCAGCTTGCACTGGCTGTTGACGCCGCCACGAACTTGTACCTTTCCGAGCAAGCGCAGGATCGCCTCAAGCTGATCCTCGACTTGACGAATCAAGTCGTCTCCAACTTGGATTTCCAGCAACTATTACGCGCCATATCCGCAAGCGTTCGCCAGGTAATGCGCTGCGATGCTGCTGCGATCATGTTGCCGGAACCAAACGGAGAGTACCTGCGCGTTCATGCTCTCGACTTCCCCGACAGCAAAGGATTCTTCAAGGAACAGCTCACAATTCCGATCGATCAGTCTATGCCGGGCCAGACTTTCCGCAGCGGCAAACCCATCATTGTGAACCGGCTCGACCCGGCGTTGGTCCCCCCGGAGATGTATGCCAAGGCGTCGTCGGAAGGCATGAATTCGTTCTGCGACGTGGCGCTGGTTAGCCGCGATCGCACGCTCGGAGTTTTGGCTGTGGCACGCCGCGAAGAGAACACATTCGATGCCGGTGAGGTGGCGTTTTTATCTCAGGTCGCCAAACAGGTAGCGATTGCTATTGAGAACGCATTGGCATTTGGCGAAATCGCCGACCTTAAAGACCGGCTGGCGCAGGAAAAATTGTACTTGGAAGATGAGATCCGCAGTGACATGGACTTCGAAGGCATCATTGGCCAAAGCTCAGGTCTGCGCCACGTCTTAAATCTCGTCGAAACCGTGGCCCCCAGCGATTCCACTGTTTTGCTTCTGGGCGAAACCGGCACTGGCAAGGAGTTGATCGCGCGCGCCATTCACGATAGCAGTCGACGCAAGGACCGGACTTTGGTGAAAGTCAATTGCGCGGCGATTCCTACCGGGTTGCTCGAGAGCGAGCTATTTGGACACGAGCGCGGGGCATTCACTGGCGCGATTACGCAAAAAGTCGGCCGGCTTGAACTTGCGGACCGAGGCACGCTCTTTCTCGATGAGGTCGGAGATATTCCCATTGATGTTCAGCCGAAACTGCTGCGGGCGCTACAGGAACGTGAGTTTGAGCGGCTGGGCAGTACTCATACGAAAAAGGTTGATGTACGACTGGTAGCAGCCACCAACCGTGATCTTGAAAAAATGGTTGAAGATCGCGAGTTTCGAAGAGGATATCCATCTATTGGTCCGCTATTTCACCCAGAAGTATGCCCGCCGCATGGAGAAACAGATCGAATCCATTCCCGCCTCGGCGACGAAGAAGCTCTCCGCTTGGCATTGGCCCGGCAATATTCGTGAGCTGGAGAATCTGATCGAGCGTTCTGTCATTCTCACCCACGGCACTGCACTGCAAGTTCCCGTCAGCGAGCTGAGCAACAATGGCAGGGCGACCACGATTACGGGAACCCGTCAGGCCGATGAACGCGATGCCATCGTCCGCGTTTTGAAGGAGGCCAAGGGCCGCGTCGCAGGGCCAACGGGAGCTGCGGCCCGCATGGGCCTCAAACGCACCACTCTGATCTCTCGCATGAAGAAGCTCGGGATTGACCCGCGAAGGGCGTTGTGATCGTCAGCTCAATTGTTGAGCGCAGACCCGTCTGAACTTCCAAGCTATCGTCACTTTCGACAAGTGTCGAACTTGCATTCGACACTTCTCGACACCACACTTGTGTCCGATTTTATTTCGCTCAATGACATCAAGGAGTTAAACACTGCTCGATTAAGGGTCGCGATGGTCATTCACTTGCATTTCAGCTATCAGCAGACAGGCCATGCTGAAGATTTCGATTATCGACACGCCCTTCAAACGGACGCTCCTCGTGGAAGGCAAGCTGATCCCACCATGGACCAGCGAACTGCAGAGAGCCTCGCGGGAGGCAAATCAGGATCTTGAGGGACGCAAGCTGGCCATTGATCTCTCGAGCGTAACCGTGATCAGCCCCGAGGGGGAAAGCGCGCTCTACGAACTAATGAGAGATGGCGCGAAGTTTTCCTGTGGCGGAGTTCTGACCAAACACGTGCTTAAACAGTTGGCACGCAGAAGCGGGAGTAGATTTCGCGACATATTGATGACTGTAACCGCAATGATTGCCATATGACGGAGGTCTTAGATGTGGAAGCATAACCAGATCGCAAACGCAAAAAATGCGGAATACGCGAACGCTGCGGATTTTTGCCAAATCTTCGACAAGGACATGAGCAGCTTGTTCCTGCTCTCGTTGTTGCTGACCGGCAATCATGAGAAAGCTGAGCAGTGCTTCGTCTCTGGCCTGGAGAATGCTGTAAACCGCAATCGAGTGTTCAAGGAGTGGGCGCGCGGTTGGGCGAGGCGAGTGATCATTCAAAATGCATTGCATATCATGAATCCGCGCCCTGGCGTTGAAAATAGCGCCTTAAACTCAGCCTCAATTGAGATGAACCGTGAGTCAGAGCGCGTCGAGATTGTTGCGGTTCTTGGGCTCCAACCCTTCGATCGCTTCGTTTTTGTCATGTCGGTTCTCGAAGGTTACTCCGAACACGATTGCTCGATTCTTCTGGGATGTTCGCGGCGGGATGTGCGTGCCGCGCGAGTTCGCGCCTTGCAACAAATCGGAAACGTGGCGGAATTTCTCCGCGCCCCGAACGTAAGTGACGATCGAGGAGTATCAGCGCTCACGGGCGTTGATGTTTCCGCACTCGATCGGGGAATGGTCTATGCAAACTCCGCGTAATCTCGGACAACTTACAAGTTGAGAATGACAAGCTGATTCAGCAAAGAGAGCTTCAATGACGACCCAATATCTCGAGCAGCAGCGTCTCGGCAGTCCGGCACCGGCAACGGAAGTCGAATCGCACGGCAGTGTGAACGTTCGCAGCAGGATTGCGGGGTTTGTTGCGATAGTTCAGGTGATATTACTGCTGGCCCACTGGTTCGTTTACCAAACATGGATGTCCTTTCGAGGAGATCCCGATCCACCCGGTGCCACAGTCCTTCAGGTGGTTCTCCTCCTGCTATCAGTCACCTTCGTTGGCGCGAGTCTGCTGGCTTTTCGTTATTCGAAGTCTTTGGTGCGGCTGCTGTACAGGATCGCGGCCACCTGGTTGGGGTTTTTCAATTTTTTCTTTCTCGCAGCGTGCATGTCCTGGGCGCTTTACTTGGGATTCCGGCTGCTTGGCCTTCCACTCAATAAGCCGATCGTTGTGGACTCGCTGTTTAGTCTGGCCGCCCTCCTGAGCATCTACGGCGTGATTAACGCTCGTTCGCTGCGCGTAAAACGGATCACAGTGAAGTTGCCGAACATCCCGACGACCTGGCGTGGCCGCGTGGCAGCACTGGTATCGGACGCGCACCTGGGGCACGTCAATGGCTCCGGATTCATGCGTCGTATCGTCAACACGCTCACGGGTCTACGGCCTGACATTGTTTTCATCACCGGTGACCTATACGACGGTACCAAAGTCGACGCAGAAGAGGCTGCAGCATCCTTACGGGATCTCCCTGCGAAATTCGGGGCCTATTTCGTGACCGGCAATCACGAGGAGTTTTCTAGTCCGACGAAGTACCTCGACGCAATCAAGGGCACAGGCGTGGGAGTGCTGGACAACGAAAAGGTCATCGTAGACGGCTTGCAGATCGTCGGCGTAAACGACCGTGACTCAGCCGAGCCCGGTCGCTTTCGTTCGGTTCTCGAACATGCCAATATCGACCGCGGTCGAGCGAGCATCTTGCTTTCCCATTCGCCGCACGCATTGTCCATCGCGGAGGATGCCGGGATTTCGCTGCAGCTTTCCGGTCACACCCACGGGGGACAGATATTCCCTTTCACCTGGTTCACCGAGCGCATCTTCGGTGAGTACATCTACGGATTGAAACGATTCGGCGAGTTGATGGTTTACACATCCAGCGGCGCGGGAACCTGGGGTCCACCAATGCGTGTGGGTACGCGGCCGGAGATTGTCCTAATTCAGTTCGCATGATTCGGGCGCCTGCGGCCAACAGCCCTCCACCCTTCCAACCTGGGTTATCTTTTCAGAAGGCAAGAATCCGAAGATTCTTAGGAGCACTCCGTGAAAGGCAAAGTTGTACTCGTCACCGGCGCCAATGGCGGACTCGGGACCAGCGTTACCCAAGCATTTCTGGATGCGGAAGCAACGGTAGTTGGCACCTCGCGCAAGATTAAGCAGTCCGAATTCATCAGCGCGAACTTCACCGCTATCTCGGGAGACATCTCGAACGGCGTAGGTGCGCAGAGAGTGGTTGATGAGACTGTGAGCAAGTTCGGCAGGCTCGATGTGTTGGCGCACACGGTTGGCGGATTTGCCGGCGGATGGTCAGTTGCTGACACCGACGACGCAATCTTTCGCCAGATGTTTGACCTGAATCTTAGCGCAACATTTTATTTGCTCAAAGCCGCTATTCCAGTTCTCAGGAAATCTGGCAATGGCCAGATTATTGCGGTTGGAAGCCGTGCGGCCGTAGAACCGGGCGCCAATGTCGGCGCATACAGCGCGTCGAAAGCTGCCATGGTTTCGCTGATCAAGACAGTCGCGCTGGAAAATCAGGACGCCGGAATGACGGCTAACGTAATCCTGCCGGGAACGATTGACACTCCAACCAACCGCAAGGCAATGCCTGACGCAGATTTCTCCAAGTGGGTGAAACCCGCCACTATCGCGAGCTTGATAGTCTGGCTAGCCAGCGAAGCCGCCAGCGACATCAATGGCGCAATAATTCCGGTGTACGGCAGTGCTTGAACTTGATTGAAACTCACCGCTTCAGCAATGCGCTACGGGAATTTCTTGCCCCCATGCGCAATACGCAATAGAGGTAAACTCTTTTCGTGCTGTTTTCTGTCCTATGGAGATACGAATGTGGAACTCCCGTTTCGCAGTGAGCGTGGTGTTGTGTGCGTTATCTGTACCAATCGTCTCTAAAAGCCAACCTATGGACCGAAACTCAATTCTGCTTGTTGCTAACAAAGGCGCGCACACACTGGGGATCATTGACGCCGAAGCTGGCCGCCAAATCGTCGCCGTCCCTGAACAAGGCATCACCGGCCATGAAGTTGCCGCTTCTCCGGACGGCAAGCTTGCCTACGTGCCAATCTATGGCAACTCGGGCGTCGGTAAGCCCGGGACTGACGGCAGCAACATGGTCGTGATTGACGTTGCGGCGCAGAAGATTGCCGGCAATCTGGACTTCGGTCACGGCGTTCGTCCCCACTGTGCCGTCTTTGGTCCGAAGGACGGACTTCTCTACGTGACCACCGAACTCGATAACGCAGTTACTGTCATCGATCCGCACGCCTTGAAGATCGTCGGGACAATTCCAACCGGACAAGCTGAGTCTCACATGCTCGCGATTTCTCCTGACGGAACGCGCGGGTACACGGCGAATGTAGGGCCGGGGACAGTATCCGTCCTGGACATGAAAACGCGAAAGAACGTCGCCGTAATTACGGTTTCCGGTCAAGTTCAGCGTATTTCGGTTTCTACTGACGGCCGAATGGTGTTCACCTCCGACCAGATGAAACCTCAGCTGGCCGTGATCGACGCTTCGAGCAATAAATTGAAAACCTGGGTGCCGCTGTCGGCGCCCGGATATGGGACTGCACCCACGCCCGACGGCCGCTGGCTGGTGGTTGCGATGCCGAGCGCAAATAAGGTCGCAGTGGTGGACCTCCGCGCGATGAAAGTTGCCCAGACGATTGATGTTCCCGCAGCGCCACAAGAGGTGGTTATCCGACCTGATGGCAAAATTGCGTATGTCTCTTGCGATGCCAGTCATAAAGTCGCGGCAATTCGCACATCTGACTGGAAAGTAGAGAGTTTGATCGAGGCAGGCGCCGGAGCGGACGGCTTGGCGTGGGCGGGGAAATGATTCACCGCAAATAAGGCTTAGTTCGCGCTCAACCGGGAAGCGCTCGCTCCGCAGTGCGGGCACTGATGCCTCTCCTCGATGCTTCCGCCGAACACCGGACTGTAGCCTGGTTCGCCGGGAGAGGAATACGTGAGCTTATCCGCATGGTGATTCATCTCGTTTCCGCATGACGGGCATTTCATTTTGCTTGGTGACATTTAAATCTCTCCATTTCATTCCCCGCCTTCAGTCCAAAGAAATGTTCTCGCGTCCATGACGTAGTGTTTTTGCCATCCAAATGAGTTCTTTCAGGAATTGATCAATAAAGGGAAGATTCGAACGGTCGAGGAGGTTACCCTGGCTATCAAAGAGTTTCCCGGCATTTGAAAAGTTCACATCCCAGAAAATCGTGACCAAGCCGAGCTCACGCAATACCGGTAGTAGGTCCTGAATGCCTCGCGTTCCGCCGAAGGGCCCGGCCGAAACTCCGGCGATCCCCACCGCCTTGTGAATGTATTCCTTTAGGCAACTATCAAGAACGTGTTTCAGCAGGCCGCTGTAGCCATGATTGTATTCAGGGGAGACAATCACCAGAGCATTCGACCGTTCCATTTGCGCAGAGAAACCCGGGTCCTTTATCGCCTGTCCGGCGTCATCTGTCCGCAGAGATAGCGTGGCAATGTCAATCAGCTCAGTTTCGACGGACTCCCGTTTTGCAAGCTCATCGGTCAGCAGACGGGCGGCATGCGCGCTCAACCGTCCTTTCCGGACGGTCCCGAGTATCACGGGAATGTATAAAGCACGCGGTGCCACCGCTTCCTCCTTCGTGCTTAGAGGCTATTTTGCCACCCAATGAGGATGTCCCGTCAGGAGGCCGTTCACGACAAGAATCTGATAGGCGACCATCAGTCCAAAACCAAGACTGAGTAGCCCAGAGGCTAGCGCCAGGCGGTGAAAAAACTTCTTCCCGCCGGAAACTATATGAAAAGCTGAAGCGATGCTCATGGTGATCAACATCATGCCTGCGATAGTTCCGGCGCCGAAGACCATCAAGTAAGCAACAGCCCAGCGCGCGTTCCGTATGGTCGCGAGCACGAGCAGTGCTGCCGCCGCAGAGCCCGCAAGCCCATGCACGATTCCAATGACGAGTGGACGCACAGGCCGATAGAGCCTGAATCTCTGCAGGTTGCGATCGAGCCAGGCCAGAGGAGTTTTTTCGTCGCCGTGCTGATGCGCCTCTGGCTGATGACCGTGTTGATGACTGTGAACGTAGTCGCCGTGATTGTGCGCGTGGGAATGCAATATCTCATGACTAAGGCCAGTTTCCGCCTGAGTGGGCAGACTTCTCACGAAACTGACAACATTCATGACGCCCAGCAAAATGAGCATCAATCCAACAGATAATTCCATGCTCAATCCAAGCCGGGCCGGAATAACAAGATCGAACAGGATGATCGCGGTGCCGACTACAAAAATTGTTAGTGTGTGCCCGGCTCCCCAGAAGACGCCAATCCACGCTGCCCTCGAAATCTTGCGCTCGCGGCTGACGATGGTGGTAACGGCGATCACGTGGTCGGGATCGGTGGCGTGCCGCATCCCTAGAAAAAATCCCAGCGCGATGATGGAAAGAAAATTAATCATTCCGCGACACAATCAGGCCCTGAGGCAGCCGGCTTGTGATACTTACAAAACCGTACTATTCGTGGCCATTGGCGATTTTCGCATGGTTTACATTATCGCGTGTCGTCAGGCACGAAATCCAAGACCGCCAAATAGAAAATAGGCAAAACGAAAGTTCCTGCATTCCAACAAATTGTGCGATGACATCTTCTTCCCCGTGCACATGGATAAAAGAAAGGATGAGCTATGCGCCCGACATGCACGACCGTGCTGTTCATCAGTCTTTGTGCGCTTTTTGTTTCAACTCTTGCCTCCGCCCAGGACTACTCACGCGTTGAAGTCTTCGGCGGGTACTCTTATCTTCATGTCGATACCCAGGGTGTCTCGAGTTCTTCGCTGATCGCATTGTGCACCAGCGTAATCGGTGCCACCTGCCCAGCTACTTTCAAGGTGCGTCCCGGCTTCAACGGATGGGAGGCCTCCGGACAACTCAATCTGAATCGCTGGTTCGGGGTAAAAGCAGATCTCAGCGGCCACTATGGCAACTTGGTCAGCGCCACTTTCAATTCTATCCCGCCCATTGGTCCGCTGAACTTCTCCACTCCTGATGAGCACATCTACGACTATCTGTTCGGACCGGTGGTTTCGCACCGCGCTCCCCAGTACACGGTTTTCGCGCACAGCTTGTTCGGTGGCGAGCACGTCGGCTTCGGCAATTTTCAGCTTGTTGGAGGACCCATCACGTTGCCCGGCCCTGCCTCAAGCAACAGCTTCGCTCTGGCACTGGGAGGCGGCCTGGATCTGAAACTGACTCGACGCTTCGCCGTGCGAGCCGGCCAATTTGATTATCAACTGGTAAATTCTTCGGCTAACGGCCATGGCCATCAGAACGATTTCCGTTTCTCAAGCGGGATCGTATTCGGCTTTGGTGGGAAATAGGATACCGGGGGCGGCTGGGGTGCCCACTTCTCGCCTCTTTTGCGAGAAGTGGGAAATACAATTGATCAGTGTCCACCCAACTCTTTCACAATATTGCTGACGAATGCCTTGGCATCGCCGAAGAGCATCAGCGTTTGGTCCATGTAGTAAAGCGGATTATCAATGCCAGCGAAACCGGGATTCATGCTGCGCTTGATCACCATCACGGTGTGCGATTTTTCTACATCCAGCACCGGCATGCCATAGATTGGACTTGCCTTGTCAGTCTTGGCCGCAGGATTCGTTACGTCGTTCGCGCCTATGATTAGGGAAACATCGGTCTGTGCAAAGTCTCCATTGATGTCGTCCATCTCCATCAGACGATCGTAGGGGACGTCGGCTTCTGCCAGCAGCACATTCATGTGACCCGGCATGCGTCCTGCCACCGGGTGTATTGCAAACCGCACATCGATGCCACGTTTGCTCAACGCGTCGTACAGTTCGCGGACTTTGTGTTGCGCCTGTGCAACCGCCATTCCGTATCCCGGAACCACTACAACCTTGCTCGCTGCGGCCAGAATTCCCGCGGCTTCTTCCGGAGAGGCGCTCTTTACCGGCCGCGCCTCCTGCACTCCCGCCGCCGCAGCCGCGACCTGCCCAAACGCTCCGAACAACACGTTCGTAAACGAGCGGTTCATCGCCTTGCTCATGATCACACTCAGAATGAGTCCAGACGAGCCGTCGAGCGCCCCGGCGATAATCAGCAGCTTGTTATTAAGCACGAACCCCATCGCCGCCGCAGAAAGACCCGCATAGGAATTCAAGAGCGAGATCACCGTCGGCATGTCGGCGCCACCAATTGGTATGACGAGCATCACTCCGAATACCAGCGCAATGCCGACCATCACCGGATAAAGATGGGTCGCGCTGGGATCGTGGACCAGGTAAACCGCAATGGCGATCGCAGCCGCCAACATGCTCAGGTTGAAAATGTTCTGCCCCTTGAACGTGATCGGCCGCTGCGGCAGCACTTCCTGCAATTTGCCGGCTGCCATTAAGCTGCCAGTGACAGTCAGTCCGCCGAGAATCACCTCGCAGCACAGAACCGACATCTTGAACCCGGGAATCCCGGTGCCATGGACCCCGAGATAGTATTCCGCAGTGCCAACCAGGGTTACGCAAAAGGCGCCGAACGCGTGACTAAGCGCGGTCCGCTGCGGCACCGCCGTCATCTGCACCAGGCCTAACGGAATTCCAATGGCGGTGCCGATGCCCAGCGCGACCAGAATCCAGGTGTAGTCAATCGCAATGTGCTCGAGCTTGCCTTCAATTGCCAGTTGCAGAATGGTTCCGCCGATCGCGAGCACCATGCCGATCTCGCCGGACAGAATGCCGCGGCGCGCAGTCGGCGGCGCGTTCATCCACTTGAGCGCCAGGATAAATAGGCCGCTGGCGACGAGGTAAATGAACCCGATAAATGCTTGACTGCCCGAAATGGTGATCATGATTTCGCCGGACGGCTCGACTTGAACATCTTCACCATGCGATCGGTGATCAGAAATCCGCCCACGATGTTGCTGGTGGCCGCAATCACTGCGAGGATCCCCAAAATGCGCGCCAGCGGGCTCTCGTGACGTCCCACCAGCACAATCGCGCCAACCACCGCAATGGCGTCGAGAGCATTAGTGATGGACATCAGCGGCGTATGCAGCAGCGGCGAGATCCGCTTGATGACCTCAAACCCGATGAACCCCGCCAGCATGAAAACAAACAGACCGTCAATTAGAGCTGTGCCCATGTTTGCTCCGTCAACCAACCCGAGGGTGCCCCACCCTTCCGCACTCTTTTGCGGAGGGTGGGGATTTTGACTTTCATCCGCCTTGCACCACCAACGCCGGCAATCCGAGACTCTCCCTCACCCGCGCGTTCACCACTTCCCCGTCCTGCGTCAACAGCGTGTCGCGAATGATGTCATCACTCTCCGCAGCACGCACCTTCCCATCCTTCACCAGGTTAGTCAGAAACGCCGTCAAGTTCCGCGCATACACCTGGCTCGCGTGAAAGGGGATGCCGCCAGCGAGATTGACAGGTCCAATGATGGTGACGCCATGCGCAGCGTAAGCCTCACCAGGACGGGTAAGCTCGCAATTCCCTCCGCGTTCGGCCGCAAGATCTAGAATCACCGATCCCGGCGCCATGCCCTTGACCATGTCTGCGGTCACCAGCACCGGAGCCTTCTTACCGGGCACCACGGCGGTGGTAATCACCGCATCGTTCTCAGCTATCACGCGACCGAGCAATTCGCGTTGTTTGGCATAGAAGACCTCGTCTTGAGCTTTCGCATATCCGCGCGCGTCCTGCGCATCTTGTATTTCGAGTGCAAGCTCCACGAATCTTCCGCCCAAACTCTGCACCTGCTCCTTTACGGCCGGACGCACATCGTAAGCCGAGATCACCGCACCTAGCCTTTTTGCCGTAGCGATCGCCTGCAAACCAGCAACTCCCGCGCCGATTACGAGCACGCGCGAAGGCGTAATTGTGCCCGCCGCCGTCGTCATCATAGGGAACATTCTGGGCAGCGTGTCGGCAACGACCAGCACGGCCTTATAGCCAGCTATCGAAGCCATGGACGACAACGCATCCATGCTCTGTGCCCGCGTCGTTCTCGGCATCAACTCGACCGCGAATGCAGTCACGCCGGTGTGAGCTATTTCTTGGACAGCTTCCGCCGCGGCTAACGGACGCATGAATCCAATCAGCACCTGCCCGCGACGCATCAGCGCCAGATCGCTCGCGCCGTTCTTATCGTTGGCGCCGTTGCAAAGCACTTGCACAATGATGTCGGATTGCGCAAACACCGCAGCGCGGTCAGCAAGAATTTTCGCACCTTTTTCCTGATATTGTGCGTCGGGATATCCCGCTTCGACACCCGCACCCGCCGCAATTGCAACTTCCAAACCGGCCTTTGCCAGCATCGGCACAACCACCGGCGTAAGTGCGACGCGTCGCTCTCCCGGATAAATCTCTTTCGGAACTCCAACAATCACGATTCGCCTCGGCGGCCTGGTTTTACATTAGCCTTCGGAAAGACGGTATTGTACTCGGAGACATCGCATAGAAAAAGTACTTCGAATCACCCGTCTTGGTCGCTCCGTCTTCAATGCGCCCGAATAATATCGCTCAGCATGTCCGGACGCGATTCGTCGCGCACCAGATGCGGATACTGCTCTCCGCCGTGATAATTCAAACTGTAGGTTTTGAAGTAATCAGTATTCTCGACGAGCAGCTGTAATGGTTGGGGACTGTTCTTTGTCGTTTGCAAGGCATCTCGAAACACCTGCCCGGTGAAACGGCGGCCGTTCACGGCGACGATCTTCATCCCCGGCCCTATGCCCGCCTGTGCAGACGGCATGCCTTCGATCGTGTCCTCGATGTCGCCATCCTCTTTTATAATGAGTCCGATCGAGAACGACGCATTAATCGTCCGGTGGTCATCTTCCCAGGCACGCACCATATCCGAGCGATACTCGTCGTACACAAGTTTCCAGCCGCTGCCTTCAATTCCACCGAGCGGCGCGCCCGGTCCATGACTGGTCAACCGGTCCGTCCAGAATCCACGCCAGTCATATGGGACAACCTGGTTCAGAGTATTCACAACATCGTCAAAGTTGTAGGTTTTCACCATCGGCGCCGTGCTGGGCGCGCCATGAAATAAGTGGCAGAAATCATCAAGAGATTTCTGACCATGAGACTGTTGCCGAATGATGCTGTCAGCCCAAAGCCAATTGAGTTCGTCTTCGTCGTAGTAGTCAACTTCGCGCCGCCAGGACTGCCACTGATGCGGAGCGTAATAGAGGACAGCCGCCGCATCGGCTGTATCCTGCAAGTTGCGCCACGATCTTCCCGGACGATGATCTAACTGCGCTGCGATCCGCGCCAGTTCGTCGCGAAATTGTTCCGGCGTCCACATACCGCTGCGCGCCGGGAGGATTTCGCCTAAATATTCCGTGAGTCCCTCATAGACCCAAAGCAGATCGTCCTGCATTGTCTGCTGATAATCGGGGGTGGTCAGGTCCGCCGGTCGGCGATATTTTCCGTTCCACGAGTGAACGTACTCATGCGGCAAAAGGCTGGTGTGGACCATTCTTACTTCTGGATTTACCAGGGTGCGTTCCTCACTCCTGCTGTCGTTGGATTCGTGGTGCTCCAGACCGAAGTGCGCAACGTGATCGCTCAGGCTCAGAAGGAAGTGATAGTCGTTGTAGTGCGTGGCGCCAAACAAAATTCCAGCTTGCTTTACCAGATTTCCGTATTCGTCCCACACTTCTTGCGGTGCATCGAGCGCAGCGGCACTGTCGGCGGCAATGTCCATTTCGACTGCCGGCTTCTTCCCCTCATTCAGCGGAACCACTTTAAGAAATTCGCCGGTGATGATGGGAGAGTCCACCAGCGTGTAAAGTGAAACTGGAGAGAACTGTGCCTGATCTCCTGTCTGTGAAGCGATCGGGAGGGCGGTGCCGAACTTCCATCCTGCAGGAAAGCGCACCGAGGCGGAATAGGTACTCTGGTCGGCGGTCCAACCCTTGGGATAGAGCAGCACCTGGTTCCAACTGATAACTGCCATCTTGTCGGTTGCCGACGCGCCGGCAGAAAACAGCGCCGCCTCAGAGCCTGCAGGAGATAGAAAATCGAGGCTGGCATGAACTTCCTGCACCCCAGCCGGAACTTCCACGTGGATCGTCCAGTTATCGTCGAGCGCGCGACGCCACTTTAGAAATTGCCCGTTGCCGGTAAACTTGAGCCCCGCTAGATCGATCACCGGCCCGCTCGGCGCGTGTTCGCCCGGAATCCACTTTGGATAGTAGAGCGTAAGCGTGCCCGTCGAAACAGGGATTGTGAGCTGCGCATGAAATATCTTTCGCGGCGCGTCAGTCGCGTCAAGAGCGATTGTGATGTGCGGGGCTGCGGCGGCGTGCAACGAAGATGAACTCAATAAACCAAGTAGCGCAATTAAGGCAGCACCCACTGAAATCCTCATGCAACCTCCTGTGGCAAACTTTTGAATATAGCAGCCAGCCAGCCAATCGTCACGCGCAAGAGTCTTGTATCATCTCCTGCGTGACTTCCCCGCGCGGCAAGTTCATCACCTTTGAAGGCCTCGATGGCTGCGGCAAGAGCACGCAATTGGAACGTCTTGCTGGGAAGTTGCGCGAGCGCGGACTAGCTATTACGGTCACGCGGGAGCCCGGCGGCACACCGACTGGCGAGAAAATCCGCCAGTTGCTGCTCGACACCAAGACCTCCGCACTCTCCACCAAGGCCGAACTGGCCTTGATGTTCGCTTCGCGCGTCCAGCACATCGAGGAGATCATTCTTCCAGCGCTCGCGGCAGGACAAATTGTGCTGTGCGACCGATTCACCGATTCCAGCGAAGCCTACCAGGGCGGCGGGCGCAAATTGGGCCGCGAGATCGTGCTTGATCTGCACCGCATGCTGTGCGGCGATCTCACTCCCGACCTCACTATTCTCATGGATTCCGACGTCGCCGCGAGTGTGGAACGGGCCCGCCGCCGAAATCAGGGTCGCACCAACACTGATTCTGTCGACGAGAACCGTTTCGAACGCGAAAGCCGCGCATTTTTCTCACGCGTGCGGTCGGGCTATCTTGAAATTGCCAAACGCGAGCCGCAAAGAGTTTCCGTCGTGGACGCTCGCGGAACTCCAGACCAGACTCACAACAGAATTCTGGAAATCTTCAATGAAAGGTTTGCCGCCGAGAAGGCAAGAAATGTCAGTTAATCGTAGAGGATTCCTCGCCACGTCTGCGCTGGCTGCGGCGGCATTCCCGTGTGACTCGGACATTCTTGTCCGAGCTCTAAATCCCGGAATCGCACTCGCGGCCGATGTCGCACCAAAGAAAGCCTACGGCTCCGGCTACTTCGGCGAATGGATCGAGGATGAATTCGGCCTGCCCGCGTTCCGTTACACTTGCGATCAAAGCAATGATCCCAAAGCGAAGACAGATGTTAATCCGGGAATTCTTTCTTCTACCGAGCACATTCATCAGGTGGGAAATGATCGCATTGTGGCGATCGCCTCAAATTACGGGCATGTTAGGGTCCGCCAGGATGAAGGCGCTCCGAAATTCCTGAACAATTTCGATCCCGATTGCGGCCAGTACGCCGGAGGCTTCGGCTATCTCGCCGACGGTAAATCGGTCTTCAGCACGTTATATACGGGAAATGCGAAAACTTTCGATCGCATTTTCGGTATCGGTTACTTTCGAAAGAAAGTAAGGACGGATAGCTATGGCATTGATCATGCCATCTTCGCCCCCTTCGGCGATGATCCCGTGCTTATTTCGCAGGTCACGATCAGCAATAACTCTGGCGCCCCCGCAAGCCTCCGTTGGATCGAGTATTGGGGTTGCCAACTTTATCAATTTTCATTTCGTTCGTTCATGGAGAGCTTCGCCGGAAAGAACATGCACGAATTGCGGCACGATTTTGGCGCGCGCTTCCAACATAGTTTCCGCAAAATCGGCGACGGCTCAGGCTTGCTCGAAACCAAAGAATTCCTCGGCCGCGATCAAGCCGAAGACCAGCAATTCAAAGGCATGGTCGCCAATTTGGAGAAGGCCCCTAATCCATTCCTGGCAGCGCCCGACAAGAACGCTCCCAAGCAAGCCGAATTCGATGACCTGAATCCGCCAGCCAGCTTTCTCCTTTCCCTCGACGCGGCTGCGGACGCAATAACCACGAACGGAAAGGATTTCTTCGGAGCCGGCGGCACTAACAACCCGGCGGGCGTCCACCACCCACTCGACGGCGACCTCAGCAGGACCGGCCCCGAAAGCGCTCTGCTGCTCGAGCGGCGATTTGATTTGAAGCCAGGCGAAAACCGCACTCTCACATTTCTTTATGGTTATTTGCCGAGCGGATTCGATGTTGATTCCCTGGCTACCAGATACCGCAATTCCGCACACTCGGCCTTGAAAGATTCGAGTGCGAAGTGGAAATCAAAAGGGTTGCGCTTTAGCACCGAAAACGAACCCTGGGTCGCGCGAGAAGTTACCTGGAATCACTACTACCTGCGCAGCGGCCTCACCTACGACAATTTCTTCCATCAGCACATCCTTTCGCAAGCCAGCATTTACCAGTATGTAATGGGATTTCAAGGCGCGGCGCGCGATCCGCTGCAACACGCTCTTCCTTTCCTGTTCAGTGATCCAGATCTAGTGAAGGAAATCCTTCGCTATACCTTGAAGGAAGTTCGCCCCGACGGATCGATTCCGTACGGAATTGTTGGCCATGGCATGCCAATGCCAACGACAAGCGACAACTCCAGCGATATGCCCCTGTGGCTGCTCTGGGCAGCGAGCGAATATATCCTAGCAACGCGGGACACAAATTTTCTGAATTCCGAAATTGTTCCGGTCTATGGCTCCCAAACCCGAGAGCCCGTGCGTGGCCTGCTCGCTCGCTGCTATCGCCACCTGAATGAAGACGTCCGCACCGGCGAACACGGCCTCATGCGAATGCTCCAGGATGACTGGAACGACGCGCTGGTAAATGCGTGGGTGACTGCACCGGACGTGAAGGAGGTCGTCGAGAAAAGCGAGAGCGTGCTCAACTCCGCCATGGCTGCCTACGTATTCGATTACTACGCGCGCATGCTGACTTACGCCGGCGATGACGATCACCTGACGTCCCAAATTCGCGTGAAGGCCGAAGATCACCGCAAGGCGGTTCAAGACCAATGGACAGGCAAGTGGTATCGCCGCGCCTGGCTCGGGCCAACGCTCGGCTGGCTAGGCGAAAAAGGCATGTGGATCGAGCCCCAGCCCTGGGCCCTGATCGCGAAGGTCCCGGACGAGAAGCAAGCGAACGTCTTGCTCCACAGCATTGATGAGGAACTGCGGCAGCTCTCTCCCATAGGCGCCGTCCAGCTCAGCACAAGTCCCGATCAGGTGCAGCGCGGTGTGTGGCACTCGGATCCGGGCACGCAGGTGAATGGCGGCGTTTGGCCGTCGCTCAATCAAACTCTGATTTGGGCCCTCGCTCAACTAGATGGCGCAATGGCCTGGGACGAATGGAAAAAGAATTCGTTTGCGCGCCACGCCGAGGTGTATCCCGAAATCTGGTACGGAACGTGGAGCGGACCCGACGTTTTGAATGCAGCCTCAAGCAAGCATCCCGGCGAAACAACGGGGGGCAAGCCGTTTGGCTGGACCGATTTCCCCGTGCTTAACATGCACACCCACGCTTGTCCTTTATACGCTCTGAGCAAACTGATTGGCCTGGAATTCACGGAGTCTGGGATCTCCCTGTCGCCAAAGTTGCCGCTGCCATCGTTCCGTTTTGACTCGCCACTGCTGGGCCTGATTAAGACCGAGCGTGGATACGAAGGCTGGTATAACCCTAGTGTCAGCAATACGTACAGCATCCGCTTTGCGCCACCGGCGGAAGAACTAAAGCGCCTGCAGCGAGTCGAAGTTAATGGAAACAAGATCCACCCGCGTATCGTGGATAACGTGATCGAACTACGGGGGATCGGCGGTGGTGGTAGTCCGCTCCGCTGGTCGGCGGTTCGCGGGTAGAGGTAGGAGCGACGTGCCATCTCGCCCGGCCCGCGGAGCGGGCCCCGTTCTCCATAAGCATAGAAGATAGAGCCAATTGACATGCCTTTTTCTGATTTTCACGGCAACACCGATATCGTCCACAAAATTCGCGAGATGCTCGCACGCGACCACTTCCCGCACGCTGTCATCCTCTCTGGCCCTGAAGGTTCGGGAAAATACACACTTGTGACCATGATGGCCCGCGCCATGAACTGCCTGGAGCCGCCTCCCGGCCTTCCTGACTTCTGCTGCCGATGTTCAAATTGCGTCCGCATCGCTCAATTGGAAGACCTCGACGCGCGCTGCGCCGAAGCCGTGGAAGCCCGCGACACGTTAAAGGAAACGGAAAAGAAAGAAACTCGGCTGTTCATCCAAACGCATCCGGATGTCCTCGTCATCCCGCCCGACCCCCCACAAATGATGATCAAAGTGGACCAGGTCAGAAGGGTCATCGAAAATATCTATTTCCGGCCGGCACAGGCCCGCGAGCGCGTCTTCATCTTCACCGATTCCGCTTTCATGAAAGAGGCGGCGAATTCGTTGCTGAAGGTGCTTGAAGAGCCGCCCGAGTTCGCGACTATTTTTCTGCTGGCCGAAAATCCCGGCGAACTCCTCGCCACCATCCGTTCCCGCTGCATGCTGCTGTCCCTGCACAGCCTCTCGCTGCCGCAGGTCGAGGAATATTTGGCGAAACATCGATCGGACTGGAGTCCGCAGCAGCGCGCGCTCGTGGCCAGATTATCCGAGGGAGCAGTGGGCCGAGCGCGGACCTTCGACCTGGATGCCTACTCCGCAGCTCGCAATCATGCGCTGACGATTCTGCGGACCGCATTGCGCACCAGCGGGCATAGCGATCTCTTCAAGATCACTGAAACCTACCGGGCCGGAGCTGAGGGACGAGCAAAGATCGAACTCCTGCTGCGGTGTCTCTATTCTTTGTTGCAGGATCTGCTGTTCTTAGAATCAAAGTCGCCGACTCTCGTCCGGAATACCGACCTGCAAGCCGAACTTTCGAAACTGGCCGAGGCTGCGGATTTCGATTGGCTGTCCTCGGCTGCCGACCGCCTGGCGGAGGTTGAGCGCGGGCTGCGGAGAAATCTGCTGCGCTCGCTCTCGCTGGATGCGTTTGAGGCGGCGCTGGAAAGAGGCTGAGAACACAAGTTTCAAACTTCTCCGTCCTGCTGAAACATTCGAAACCTTGAAACATTGAAACCTGACCTCTCGATTTACTTCTTCCACAGCGCCCTAGGGGATATACTGCGCTCAACAGTCCATATTTTCCCCAGGAAGCATCGATCATGACCTTAAGAGCAGTTGAAGAGGTATCCACTCAGGTTCCCACGGACGATTTCGAGGCGCTTGAAAACAAGGTTTATCGCACTATTGAGCTATACAAGTCGGCCCGTGAGGCGCGATCCACGGCTGAGCGGGATGTGAAGCGGCTGCGCGAGCAGCTCGAGGAGCGGGAAGAAGAAGTCGAAAGTCTGCGCCGCGAAATGGTTGGTTTGCGGAAAGAGCGCGAAGAAATCCGCGCACGCGTGGAGAAAATGTTGGCGCAGATTGATCGGATGGCCGAAGAACCGGCTGCGAGTTGAGTTCTCAGGGAGCAAACATGGCAACGGCCACAAAACATCCGCATGTCCAAGATGCCACGAACGGCAGTGTCCGCGTCGAGATCTTCGACCAGGGATATAACCTGCGCGGAACCGACCCCGACTACATTCTCAAGCTCGCAGAATATGTGGACTCGAAGATGCGCGCCGTCGCCGAACAGACGCACACCGTAGATAGCTCCCGTCTTGCCGTGTTGGCCGCGTTGAACATCGCTGATGAGTTTCACCTCCTCAAGCGCAAGGCTGATGGTGGTAGTTCGGACTCCTCCAAGCGCACACGCCAGCTGCTTAATGCTTTGGATGAAGTTCTGCAGGAAAATCGCCGCGTAGGGTGATCAACTATTACCGCGAGCGACGTAGAAACGACGCTTCCCCGCCTCGCCTGGTAATCGAAGTAGGCAGTACTTCCGCAATCAGTCCACGCTCCCTCAGGAAAGCCTCCACTTTTGCTTTAACTTTCTCAATCCGCGAGTCAGGATCAATAAACAAGAGGACGGAAGGTCCCGCGCCGCTCAGCACTGCGCCGACCACTCCATTCTTGGCGGGAAAAGCACGCAGCGCCGGCAGCAGAGGACAGAGTTGCTCGCGATAAGGCTGGTGGATGCGATCTTCTAAAGCTGAGGTCAGCAGGGTTCTGTCGCCCTGAAACAACGCCGCCATCAGCAGCATTGAGTTCTGGATGTTTGCGACTGTGTCGGCACGGGAATATTCCTGCGGCAGGACCTCACGCGCCTTTTCGGTCGCAAGACTCTCGTCGGGAATCGCCAGCAGCAGCGGCCACTTTCCCTTGGGCACGAAGCGCGCCACTTGCGCCTCGCCGTCGCCGAACATGCGAGCGACCGTGATTCCGCCCATCCAACAGGCAGCTGCATTATCCGGATGATGCTCTCTTCGCGACGCCTCACCCACAATGCGACTGCTGCTCCATTTAAGCCGCCCGAAATGTACCGCCAGCGCAATCCCTGCCAATCGCGCTGCCGCGGATGATCCGCAACCCTTGCCGATGGGAAATTCATTCTCAACGTTGAGCCCGAGCGGAACCACTTGCTTTCTTTCAGATTGCAGGATCTCGCTATACGTCTTCAGAATGAGGTGGTTCTCAACCTGGCTGCAGATTGATGAGTCTCGCCCACTCGCAACAATGGAAAACTTTTTCGCTTTGACTGCGCGGACGCCGAGCGATAGGTCAAGCGCGAGCGCTGCAGCATCGAACGCTGGCCCGATATTGGCCGACGTTGCGGGAAGACTGATGTGGAATGCGTCCTTTCTCCTCATGCATCAGCCTTCAGCCGAGCGCAATAGATCAATGACGGCATCCACATTCGGCTCCAGAACCAAGGGCGCACGCTGTTGCCCTTTCAGAATTTCGCTCTCGGATTCCAAGGGTGTTCCTGCGAACAGGTCCCCGCGATGAAACTTGAGCGTGAAGTCCGCGTCTTTCAGCGCATGCCCGGTCAGAATGAGTACCACCGATTCATGTGGCTTCACAAACCCTTGCGTCACCAGCTTCTTTAGTCCGGCCAGGGTCACGGCAGATGCCGGCTCGCAGCCAATCCCTTCGGCCCCGATTTCAGCTTTTGCTATAGCGATTTCGATTTCACTCACCTGTTCCACCGTGCCTTCAGACTCTCGAATCACGCGCAATGCTTTTTTCCACGATGCCGGATTGCCGATTCGAATCGCTGTGGCCATGGTCTCAGCGTGTACTGGAATCAGCTTCTCGCCGCCATTCTCGCGAATGCTCCGCACCAGCGGATTCGCGCCTTCCGCCTGAATTACGGAAATCTTCGGCAGACGTGAAATGAATCCGAGCTGTTTCATCTCTCGCATCGCCTTGCCGATCGCCGACGAGTTGGCGAGATTTCCTCCCGGAACAATGATGTGCTCCGGCGGCTCCCATCCCAACTGCTCGAGCAATTCGAAGGCAACCGTTTTTTGTCCTTCGACCCGGTAAGGATTCACGGAATTGAGCAGATACACCGGCATTCTCTGGACAACTTCGTTGAGCACCCGCACGCAGCCGTCAAAATCTGTCTTGAGTTGGCAGGTAATAGCCCCATAGTCGAGCGATTGCGACAGTTTGCTCCATGAAATCTTCCCTTCCGGAATCAAGACCAGGCTGTGCAACCCGCCCCGCGCCGCATACGCCGCCATGGAGGCGGAGGTATTCCCTGTGGAAGCACAAGCTACCCACCTGTATCCCGCGAGACGCGCAAACGACGCAGCCACGGTCATTCCCGTGTCTTTGAATGAACCCGACCGGTTCATTCCCTGATGCTTGGCGAATAGCTCCTCAACTCCGGCCGATCTCGCGCAGCGCGGCAGTTCATAAACCGGCGTGTTGCCTTCTTTAATGGTGATGACTTTTTGCTTGGTAATTTCGGGCAGAATTTCTCGAAATCGCCAGACACCGCTCCGGTCGGCGGGATCGAACGATGACTGGCGCCCCGCCCACAGCTGCTTCAGATCCTCGGCATTCAATCCCGCCGGCCCTTGCTCAGCCCATCCGGGAAACACGATTTCCAGCAAATCCCGGCAATGCTCACATCGGAAACGGTCGGGCAGTGCGACACGCCCGCAGCCTATGCAGCGGAGCTGAGACACACTGGTATCAGCTTTGATTGCCTCGTTGGCCACTTCGGGGTGCCTTCAGCGAAGAAGAATTCCGCGAAATACAAGAATAACAGAGCCGCGCAGCATGTCACTTCTGATTGATCACTAGTTCCAAAAGCCGCGGAGGGGCAATGCTACAAATCGCTCCACCTCACTGGCAATGCGCGATGAAGCCGGAGCTGCCGTCCGAGGTGTAGAGCTGCCCGGTTACCTCATTATGATCGTTAATACCGTTTACATTGGCGTAAGGTTGCGCATTCGGCACCTTGATATCTTTAAACACGCCATTGCTATACAGGAATGGCTGAGCATTAACACCGACGATGTAATTGCCAACCATCGCACCAATATTGTTGATGTCATACGGGAAAGTCGCGCCGGTCGCTTTCGGGTCCTTGATCGTCGTAAAGGCCCCGTTCTTTAGAAGAAAACCTTGGTAAACAGCACCACTACCCTTCAATTCCGATCCGATCATGACGCCGTTGTTATTGATGCTCGAAACAAAGGTGTCCGCAGCGCCTGGGAAGTCGATCGTATGGAATTTGCCGTTCCTGTATTCGAAACCGTGCGTATGAATTGAGCCCGGCAGTAAATATTCGCCGACGATGGTGCCCCATTTATTTATGCCAAGCGGGACCGTGTCGGATGCGTTCGGATAATTGAATGTGACCACCTTCGAGGCGTGCATCACTATGCCGTGAGTGTGTCCGGCTGGACCCGCGTAATATCCGATGGTGACGCCCTGCGAACTACGCCGCGAAAAGGTAGTCTTCAGCTCATGGTACCGGAAGATTTTAATGCTCCCATCTGAGTAGCGAATGAAGGCCGGCGGCTCGGTGCCGTGGTAGGAGCTGTCCGTGCCGCCAACTACTGTGCCGAAGTTATTAATCCCGAGTGGAATAGTGTCTTTGCGGAGATCTATTCTTTTGAACGTTTTCCATCCAGTGCAGGTAGCCGTCTGAGCTTGAGCAAGCGAGGAAAGAAAAAGAAGAACGAATGTAGTTAAAGCAGCAAGAGTGCGAAATCCCATTTTGGTTTTGCCTCCACAAATCGCACGATTAGAGAAGGCAACCCGGAGTGGCAGTTGCTCGCGAGCGCGAGGAAAGTTGATGAACCAGGAATCTGGCCTTAGATTCGCATCCGCGTAGCTCGGTATTCGCCTTCTAAGGTTAGATCGAGAGAGAAGTGATCGGAGCCTCAGCTATTTTCGAAGATAGGTATCGGTCTTGTTGATCCAGTCCGCGCGTGGCGGATGAAAAGTATCTATCGCGACCGTGTCTTCCAGCGCCTCAGCTTTGTGCGGCATGTTCGGAGGAATCACCAGCACTTCACCAGCACGCACAACGATTTCTTTTCCGTCAATCCAGAATTTTAGTGCGCCTTCAAGAGTAGCGCTGAGTTGCTCATTGACGTGGCTGTGCATAGGAACAATGCATCCCTTTCTAAGGAGGATGCGCGCCAGCATGACTTCCTCGCCTACAATGAGCTGCCTTTCCAGCAAAGGATTCAGTACTTCAGCTTCCACATTCTTCCACGCAAGATATTTCAGCACGGCTGGTTTGCGGCTTCTGGTGACCGTGCGTTTCAGCGCCACCTTCTTCGCTCGTGCAAGTCCTGCCAAGTTTTTCTTAGTCGATCTCTTCTTCATGGTGATCACAATCCTTTGTATGCGCCGCCGTCCACCAGTATCGTTTGCCCAGTGATGTAAGAAGCGCGCTCTGATGCGAGCCAGACAATGGTGTCCGCCACTTCTCTTGGCTCTGCCACCCGCTTCAAGGCCGCGTCGTTGGCCCATCCAGCAAAGATTCCCTCTTCGCTTTTTCCAGATGATTTCGAGCGGGCCCGCGCCAGTTCCTTCAAACGATCCGTAGCCGTGTATCCCGGCCCAACGTTGTTCACCAGAATGCCGTCTTTGCCGAATTCGTTCGCCAGGCTCTTCACCAATCCAACCACAGCCGCACGCACCGCATTCGAAAGAACGAGATCAGGAACCGGCTGCTTGGTAGTGATTGAAGTTAGAGTGATGATCCGGCCCCATTGCTTGCGCTGCATGTGTGGAATGACTTCTCGCGCAAAATAGACGGTACTTAAGAAGTTCGCGTCCACGGCCTTGCGCCACTCTTCCACGGTAGCCGCGAGAAATCCTTTCGCGGGAGGCCCACCAGCATTGGTCACGCAAATATCCACGCTGCCGAATTTTTGAACTACGGCCTCAATAAAATCGTGCACTGCTTCTGCATTCGTCACATCGAATGCACGGCTGAACACTTCCGCGCCGTTCTGCATCCGAATTTCTTTCGTTGCGGCATCGAGCCTTTCAGAGTTGCGTGCACACATCGCAACCCGACAACCCTCGGCTGCAAAGGCTTCGGCGGTGGCGCGTCCGATCCCCTGACTGGAGGCGGCAACGATCGCGACCCGCCCTTTAAGGCCGGTTTCCATAAACCTTGAATTATATGTCGCCTGATTGCCCAGTCCGTGCTTGCTCATCCTCGGTCCGCGAATTTAACCTTATAGCGTATAGAACAGGAGTTCCCATGAAGCGGCACAAGTTTCGTCCCGAAACCGAATCAGTTCACGGCGGCGCCAACCTTGATAAGCGCAATGCGCCCATGGCCCAGCCGATCTACCAGACCTCGACGTTCCAGGTGACCGATTCCGACCAACAGCTCCGCGCGACGTCAACCGATATGTTCTACACGCGGTATGGCAATCCGACCCATACCGCCGTCGAATCACGGATTGCGGAACTGGAAGGCACGGACGCGGCCCTGCTATTCGCTTCAGGGATGAACGCAATCACCACTAGCATTCTGGCCCTCCTCAAGGCTGGAGATCACATCGTCGCCCAGCGCGACATTTACGGCGGCGTCACGAAATTTCTCTCGATGTGGTTACCGAAACTGGGTGTCGAAACTACGTTCGTAGATACAACCGATTATTCGCAGCACGCGCGCAGCATCCGCCCGAACACAAGATTGCTCTATCTCGAATCGCCGACAAATCCAACTCTGCGTGTCGTGGATTTGCGAAAAGCCGTGGCCATCGCGAAAGAGCACCAGATCATCACGCTCATTGACAGCACTTTTGCCACGCCGATAAATCAGCGGCCTGCGGAATTTGGCATTGATCTCATTCTGCACTCCGGAACGAAATACTTTGGCGGACATACAGACCTGATCTGCGGCGTCGCTGCCGGCCGCCGCGACCTGATTGACGAAATCCACCACACTCGTACCACACTCGGTGGAACTATGGATCCGCACGCCGCATATCTCCTATTGCGCGGCATGAAGACCCTGGCTGTGCGCGTGGAGCGGCAAAATGAGAGTGCGCTGCGGATCGCAGAATTCCTGAGCCAGCACACCAAGGTCCGCTCGGTGAATTATCCGTTCTTGAACCGACATCCACAGCGCGCGCTCGCCATGGATCAGATGAAAGGCGGAGGCGGCGTGCTGAGCTTTGAAGTTGATGGCACCGGCGAAGATGCGAAGCGACTGAGCGAAGCCTTGCACTTGTTCACTCTCGCTCCCAGCCTTGGGGGAGTCGAGTCGCTGGTCTCGATTCCTGTGTTAACCTCTCACGCCATGATCTCCGCCGAGCACCGCCAGAAAATGGATGTAACTGAGCAGCTCATCAGGCTGTCAGTAGGAATTGAGAATGTGGATGATCTGATCGCAGATCTGGATCAGGCGCTTGCAACGGTCTTCGAACGCCAGCAAGTGGCGGTTGGATGAGTTCTTTTCTGGCAGCTGCGTCACTAGCTCTGTCATCCTGAGCGTAGTTTACCGTTCACGAAGTGAGCGGCAACGTAGTTGAAGGACCCCGTGCGCTCGCGTGCAGTGCGGCCAGCGCACAAGGCAGCTGGAAGATATCGGCTGCCTTCTTTTGTTAAACTGTTCCCGTCTGTTTTAGCCACTTCGCGCAAAGGCGAGTTATCCAACCGCAAGCACTGGAGGTCTCCCATGAAGCGCGCCCTCAAAATCGTCGGCATCATCGTCGGAATTCTCGTTCTGGTCGTCCTGGTTCTCCCGTTTCTTATCAACGTCAACAGTTTTCGTCCACGCATCGAGTCAGAGTTGACTACTGCTCTCGGTCGCAAGGTGAGCATCGGCAATCTCGGGCTCTCGCTGTGGTCGGGAAGTCTGAGCGCCGATGACATCGCCATTGCTGACGATCCCACGTTCAGCAATACACCATTCATTCGCGCGAAATCGCTGGGTGTTGGGGTGGAGGTCATGCCGCTGATCTTCTCCAAAACGCTGCATATCACCGATCTCACTTTGACCGATCCGCAGGTCGCCCTGCTACGCGCACGCTCGGGAAAATGGAACTTCTCGACCTTAGGAAACGCAGCAACTCAAGGGAACGCTGCGCCCCCAGCGAAACAACCTGCCGCGCCAGCGACGACTGAAAAGTCATCGCCACAACCTGAATCCGGCTCTGACCAGTCGTTTCAGAAAAATCTCTCTGTGGGAAAACTGAGCATCAAGGATGGTGTGGTTTCGATCGGGGACACCGGTAATGCCGCCAAAGCCCGTGTGTACAAGAACGTCAATGTCACAGTGAAGAATTTCGCATTCACCTCGCAATTTCCTTTCACGCTGAGTGCAGATCTTCCTGGCGGTGGCACGGTCAAACTCGACGGCAATGCAGGTCCAGTCAATTCCAGCGATGCCGCCGCCACCCCTCTGCAGGCAAAGCTGAATGTGAAAAGCTTGGATCTTGCCGCCTCGGGATTCATTGACCCGAGCTCTGGAATTTCCGGTGTCGCCAACTTCGATGGGACCGTGAATTCCGACGGCAAGCAGGCCAACAGTAGCGGCCACGCGACCGCCGATAAATTAAAGCTGTCGCCAAAAGGATCTCCGGCGCCGAAAGCCGTCAACCTGCAGTACGCAACTACGTACGACCTGCAGAAACAGAACGGTCGCCTCACGCAGGGAGACGTTACCGTCGGCAAAGCGGTTGCAAAACTCTCCGGCACCTATGATTTGCAAGGTGAGTCCGCCGCCCTCAACATGAAGCTCAATGCCGACAATATGCCGGTGGATGATCTTGAAACCATGTTGCCGGCGCTCGGCGTGACGCTCCCGTCCGGTTCGTCCTTGCAAGGCGGAACACTGTCGAGCGATCTCACCATCGTCGGTCCGGTCAGCAAAGTTGTGATCACCGGGCCGGTGAAACTCGCCGATACGAAATTGCAGGGGTTTGATATGGGGTCGAAGATGTCCGCCATTTCTGCACTTGCGGGCATCAAGACTGGCCAGGACACGGCGATCCAAACCTTTAGTTCCGACGTTCACGTTGCCCCGTCGGGAATTCAGACGCAGAACGTCAACCTGGTCGTCCCAACCATCGGCACTCTTACAGGCAACGGAACTATTAATCCCGATAACGCGCTCGATTACAAAATGACTGCGGCCCTGAGCGGAACCTCTGTTAGTAGCGTTTCACAATTAGCGGGCATGAGTGGCAAAGGCGCGAGCATTCCATTCTT
>WNFY01000399.1_pt1 | contig 38015 bp, 38 predicted proteins | sample 5400091 | NCBI WGS metagenome assembly WNFY01 (sample SAMN13153364, study PRJNA577476) | soil metagenome | isolation source: 60 cm soil or saprolite under grassland replicate 1 | place: USA:California | collected 2016-06-15 | reverse complement strand
TTTTAATTAATTTAAAAAGAGGAAGCATAAAATAGTGTTGTACGACTGTTTAATTAAAACAAAGCACTCTGCTAAGATACTAATCGATATATTGAGTGTGATGTCTGCCCTGTGTCGGCTGGGTAACGAATTTATTTAACTATTACAAGTTAGATTTTGAAGGAAACCCCGATAAACGGCGGCCTTACCTATAAGGGTCCTAAGGTAGCGGAATACCCTGGCCGTTAAATGCGGTCTTGCATGAATAAAGAGTTTAAGGTAGCTCTGTTATTTCTTAAATATAAAATTTATTATAGTTAAAAGTAATTATAAATATTAAAGAAAAATAATTAAGGAATAAATATTTAGGAAATAATAAAAATTAAGTTTAGGACACTTGGTTTTGTGCGATAAGAAGCAAACTCCGGGGACATCCTAAAGCTCTTTTAACCAAAGTATATTAGAAATAATATAACTGGCCTTATTAATGATTAAGGGTATGGTAATATCAAAAGAGATAGACGAAAGGAAAATGGGTTACCGTGGATCTAAGTCAGGTAATAAACCTGTAAAAGAGCAACGAGCGGATGCTTCTTCAGTATAATTGTACTGTAAGGTGCGCTCTAGTCACCACGAAAGTGGCTTTTAGACGAAATAAGAGTAATCTAAAATTAAAGATAACACAATAACCTATATCTAAGGGTATTAATACCTATGATTAAAATTGTGTAACGGAATGATGTAACGATACAACAGCTGTCTTGATGATTGGCTCAGTGAAATTGGAATAACTGTGCAGATACAGTTTACCTCTAGATAGACGAAAAGACCCTATGCAGCTTTACTGTTACTAATTTAATCTATAATATAAGAATTTCCAGTGTATAAGGTTGTTGATTGTAGAACTATTAATTTATATAATCTATTATTTTAATAATTATTTATATGAATTATCTATAACTCTATTTTGAAAACACAGATGAGACACCTTTATTTACTTTATTATGGTTTTTGATTGGAAGGCAGTTTATGCGGGGCACAGATCCCATAAAAAGTACCTGGGTATATCCAAAATTCTAATTGTAAAATTGCATGTTTTATTCTGCTGTGAAACATATTGAAGTGATAGTTCACTTTTTTCTGTTTTTACTTTTAGTTTGTTATTAATTATTTATGAATAATTATTCAGTTACTATTGTATTAAATACGATTTTATATTTTATTTAAGTAAGATTTTAACTATATGGTGAATAGATGTAAATAAAAAATTATTAAATAATTAATTATTTTTAATTGTACAAAAAGTATTTACTTTTTTATGATACTTAATATTACTTTAAAAGTTTAATGGCTTAATCTTGCTTTACTGTCGGACCCACAAGTCTATCAGTCGCGTAAGCGGGGCATATGATCGCAAGATACGGAAAGGAAAGGTCTTGGATTTTTGAAAAAGTTACGCTAGGGATTAAAAATAATAAGTCCCCCAATTATTAAAAAATATTGGTAATTATCTGGGTAAATTTCAAAAAAAACTTTACGATTACTGTGAAGTTAATTTGAAGCGAAACTTATTGTTTTATAAGAACGTTCAACGACTAAAAGATTAATTTTAATCTTATTTCTTAATAATCCAGCATTTATTGTAAAATTTTAATTGTAGAATCTTAGTTGTATAATAATTAAAGTATATAAATATATTTTAATTAAATATAAATTGTATAATAAATATGTTAGAATTATTTAAATTAAATTATAATAAAAAAACTGAAAATAAAAAAATCAAATTTCGTGCCAGTAATAGAAAACAGGATAAACATAATCCTTCTACAATTAGAGAATGAAATAATAGTATATACGTATATAATAAAAATGCAATTAATTTAATACCTCAAAGTACAGTATTGGCTATTAAATTAATAAAAAGTTATTTTAACCTTTATAATTATAGACTTGAACGTGAAATAAGAACAAATAGATTACTACTTAGATTAAGAAGACTTTCATCACATAAAATTTATGTAAGTAATGGTGAATTTAAACACACAAATAATAAAGTAATAATTACTTTATATATATATAATAGACAAAAATTTAATTTTGATAAAAAGCTTATAAAAAGTTTTTTTAGTTCTTGATTTAATCAAGATTTATTAATTAAAAGATGAGATAATTTATTAAAAAGACGGAATTTTATTGAAAATAGAGCTTTAAATAAATTAAATAGAAAAAAATATGTATTAATAAATACATTAAATTCACAAAATTATAAAAATTTATCTAAATATCTAACTATATTTTATAAAAAGCTATTAAAAAAATCTCTAGACAAATTTTTTTTATATCGTTGCAATCAACAACTTATTACTATAAATGAGTATAAATTTAATTATAATTTTTTACAATTTTTAAAAAAAAATTTAGAAAAAATATATAACAAAAATGTGGAATTTAATTTAGTAAATTTAAAACGTTTTTTTCTTAATAGTGATATATTATCAGAATCTATAATATTGAAAATAAGAAAAAATAGAAGAAAAATATTAAAATTTTTAAATACTTTAAAAAAAAAGGTAAAAGTACGTAATAAAAAAAATTATTTTTATCAACCAATTATAAATAACAAATCATTAGAAGAACTAGTTTTAAGAGATATAAAATACAAACATATAACAGGTTTTAGAATCGAAGCAAGTGGTAGATTAACTAGACGTTATACGGCTTCAAGATCTATATATAAGTTAAGATATAAAGGTAACTTATTGAATATAGACTCTTCTTATAAAGGATTATCTTCTTTATTATTAAGAAATAATAATAAACCAAATTTACAATTTACTAAATTAAACTCTAAAACACGTATAGGTTCCTTTGGTATAAAAGGTTGAGTAAGTGGTAATTAATTTTATTAATTATAAAATTGCTTTTATTAAAATTTTACAATAAATGATGAAATAGTCTGAACCATATTTAAAAATATGGAAATAAATAATATATTTATGTTAACATAATTTGAACAGGCTAATGTGCGCAAGAGAGTACAAATTGAGTGCGCGGTTTGGCACCTCGATGTCGGCTTAGCTCATCCACATGAATGCAGTAATCATGAAGGGTTCGACTGTTCGTCGATTAAAGAGCTACACGAGCTGGGTTTAATACGTCGTGAGACAGTATGGTTTCTATCTTCTAGAGGAAATTAAAGTAAAATAAAGATAGCCCCATTGTACGAAAGGAATTGGGTATGTTGACCTATGGTTTACCTGTTGTTTATATATTTATAAATGTATACTTTCACTAAATATATATATATCATATAGGCATGGCAGGAAAGCTACGTCAATTAAAGATAAGTGCTGAATGCATATAAGCGCGAAACACACTTTACTATACTTTTATATACGTAGTAAAACACTACGAAATTACTTTAGGCTTTAGTTATAATGAATTTAATTTTTTTAGACATAAAGTACTAATTTTGTAATTTACTAAATATCACTTTTATCTCAACTTTTTTTACTAACAGTAAATAAGGCCTGGTTAGCATAAAAGTAATGCTACCGTTTTGTAATCGGTGGAAGTAAGTGCAATACTTACACTAGGCTAAGACCCAGTGGTCAAGTTAGGTTAAGACTTAACATTTTCACTGTTGAAACGAGAGTTCAAATCTCTCCTGGGTTAAAGAAATTAGCTCAGCGGAAGAGCGATCATTTTACGCATGAAAGGTCAGGTGTTCGATCCACCTATTTCTTATTAATAATAAATGCGGGTTGATGTAATAGTTAACATGTTTGGCTCATGACCAAAATATTGAGGTGCAAATCCTCAATCCGCACTTTGTGTAATAGAAAGGCTATAGCTTAATAGGTAAAGCCAGCTGCTCATGATAGCTTTTATAAGGGTTCAAATCCCTTTAGCCTTAATTCGAGTACTTGGAATAGAAAGTTTCAATTTAAAGGTTTAAGCATGGTGAATTTACAAAAAAGCTATTTCGTTTAATACATTTAGGTCGTTTATTTAATTATACTACTAGAATAAAATTGTTAATTAATGGGTATAAAGCTATATCTATTATGATAATATAAAGTAAAATATACTTTATATATGTTTATAATAATCCGAGTGCTGGAATAGGAAGTCAGGGCAAATTTAAAATTTGCTGATGTATATCGTATGGGTTCAAGTCCCTTCTCGGGTAAGATTTATCTAGAGTCTTAAATCTAGTATTACTTTATTTAATTAATTAAAGAAAACATGATAAATAATAATATAAATTTAATATCGATTGTTCCTATTTGTTCTTATTTAAATGTTGACACTCAAAAAAGACAAATTTGTAAATATAACAGAAGAAAAACAGGTATTTATAGATGAACTAATGTAATATCTGGAAAAAGTTATATAGGAAGTGCTATAGATCTCTCAAAAAGACTTAATGACTATTTAAACATTGCTTTTTTAAACAAAGAATTAAAAAAAGGTAGAAGTATTATATGTAGTGCTTTATTAAAATATGGATATTCAAAATTTAAATTGGATATCCTTGAATATTGTGAACCGATTAATCTTATTAAAAGAGAACAATATTATTTAGATAGCTTAAAACCAAAATATAATATATTAAAAGTAGCAGGTTCATCTTTTGGATTTAAGCATAGTCAATATACAAAAGAGATTTTAAGAGAAAAAGGTATAGGTCGTTTACATTCAATAACTACTAGACTAAAAATATCTCTTAATAGTTCTAGGTCTATACCGGTAATTATTAAAAATATTGAAAGTGGTATAGTTATGGAATTTCCGACTATAACCAAAGCTTCAAAATATATGGGTATTCTTACTTCTCATTTTCGATATTATTTAGATAGACAACCTATTAAAAATAAATATTTAATAATTAAAATTAATAATGAAAATTATACTGTAAAATCAAAAGAATTAGTAAAAAATAAGATTAAAGGTTTGATTGTAACAAATAATAAAACAGGTATTATTACGGAGTTTCCTTCTTATACAAGAGCAGCAAAATTTGTAGGTACAGATCGTACTTATTTATCAAGATCTATAATTAAAAAAGGTTTTTATAAAGGACATGGTTTTACTGTTATAAATAATTCTAATAATGATGAATCCATCCTTGAATAAATATTTATATAAACCTAATACTGTATATCTTGTATTTTCTTATAAAATACAGGACTTTTTCATATTAATATAAATAAACAATATTAGATTGTAACAGTATTTACTGTTATATCAAGACCTTAGTTTAAGTGGTAAAACGAAATATTTTTATATTGTATTATAGGTTCAAAGCCTATAGGTTTTAGGTCTATCTAGCTCCTTTAATCTAGTATTATTTTATTTTATATATAAGTTTTTATTATGAACAAATATAAATATATTTTCCTTGGAAACATTAAAGTTTTATTTATTATTTTTATTTTTATTTCTCTATTTATATTTTTTATCTTTCCTCAAGAGGTTTTTGCTATGGAACCTAATACTATTATTGATTATTATGGTAAGAAAGAATATGTTGGTACTGATCCTTATACTCATTTTCATCCTGAGCCTGCTCCTGACATTGATACTATTCAATCAAAGGTTAGTAATTATGGCACACCTATTAATGATGATTGATATGCAGATAAAAAAGAAACTGATTATATGCATTCTACTAAAATTGGTTCAGATAAATATAGTGGTTTTTATCATTATTTAAGACGTACATCTTTTTATTATTTGTGAAAAATTCATTCTAGTGAATATATTGGATATAAAGATTTTAAAAAATCTTGAGATCCTAGTAAAAGTATAAGAAAAGAAATTTTAAGAGATATAAAATCAGAGTTTAAATCTAAAAAGAAATAAATAAAAATTTTTATTTTTAAATAAAAAGTCTATCTAGTTCTTTTAATCTAGTATTATTTTATTCTAATTAAATGAATTAAAAAATGTTTTATAAATCTTATTATATCATAAATTGTTTTTCTATTTTTACTTTTCTTTTTATTACTTTACTTATTTTTAATATATTATCACCAAATGAAGCTTTTGCTATGGAGCCTTCTGATCTTTGAACTACTAATTACTATAGTGGTAAAGAATATCTTGGCCCTAATGCTTATGCTTACTTTCATTCTGATCCTGCTCCTGATATTGATACTATACAATCAAGAGTTAGTGCACCATATGGTCCATCATCAAATCAAGATGATTGATATGATCGTCAAGTTATTAAACCGACTTCTAGTATTCATGAATTGGATAGTAAACCTATATATGAATTAGACAGTAAACCTATTTATAAATCTATTAATACTCCATATGATAAAGATGAGTTGCATTTATGAACACCTGGTCAATCTTTTAGAGGTGATATACCTGTAAGGTATCATTTTGAACCTAAGCATACAACTTTTGAACTTGATGCTAGTTCTTATCAAGGTTCTATATCTACAAATGTAGATACAGTTACTTGACATAGACGTAATCATAATAATATGGAAATTATAAGAGATTATTGTATTTATGTAGATAATTTTTCTAAAAACAAAAAGGGTCTATTGACTAAAATAAGTCTATGTATTGAAACTACTAAGAATAATATTATATTTTTATATTTAAAATGTAATGAAAAAGGAAAAAGAAAAATTCTTTGAACTATATGAGAACGTAATAGAAACAAATACGATTCATATAAAGAATTTAAAAGAAATTGAGATAGTAATTCAAGTATTTTATCTACCATTAAAAAAGATATTAAAGAAGAAATAAGAGAAGAAGTTGAAGATTTACTTGGTATTAGAAAGATCAAGAAAGATATGAGAAAAACTGTAAGATCAGAAGTAGAAAAATTATTACGAGAATCACGTCCTTTTAGTAAGTAACTAGCCTTTATAATCAGATTTATCTAGTATCTGAACCAATACTAGTATTATTTTAATTTATTTTATAATTATTAATATGGAAAGTTTATTTGATGTTATTGAATTTGTTCCTGATTCTCCTATTGTTCTTCCTGAATGACCAAAGGAATCATTAGGAGTTATTAATACAGATGGATTTTATATGTATTCTAAAAAAGAGTGAAAAGATATAGCAGGAGTTAAAAAAGATTGATATTCTAAAGCAGAATATTTTTCTATATATTGAATGCGTGAAGGTGCAGATAATTATGTATCAAATCCTTCTGCAGATTTTGATATAGGAAAAATAATATTTGCGGGTAAAGAACGCTCAGCTAAATCTATAACTATGACAAAAGATGCATGGAATTCAGATATGGTTCATGATATTTTCAAAATTAATCAATCTACTGATATAGATCAAAAATTTTTAAAGGATTTAAATAAGAAAAATATAAGATTCTTTGTATGAGAAATTCTATCTAAAAAAGTTAGTCAGTAAATAATATGTAGGTTTTATAGGTTTTATCTATTCCTTAAATATAGTATTATTTTACTTATTTTAATAATTTAAAATCATGAAATATATTATAAAATTTGAAATATTAGACTTTTATAAAAAAGATTTTTTTTATAAAAAAATTTATTCTTGTCTTAATTTAAATTATAAATATTCAGGTATTATAAAAGTAAATTATTTAGATAATACAAAAGATAAATTTTATTTTACTTATAATAATAATTTTTCTATAATTATTTCTTATGTAAATAATAAATCAGAATATAATTTAGAATATTTATATTATTTTATTAGATCCATTATTAATAAATCTGATAAATATATATTAAATATAGAGTTTAAGTTTACAAGAAAATAACAGAGATTTATCTAGTATCTGAACCAATACTAGTATTATTTTATTTTATATTATTAAGATATTATGAAAGAATTGATAAAAAAACAAATTTTAATATATTTAATAAACATGATAATAATTATTTGTTATTATTATTTTATTTATAAATATATTATAGATATTAATAGTGAAGTAGTTACAACTACTACTATAACTGTGGAAAAGTTAAAACTAACTGAAGTTCCTAATATTTGATATAAATCTATTATAGATGACTTTTTTAGTAAATTTACTCCAAAAAGTAAAACTATTGATCAAAAATATTTTGATATGCAATCATGTATAGAATCGTTAATGATTGAACATAATCAAAATATTTTAAAAAAATCTATTTGATGTAATATTAGATCTGATCATATTAATAGTCTTGTTTTAGAATGCGAATCTTATAAAGAAAAAATATCAAATTTAGAAATACAAGTGTATTATACTAAAATGATTCATTCTAGTTTAATAAATGATTTACATGAAATATTGAAAGATGTGGAAAAATGACGTAAATAATAATATTATTTTTAAATTAAATTTGATAAAAAATTATAATATTTAATAATATTAATATTAATAAACAAATATTTACTCATTGTATTATTACAATAATGTGTTTTACATAATAAACAAAAATATTTTATGTAAAACATAACAGTTATAGATTAAGGGTAAATCAATTATTTGCCAAATAAAAGATATCGATTCGAATTCGGTTAACTGTATTGGGTTTATCTAGGACCCTGTTTAATAAACTAAATCTAGTATTATTTTAATATCATTAATCAATAAAAACATGTTAGACTTAAAAAGAAATTATTCAGTATCAAATGTGGATTTTACAAAAGAAACTGTAGCACTTAATCAACTAGATGTTGACAATTGTTTATTTACACCGGAACTATTAGTTACTTTATTAAAATGTCCTGTAAAATGTAGTAAATCTCAAAGCCAAGTAATTAAAAATAAAGAAGGTATATATCTTATAGTTTTTAAAGCATTTAATAATGAAAAAAGAAGTTTAATTTATAATTATATTTATTATAATGATCTTTTTTATTTAACTTTAATAGTTTACTTCTTAGTAAGAAATTATTTTATTGCTGAAAATAACCATGAATGAGGTAAATATTTAGTCATTCTTGATAATAAATATTTAGATTATAATAATGTAGGTAAATATATAGACATATATAATACTAAGGACAAAGCGAGGCATTAATATTAAATATAATTTTAGTCAAGATAATTTATTTTTAAAAAATATTATAAATGAAAAATTTATATTAGATCTTAAAAAACTAGTAGAATTTAGTAGCAACTTAATATATATAAGTAATTATGAAAAAATGACTAATTTATTAAATACTAGTTTCAATAAAAATTATTATGAATATAGTAAGATTTTATATAATGATATTTGTCCAAATAAATTTAGTAATAAAGAAATTTTTCTTAATAAAGATGTTGAATTAACTAATCCTTTTAATAAATTGCTCTTTGTAGTTCAAGATAAAGAAGCTTTACTTAAAAATATATCTGATAAAGGTTATAATATAAATCAAGGACCTCAACAATGAAGAGGCCAAATTAATAGTATAAATAGCTTCTTAAATTATTTAGATACAGATTATAGAAAATCATTATATAATCACAGTAAACTTCATTATAGTAAAGGTAATTTAGATAACAGTTGAAAAGATGAAATATTAACAAAAAAACATTTTACATTTAGAAATATAAATCAGATATTAGGAAATATCAAATGATAATTTACTAATATTATGTTTTCTACGTAATGTTTTAACTTAAGAGAATATAAACATATTCTCTTAAATGACTATAATTTAATGGTAGAATTTCTGTTTCCTAAACAGAGTATATGGGTTCAAATCTCATTAGTCATAAAGGGGAAATAGTATAATTAGGTAACACGATAATCTCGCACATTATTTATCTAGGTTCAAATCCTAGTTTCTCCAACTTTGATAAGAAATAAAAGTAAAGAAACTTTTTATCTTTATTATATTATGATATAATACCTAATATTATTTAATAATTATATATTATTAAAAAAAAATGGATTTAAGTAATTTATTTTGTAAAACTAAAATATTGGAAGTGCAAACCTTCTGTCCATTACTATATGTAAAAAAAGAACGTTTATTATTAGTCTTTGGTAAATAAAATATTTTACCTTTTTAACACTATAAAAATAAAGCTCAGGAAGCTCAATAGGTTGAGCAGAAAACTGAAGATTTTCGGGTTGTTGGTTCGATCCCAGCCTTGGGCATGAATTATCTAATTATACTATTAATTTACAACTAAAATTAATAGCTATATATATAAATAAAACAGACATGCTGGAATGGAAGACAGATTCCGTTAAGAACGGGAGGGTGAAAACCGTATAAGTTCAACTCTTATTGTTTGTATATAATAGATGTGCTGGAATGGAAAACAGACTCCGCTCAGGTCGGAGAGGCAAAAAGCCATTAAGAGTTCAAATCTCTTCATCTATAGACCTATCCAGAGTCTTAATCTGGTATTATTTTAGAAATAACGAAGAAAAAATAAGATGACAAATAATAAATTAGATCCTAATTGAGTTACAGGATTTACAGATGCTGAAGGTTGCTTTATGATTAATATTAATAAACGTGAAACTAATAGAATGGGATGACAAATACGTCCTTGTTTTCAAATAAAATTACATTATAGAGATGAGAAACTATTAATAAAAATAAAATCTTTTTTTAACGAAATAGGGTCTATATCATTTAGTAATGATAACGGAGTAATGTATAGAGTTAATAAGCTAAATGATATAATAAATATAATAATTCCACATTTTGATAAATATTCATTAATAACTCAAAAGCAAAGTGATTATAAAACTTTTAAAAATATTGTGGAATTAATTAATAAAGGTGAACATTTAAATAAAAATGGTATAATAAACATTATTAATTTAAAAGCAGTATTAAATAAAGGACTTTCAGAAAAACTAAGAATAAATTTTCCAGGTATAATTAATACAGAAAAACTGAAAGTAAATATCCCTATAAATATAGATTATAATTGAATAGCAGGATTTTTTAGTGGTGATGGTTGTTTTTCCATAGGTATTTATGAGTCTGACAAATATAAAATAGGTTATGGTATAATGTTACACATTGCATTTAGTCAACATTCAAGAGATGAAATTTTGTTTAATAATATTAAAAAAGTATTAGGATGTGGAAATATAATTAAATATCCAAAGAGAAGTGCTATAGTATTAAAAATTTCTAATTTTAAAGATACTTATTATAAAATGATTCCTTTGTTTAACAAATATAAAATAATAGGAATAAAATCATTAGATTATTTAGATTTTTGTTTAGCAGCAGAATTAGTAAATAAAAAAGCTCATCTAACACTAGAAGGAATAAAAGAAATTATAAAAATAAAATCAAGAATGAATAGAAGTAGATATTATTTATATAATAACAATAGATTATGTAAAACAAGATAATTTATTATTCGGAGTAGACTAATAGGTAAGTCATAAGCGTTTGATACTTAAAATTGGGTGTTCGATCCGCCCCTCCGAAATAGATCAACCATGGTTTAGAAAATCAAAGTTTAATTTCATGAATTAAATATAGGAATTCGAGCTTCTTTTTTAAATTTAATAAAGATATAATTATATATAATATATATTTAATCGTTCCAACATAATTATATACGTTATGTAATACTAACGCACTAGTTTAATGGTTAGAATACTATGCTACGGACATGGTGATATAAGTTCGAATCTTGTGAGCGTTAATAATGGCCTTTATAGCTTAATGGTAGAGCAAAATACTGTTAATATTTGTATAGATGTTCAAATCATCTTAAGGGCGTTTTTAGCTAAAAGATAAAATAGAGTATAATTTAGGTGGATATAGTTTAAAGGTAGAACTACTGTATGTGGCATAGTATATCCTTGTTCGAATCAAGGTATCCTCCCTTATAAATAGTAATATAATAATTAATTCGAATATTAATTAAGTTAGATATACAAATTAAAATTTACTTATTTAATAAAACGAAGTATAAGCAAATATAAAGAAATATTTAGATTAAATTAATTACATAAAATTTAATAGATATTTTAACAATTTATATTTTTTAATGTTAAAACGATTATAAATATTTCTATCCGCTTAATATTATAATAAATTTTAAAACAATGATAAAAGGATTTAGTAAAATAACTATGTGAAGAGAAAGATGATTTCTTTCATCTAATGCTAAAGATATTGGAACATTATATTTAATGTTTGCTTTATTTTCAGGATTAATAGGTACAGCATTTTCTGTTCTTATACGAATAGAATTAGCAGGACCCGGAGTACAGTATATAGCAGATAATCAATTATATAATAGCATAATAACAGCGCATGCAATTTTAATGATATTTTTTATGGTTATGCCAGCTATGATAGGAGGATTCGGTAATTTTCTATTACCATTGATGGTAGGAGGTCCAGATATGGCATTCCCTAGATTAAACAATATAAGTTTTTGATTATTAATACCAAGTTTAATCTTATTTTTATTTGCAGCTATGATAGAAAATGGGGCAGGTACAGGTTGAACTCTTTATCCACCTTTAGCTGGATTACAAAGTCATAGTGGACCTAGTGTAGATTTAGCTATATTTGCCTTGCATTTAGCAGGTATAAGTAGTTTGTTAGGTGCTATGAATTTTATTACTACTATATTAAATATGAGAAGTCCAGGTATAAGATTACATAAATTAGCTTTATTTGGATGAGCTGTAGTAGTTACGGCTGTATTATTATTATTATCTTTACCAGTATTAGCTGGTGCAATTACTATGATATTAACTGATAGAAATTTTAATACATCATTTTTTGAATTAGCTGGTGGTGGAGATCCTATATTATATCAACATCTTTTCTGATTTTTTGGACATCCAGAGGTTTATATATTAATTATACCAGGATTTGGTATTATAAGTACTACAATATCAGCTAGCTCTAATAAAAATGTATTTGGTTATTTAGGAATGGTGTATGCTATGATGTCTATAGGAGTTTTAGGATTTGTAGTATGAAGTCATCATATGTATAGTGTAGGATTGGATGTAGATACACGTGCTTATTTTACAGCTGCCACTTTAATTATAGCTGTACCAACTGGTATTAAAATATTTAGTTGATTAGCAACTACTTATGGAGGATCATTACATTTAACACCTTCAATGCTATTTGCATTAGGTTTTGTAGTTATGTTTACTATAGGTGGATTAAGTGGAGTTGTTTTAGCTAATGCATCTCTTGATATAGCTTTTCATGACACTTACTATGTTGTAGCTCACTTTCATTATGTATTATCTTTAGGTGCTGTTTTTGCATTATTTAGTGCATGATATTTTTGAATACCTAAAATAACAGGTCTTAATTATAATATGATGCTAGGTAAAGTACACTTCTTAATATTATTTATCGGAGTTAATGTAACATTTTTTCCTCAACATTTTCTTGGTTTACAAGCTATGCCTAGAAGAATTAGTGACTATCCTGATGCATTTGCTGGATGAAATTTAATAAGTAGTTTTGGTTCTATTATAAGTTTAGTAGCTACATGATTATTTTTATATATTTTATATATACAATTAATAGAAGGTGAAGCTGCATCAAGATATCCTTGATTAACACCTCAATATTTTAGTGATTTATTTCAAAGTTTATTTAGCAGAAATTATAATTCACTTGAATGAAGTTTAAATAGTCCACCTAAACCACATGCTTTTGTAAGTTTACCTTTACAAAGTAATATTTTTTAATAATTATATATTAAAAAAAAAATGGATTTAAGTAGTTTATTTTATAAAATTAAAATATTGGAAGTGCAAATCTTCTATCCATTATTCTGTGTAAAAAAAGAACGTTTCTTAGTTTTTGGTAAATAAAACTTATTTTTATATGATACAAGCAGCTAAAATAATAGGAACAGGATTAGCTACAACAGGTTTAATAGGAGCAGGTGTAGGAATAGGTGTGGTGTTTGGAGCACTTATAATAGGTGTATCAAGAAACCCTTCTTTAAGAGGACAATTATTCTCTTATGCTATTTTAGGTTTTGCATTTGCAGAAGCAACAGGATTATTTGCATTAATGATGGCTTTCTTATTATTATATGTTGCTTAAATAATTAGCCTTTAACAAATAATTAATAGAAAAAATATAAAAATATATAAATGCAAAATTTATTTTTTTGAAATCCGAGTCCTTTAGATCAATTCACTATAAGAGATTTATTTAGTATAAAAGGAGAATTATTAGCTAATATACAATTATCATTAACTAATATAGGATTATATTTACTAATTACAACACTTCTTGTATTTATGTATTATCTATTAGCCACAAATTATAATATATTAATACCTAATTCTTGATCAATAAGTCAAGAATCTATATATTCTACTGTTTATAGTATAGTAGTAAATCAAATTAATGCAAATAAAGGTCAAATGTTTTTTCCTTTTATATCTGCATTATTTATATATATATTAATAAATAATTTAGTAGGTATGGTGCCTTATAGTTTTGCTCCTACTTCACATTTTATATTAACATTCTCTATAAGTTTTACTGTTGTTATAGGAGCCACAATTTTAGGATTTCAGGTACATGGTTTAAAATTTTTCTCATTATTAGTACCTTCAGGTTGTCCATTGGGTCTGTTACCACTTTTAGTACTAATAGAATTTATTTCCTATTTAGCTAGAAATGTATCACTAGGATTAAGATTAGCAGCTAATGTTTTAAGTGGTCATATGTTATTAAATATATTAGGAGGTTTTACTTATAATATAATGACTAATGGTATAGTTTATTTTTTTTTAGGTTTAATGCCTCTTTTATTCATAGTAGCATTTTCAGGACTAGAAATAGGTATTGCATTTATACAAGCACAAGTATTTGTTGTATTATCTTCTTCTTATATAAAAGATGCTTTAGATTTACATTAATTTAGGTTTAATGTATTAATAAATACATCTACTATTAATTATAAGAGTATAGTGATATATATTGTATGATATTATTAATATTAAAATAGGAAAGTCAAGAGCTAATTTAGTATGTGTTTATATAATACGTATTTATAAAACAAAGGTAAAAATTTTAAATTTTAACAGAAAATAATAGCTTTTTATAATAAATGTGTAAAAAACATTTTATAGAAAATTATGAAAATGACGTTTCATATTTAGCTTTTAAAAGTACATGTACAATTTTTACAATAACTAGCTTAAATATATCCAAAAAAGTATAAATGAATACTATATATAGTGGTAGTAACCACTAAATTTAAAGTTGAGTTTGATGATGGCTCTGAATGAACGCTGTCCAAATACTTGACACATGCTAATCGAACGTCTCAGCAGTTATAGTTGCTGAGAAGTGGTGAACAGGTGAGTAAATGATAACTTAACTACCTTAAAGTAAGGTATAAATCCCTTATAATAATAAAGAAAAAGAAAATTTCGCTTTAAGATGTTGGCGTATATCCTGGAGGAGTATTAGTATAATCTAGCTCATGTTCCGGTAGTCGAGACTGAGAGGTCGATCGACCACATTGGGTCTGAAAAAAGCCCACGGCAGATTGTACAGCAGTGAGGTATATTGGTCAATAGCCTAACGGCTGAACCAGTAACTTGGAAGAACGTATAACGAATAAGTCGTATAAAGTTCTAGATAAAAAAATGATTATGACAACTTTTTATCTATAAGTCTTGACCAAATTACGTGCCAGCAGTCGCGGTAATACGTAAAAGACTAGTGTTATTCATCTTTATTAGGTTTAAAGGGTACCTAGACGGAAAATCAAGCTATAATAAGAACTAATTTTCTAGAGTTTTATGTGAGAAGAGGCGAATTTCCGGAGAAAAGTTGATATTTTATGATACTGGAAGGACGGGTAACAGCGAAGGCAATCTTCTATATAAAAACTGACGTTGAGGGACGAAGCCTTGGGTAACGATAAGGATTAGATACCCTAATAGTCCTTGGAGAAAATTATGAATGTCATAGGTCTTTTATTTAGTAAATTAGACCTATAAATGAAAGTGAAAGCATTCCACCTCATGAGTAAAGCGGCAACGCTGAAATTGAAATCATTAGACCGTTTCTGAAACCAGTAGTGAAGTATGTTTATTTAATTCGATAATCCGCGAATAACCTTACCACATTATGCATTGAATATTATTCAATTATTACAAGCGCTGCACGGCTGTCTTCAGTTAATGTCGTGAGATTATGGTTAGTTCCATAAATTAACGAAAACCCTTACTTTATTTGTTTTTATAGAGTAGTTCTCCATTATAAAGGATAAGTTAAAAGGGACTAAGACAAGTCATCATGGCCTTAATAGCGTGGGCTATAGACGTGCCACATATGCTTTTACAAAGGGATGCTATATTGCGAAGTAGAGCTAATCCTTAAAACTGGATATAACTATTTGTGAATTGTAGTCTGAAACTCGACTACATGAATAAGAAATTACTAGTAATCGTGAATCACCACGTCACGGTGAAGTTTATCTCAGATGGGTACTAACTACTCGTCAGGCGCTGAAAGGAATATGTGCAATAAGTTTGATTACATACTTACTTTATTATATTTAATTAATTTTATAATCGTTTTTATGTAATTTTCGTATGTGTGATTCTGATTGGTGTTAAGTCGAAATATGGTTCGTGTAATGGAAATTGCACGGGATTAATTATCTTTAAAAATTTGTATAAAACATATTATATTATTTAGTATATATATGTTTAATTATATAGTGATAATAATTAACTATTATTATTATATATTATCTTAAAAGGTTAAACAAACTTAAATTTGTTTTGGTTCAATTCCAAGAAGATAATTAAAAAAATATTCATTTTGATTTTATATCTTTATAAATTTTTAAAGAAAAGATTTAATAATAACTTTATGTTAAATATATATGTTTTATATGAAATGTCTTTTGGTTATTCAACAAGTTTTTTAGATGTATTTGCGATGTTTTCAATACTATTAGGAATATTTATTATTATAACTAAAAATCCTATAATATCGGTTTTATATTTGATATTACTATTTTCAAGTGTATCTTGTTATTTAATATTTATAGGTATAAAATTTATAGGTATATCTTATCTATTAGTTTATGTAGGAGCTGTATCAATATTATTTTTATTTATATTAATGTTAATTAATATAAGAGTATCAGAACTTATTAGTGATACAAATAATAATTTACCTTTAGCTTTAATAACTATAATAGCATTTTTTATTCCATTTACCAATTTATTACCAGATGCTAAAAGCAAATTAAATATTATAGGTTTTGAATTAAATAAATTATTACAAAATATAACTAATACTAAACAAATATCATATGTAACGTCTAAAAATTGAGATGGAAATATATTAGATAGTACAGATATTATGAGTATAGGTAATATAATGTATACAAGTTATTCTATTTGATTATTAATAACTTCTATTATACTTTTATTAGCTATGGTAGGATCAATTGTAATAACAATTAAACAAATAAAAAAGAGACTTTAGTTTAATAGGCAAAACATGTGACTTTTAATCGCTATAATACGGGTTCAAATCCCATAGGTCTTAAGGAAAGTACCTTTATTGGCAAGAAGGGTTGAGCTGTAAACTCAATAGTAATATACTTTTAAGAGTTCGAATCTCTTCTTTCCTATTTAACTCGTGACTAATTTAGGTAGAATAAAGCAAAACTTAGAATTAATTTATCGTGATACTCATAATTTAGCTAATCAAATTTTTATTAATAATAATCAAGGTATAGACACTAGTACTTATTAAATCTACTAATAATATTATAAATGAAATAAATAAATTAGTGGATAAATTTAATGGATCAGGATTTAATAATAATTATTTAAGAAACATTTTTAAATTTTCTTCTTATACTACAGCTGAATTAGGTGCTATAGGTCATATATTTGCCTGCATTTTTATTTTTGGTTGTTTATTTGATATTGCTATTGCTTATTATGGTGATTATTTAATTATTTATTATAAATTGGAAAAATAATATCCTCTATTAGCTAAATGAATTAAGTTAATAAGAAAATTCCAATATTATTATATAGGTTTAAATATATTACTCATTTCTGTTGCATTGCTATTCGTAATATATGTTAATTATACTGTCTTAAAATATAAATAATACTCCATTCTTATTAGCTCAATGGTAGAGCAAGATACTTCTAATATTTGGATCCAAGTTCGAATCCTGGATAAGAATTATACCAGGGTAGTTCAATAAGGTAGAACATTAATTTCATGCATTAATAATAAGAATTCAAATTTCTTCCCTGGTTTAAATAAGGTAGACAACAAAGAAAATTAATAGCGGCTATAAGTTAATGGTAAACTATTCGTCTTCCAAATGAAAATTATCGATTCGATTTCGATTAGCCGTATTTTAATATAACTATCTTTTGTATTAATAAATATTTATTTATATTTATTACTGAAATCTTAGTTTAATTCGTAAAACATGCAATTTTTTTTCGTTATATTATGAGTTTATTAAGTACTCTTAGTTTAATAAATTAGATATAATATTGTATTATTTATATATAATATATAAAAGATATGAAAATTTTATGATTTTTCTTTTTTTAATTTAAAATAAATTATAGTGTGATTTCGACTAAAAAGAGTTAGTAACTTAATAGGTAAAGGATCTTCTTGTCGAGGAGATAGATGCCGGATCGTAGCCGGTTTAACTCGCCAATAGATGGGAAAAGTCACCATTGGTAAGGTAAGATATTTGCTAAATATCATGTATTTTTACATTTAGATGTTCAATTCATCTCTTTTCCGATATTAAGAGTATAGTTTTAATTGGTAAAATAAGAAGCTTCAAACTTCATGTTTTCAGTTCAAATCTGAGTGCTCTTGTTTTATTAAGGTTCTTTAACTTAATTGGTAAAGTGTATTCTTGATAAGAATAAGTTTAGTGTTCGAGTCACTGAAGAATCAATTTAAAGAGAGTTGACAGAGTGGTTTATTGTGTCTAGCTTGAAACTAGAATTTGGTATTTCCAAACATAGGTTCAAATCCTATACTCTCTGATAGTATAATATACTATACTAATTTATGAAAAGTTTATCTAGAGCTTTTTACTTTTATTTAGTATTGTTTTTAAATAATAAATATAAAAAAAGTAATATGACAAATAATAAATTAGATCCTAATTGAGTAACGGGTTTCATACAAGTTTAACCAAAAGCAAAGATCGAAAAATAGGATGAAAAATATATCTGAGTTTCCAAATAAGATTACATATTAGAGATAAAAATCTTATTGTAGAAATTAAATCTTTTTTTAACAATATAGGAAAAATATATACTAGAAAAACTAGTGTAGATTATGTAGTGCGTTCTCTAGATGAAATAAAAAAAATAATTATACATTTTAATAAATATCCATTAATAACTAAAAAGCAAAGCGATTTCTTACTATGAAAAACTATTGCAAAATTAATGAACAAGGTGAACATTTAAATGAAAAAGGTTTATATAAAATTATTAGTTTGAAAGCTTCATTAAATAAAGGACTACCAAATAATTTGAAATTATATTTTCCAAATGTAATTGGGACAGAAAGATCTAATATCAACCCTCCTATAAATATAAATTATAATTGAATAGCAGGATTCATTAGTGGTGAAGATAATTTTTTAATAAATATTCGTAAAGCTTTAGATCATAAAATAGGTTATTTTATATCTTTACGTGTAAGTGTAAATCAACATGTTAGAGATAAATTATTATTAAAAGCTTTAACAAATGTTATAAACTGCGGTAATATATATAAACACTAAAAAGACGCAATAGTATTTATGGTTTTTAAATTTGAAGATATAAATAATAAAATTATACCATTATTTAATAAATATAAAATAAGAGGTATTAAAGCTTTGGACTATATTGACTTCTGTGAAGTAGCAAAATTAATTAATGAAAAAACTCATTTAACTGAACAAGGTTTGGAAAAAATTATATTAATTAAATCTAAAATGAATAAAGCTAGATACTTTAATTAATAAATCTAAATTATAAAAATTTATAAAAGATAATATTTAAGATAGTTTTATTAAATTTTTATCTTTTAGTAAAACAGGTTAGAGTAGGAATGGTAATACACATCTTTTGGGTAGGTGCAGTCTTTGTTCGAATCAAAGTAACCTGATTTCTCATCTTGGGTGGGTTGAGGACTTGTTATGTTCGAATCATAATAACCCGACTTCACATTTTGGGTTTGCCGACAGATGTGTTGGGCGTTACATATAGACGAAAATTATTAACATACCTAGGTATGTTTTTATTACTTTTAGCTTTAATACCTTTAATAGCTATATTTGTTTTATTAGGTGCTTTAACTTATAATATAACAGAACAAAATATAAAACTATTAAAAATTACAGCTTTAGTTGCAACAATTATAGATTTAATAATATCTTTAATAATATATATATTATTTGATTGTAGTAGTAAACAATTTCAATTTGTTCAAGAACATTATCAAGTAAATTACTTTGATTTTTATTTAGGTATAGATGGTCTGTCCATATATTTTGTGTTATTAACAACTATAATTATGCCTATATCTATAATATCTAACTGAAAATCAATAAAAGAAAATACAATTATTTTCTTAATAATAATGTTATTATTAGAAACATCTTTATTAATGGTTTTTTTAGTATTAGATATTTTATTATTTTATATTTTTTTTGAAAGTATATTGGCTCCTTTATTTGTATTGATAGGACTTTACGGTTCAAATGAAAAAGTAAGAGCTAGTTTTTATTTTTTTCTTTATACTTTCTTAGGTTCATTGTTTATGCTATTATCCGTGATAACAATATTATCTTTAATAGGTTCTACTGATTTTGATGTTTTATCAAAAACAAATTTTTTATATTCTACTCAATTTTTTTTATTTTATGGAATATTTATAGCTTTTGCTGTTAAAACTCCAATTATTTACTTAAACAGTTGATTATTAAAAGCTCATGTTGAATCACCTTTATCTGGTAGTATAATTTTGGCAGGTATTGTTTTAAAATTAAGCTTATATGGTATTCTTAGATTAATTTTACCTTTATTACCAAAGGCTTTTATGTATTATACATATATAATTTTTTTAATTGGAGTTTTAACTATTATATATGCTAGTTTAAGTACACTTAGAACCATAGATATTAAAGAATTAATTGCATATTCATCTGTATCTCATGCAGCTGTATATCTTATAGGTGTATTTAGTAATACTTTACAAGGTATAGAAGGAGGTATTACCTTAGGATTAGCTCATGGATTTGTTTCATCTGGTTTATTTATATGTGCTGGGGGTATACTTTATGATAGATCTTCAACAAGATTAATAACATATTATAGAGGTATTGCTCAAATAATGCCTATATTTTCTATATTATTTTTTATCTTATCGTTGGCTAATTGTGGTGTACCCTTAACATTGAATTTTTTAGGTGAATTTATGTCTTTATATGGTGTTTTTGAAAGATTGCCCTTAGCGGGAGCATTAGCATCCCTTTCAATTATATTTTCTGCTGCTTATACTATATTTATGTTTAATAGAATAGCTTTTGCTGGTTCATTATTTACTTATTTATGAAAAAATTATATACCTGACTTAAATAAACGGGAATTTAATATTCTTTTAGCTTTAGTCTTATTTACTGTTATATTAGGTATATATCCTGTTGTAATACTTGATGGTTTACACTATTATATTTATTCTGTGTTGTTCAAATTTGATACCGTAATTTAAATTGAATTTTAAAAAAGAGTATTAACTGTTTATAATAAACTAAAAATTAAGATTAATTAAAAGAAAACATATATATATATAAATAATTTTAAATAAAATGATATTAACTTTTATTTTACTTTTATTATTTTCAAATGGTCTGACCATAAGACCTGACACATCAATTTTATATTCTAGAATAGGTTTATTAATAGTATTTTATAGTATTATAAGTACAATGCTTAGCTTACATATAACTTATTTGCAAACAGGAATAGGTTTGTATGGTGGATTATTTCACGTAACACCTATAACACATGGTTTTCAAATATTTATATTGCTACTTTGTGGAATAATTTTATTAATGACGGGATTTTATCCAAGAAAAAAACATAAAGGTGTTTCAATGTCTTTATGAAATAAGGTAAAAGAATATACAAGTATTATAAATAAAACATCAGAACAATTTACTATTATAGAATATGCATTAATTATAATATTTGTAATATCAGGAGCAACACTTTTATTAACGTCAAGCGACTTAGGATCTATATATTTATGCATAGAATTACAAAGTTTTAGTTTGTATATAATATCAGCTATGCATAGAAATTCTGAGTCATCAACAGGTTCTGCTCTTACTTATTTTTTATTAGGAGGATTGTCTTCATGTTTTATATTATTAGGTTTAGCATTAATATATGCTAATGCAGGTATAACTAATTTGGATGGTATTTATTCTATAATTTCGGATTCTGAAAAATATTTAAATTTTTCTACATGATATATTCATAATTATATTTTTTATGCTCTTATTCTTATATCCGTAGGTTTTTTATTTAAAATAGCTGCTGCTCCTTTTCATTGATGATCTCCTGATGTATATGATGGAGTACCTACAATTGTTACAACTTTTATAGCAATTTTTGGTAAAATTGCTATTTTAGTTATTTTTTTAGAATTATCTTACTATACAAGTACACTTATTTATTCAATGATACAATATTATTCATGAACTGTAAGTCTATTTATAAGTTGTCTTCTTTCACTTATAGTTGGTACTGTATTAGGACTAACACAAATAAGAATAAAAAGATTATTAGCTTATAGTACAATATCTCATATTGGTTTTATATTATTAGCTTTAATAGCTTATAGTATTGAATCATATCAAGCTTATATTTTTTATATAATACAATATATTTTAACAAATTTAAATGCATTTATTATAATAATTGGTATTGGTTTTAGTTTATACTTATATCATACAAATATATCAGAAAATAATAATTTATCAGAAAAAAATAATTCTCCAATACAATTAATCAGTCAGTTAAAAGGTTATTTTTCTATAAATCCTACATTAGCTTTGTGTTTGATTATTACTATATTTTCATTTTTAGGACTACCTCCTTTGGCAGGATTTTTTGGTAAACAAATGGTATTAACTAGTGCTTTAAATAACAATTATATCACACTAGTTGTAATTGCAATATTAACAAGTGTTATAGGTGCCGTTTATTATTTAAGTATCATTAAAACAATATATTTTAATAAAAGTGAATACATAAAATCTTATAAAATCTTTCAAATGTCATTAGCAAATTATTTAACTATCAGTTTAGCAATATTAACACTAATTATATCAATTTTTATATTGATTCCTAATGAACCAATAAATTTATCTAATTTATTAGCTCATTCTTTAGCTGATACTGTAAGTTATGATTTTGATGAAAAAGATTTATATAAATTTTTTTCTGATACTTGAGATCATAAATGCAGTAAATATGATGTATTAATAAGTAATTTACCATTATTTATTATAATAAGTATGTGCATAGGATTAAGTATAATTATTTTAATATCTAAAAGTGAGACTAGTATTCCTATTTCTAGTATTATCACAAATACAGATACAAATAAAGATACAAATAATAATTTAGTACAAAAACCAGAATTAACAGACAAACCTGCAAATAAAAGAACTGGTACTGTAGTTGATGTTCACTATACTACTGCATGAGTAGGTAATCGTTTATATAGAGTTCTTTATGATAGAAATCAACAATCAGGTGTTAATTTATTAACTTTATATAACTCTCCTAGATTCATTGGTTCTGTTCCTACGACAGTGCAAGTACAAGGTTCACAATATATGGGTATTAGATTTAGCAATTCTAATTTAACTGGGTATATACAAACAGATTCACGTCGTAGACAACTTAGTTTTCACTATACATTGTATGATGGACATAATGGTATTTGAGTACCTAAACCTACTAATTCTAATGGTAGAATTATCGGTTTAATTGGTCCACGTGGGGAATTAATATTAGCTAATGGTCGAAGAGCAGAAGTATCTCGTACTGGTAATACTTTTTTTGTAAGAGGTGGTATTAATAGTACATAATTTAAAATAATTAAAAGTGTAACTAATATTTAAAATAAAAAACATGACTAATTTAACTAGAAGTAAATTTCAAGCACATCCTTTTCACTTAGTATCACCTTCACTTTGACCTTTAAATACAAGTTTGTGTTTATTAGCAACTACTTTTAGTGCAGTATTAAGTTTTCATGGTTTTACAAAAGGTGTTAATTTATTAACTGTGGCTCTTATAAGTGTTGTTTATTCTATGTCTCTATGATTTAGAGATGTTATATCAGAGGGTATTCCTAAATTTTTATTGTCAAAATATATAAATATTAAATTTAAAAGTATAAATTATAAAAAAAAACATCATACTTTGAGTAAAAATCAATGAGGATATTATTTAGCGGGTTTATTGGAAGGAGATGGATATATATCTCTACCTTTTCTGGGAAATACTATTCTTAATAGAATTTTAAACCCTAGAATTATATTCACTGGAAATATAAAGGACATAGAGTTATATAAAAATATACGATCAGAATTAAACGATTTAGGTCGTATACAAGTAACAGGTAATATAGTTAAATATATAATAGGTGATCGGGTGGGAATTATAACTTTTATTAATCTTGTTAATAATAAACTTAGAACACCTAAAATTTATTCATTTAATAAATTAGTAGAGTTTATTAACCAAAAATATCAATTAAATTTACCTTTAAGTAAATTAGATGAATCGGATTTATTAACAAATAGTTGATTTGCGGGTTTTACTGAAGCAGATGGTCACTTTGGTGTAGTTATTAGGAATTTTAAACCTAAATCAGAAACACGTAAAAGATCTATTAGTAATTCAGTAAATCTTAAATTTATATTAGCTCAACGTTTAGTTGATAAAATTTCTTCTTTATCTTTAATGCCTATTATGCAAAAAATAGCTGATACTTTTTCTTGTAATTTACATAAATATAATACAAATATAAATAAACAATATTTATGTATAAATGTTTCGGCTATTGAAAAACTAAGCTTAGTTATTAATTATTTTAAAAACTATAAATTATTAGGAGTAAAAAGTAAAAATTTTAATGATTGATTAAAAGTATATAATATGATTTGTTCAAAAGAACATCTTACTGAATTAGGGTTTGAAAAAATTAAATTAATACAAGCTAATATGAATAGCAAAAGACAATAATAAAAATAAATACTAGATTTTTATTATTATCGATTATATCCCAACATTTATAATAAATATTATTTTTTATACTTTAGGTTCATATATTTTGACAATAAAAAGACATGTGCTCTCGTTAAATATGACTATATGCTTAAAAATCTTCATATAAGACAATAAGCAGGAAACCAATAGACTTATAATTATCTTAGTAGGATCCTCAGAGACTGTACGTCATAAGTTTATACGTTTTAAACCTATAAATTAATATATAGTCCGATTATTATAGCAATATAATATTTATTAATTTGACTTATTTAGGAAATCATACATTAGCAGTACAACGTGGTTTAAGTATGGGAGTAGGTTTATTTATAGTTTCAGAAGCATTATTTTTTCTTGCTATATTTTGAGCCTTTTTTCATAGTGCTTTATCACCTACTATAGAACTAGGAGCAAAATGACCACCTATGGGTATACAAGCAATTAATCCTTTTGAATTACCTTTACTTAATACAATAATTTTGTTATCATCTGGTGTTACTGTTACTTATGCACACCATTCTTTGATACAAGGTAATAGAAATGGAGCATTATATGGCTTAATTTATACAATAATATTAGCTATAGTATTTACAGCATTACAAGGTATAGAATATACAGTATCATCATTTACTATAGCTGATGGTACTTATACATCTTGTTTTTATTTTGGTACTGGTTTCCATGGATTACACGTTATGATAGGTACTGCTTTTTTAGCAGTAGGTTTATGACGTCTATTAGCTTATCATTTAACTGAGAATCATCATCTAGGTTTTGAATCAGCAATATTATATTGACATTTCGTAGACGTAGTATGATTATTTTTATATATTTCTGTTTATTATTGAGGATCATAAATAGAATACTTAAAACAAATAATAAAATTTAATTTATATATTATTATTATAATAACCACCATAATAAGCAATAACAATATCGAATAAACAACCAAAAAAAAAATGATAATTTTAAAAAAACTATTAATAAGAATTATTATAGCTGTAATATTGTTTCTTGCTAAAAAGTATATTAATTTAGATAATGATTTAGTAAATAGCCTAATAATAATAATAATATCTACTTTTTTATTAGATTTTAATACCTTTTCATTAGGAATAACTAAAGTATTTTTTAATGGTGATGAAGGTAAAGGATCTAACAGACAAAATAATAATACTTCAAATCAAGGTCCAAGTATAAATCCTTCTTCTCATGGAGAAGGTTCAGGAATTGTTGAAACTACACCAGATAATAGTGGTGTGGAGGCAACAGTCGAAGAACTAGAGGAAAAACTAACAGTATTAGTTTCGGAACAAAATCGATTTATAAATCAATATAAGGCTCGAATAGAAATATGTGAACATTATTTAGATAAACAAGCAGCAAAGATTGATGAACAGGTTAGAGAGTTTAATAATATGAACAATCAAAGTAAACCATTAGAAGCTCCTATTATGGACTTGATAGAACGTCAACTTGAATAAGATAAGAAAATTCTAGATGAAACTAGTGATAAAATAAAAGATAATATACGTTCTGATAATATAAAGATAGTTAAAAATGTACTAGAAATAGCAAATTTAACCTTCCTAATAGAAAATAAGAAAAAAAATAAATCTGATAGTAAATAGGTATTTTAATATTATTATTATAATAAGTATTATTATTTTGTTTGTATGTTGGCTTATCATTTAACTGAAAATCATCATTTAGGTTTTGAATCAGGAGTATTGTATTGACATTTTGTAGATGTAGTATGATTATTTTTATATATTTCTGTTTATTATTGAGGATATTAAATACAATTTTTTAAATAAAATTAAAATTTAATTTATATATTATTATTATAATAATATACATACATTTATGAATATAAAAAATATTATAAGTAACTATATGATAAATCATTCCCATATTGCCATTAATAAATATAAAAATAATTTTATTACAAATTATGATGCTCCTGAACCCTGAGGATTATTTTTTCAAGATAATGCTACACCACAAATGGAAGCATTAGAAGAATTACATAATAATATCATGTTTTATTTAGCAATAATAATGTTTGCTGTAACTTGAATATTTGCATCTATAGTAATAAATTATACTAATTCTCGTATATCTAATAAATATATGAATCATGGTACATTAGTAGAATTAATATGAACTATTACACCAGCTTTAATTTTAATATTAATAGCTTTTCCTTCCTTTAAATTATTATATTTAATGGATGAAGTTATAGACCCATCATTAGTCATATATGGTGAAGGTCATCAATGATATTGAAGCTATCAATATCCAGATTTTATTAATAATGATGATGAATTTGTAGAATATGATTCTTATATAATACCTGAAAATGACTTGGAAATAGGAAAGCTTAGAATGTTAGAAGTAGATAATCGTGTAATAATTCCAGAATTAACACATACACGTTTTGTAGTTGGAGCAGCAGATGTAATACATTCATATGCATGCCCTGCTTTAGGAATAAAATGTGATGCTTATCCAGGAAGATTGAATCAATCATCAGTTTATTTAAATAGAGAAGGTACTTATTTTGGTCAATGTTCAGAAATATGTGGAATATTACATAGTTCTATGCCTATAGCTATACAATCAGTTAAATTAAGTAAATTCTTATATTGATTATATGATCAATTAGGATCATAATTTACTATATATGTATAAAAATGTAAAAAAGTAGATTACAAGCTTTTAAACAAAAGTTAATAATCACACATATACACTATAATATTTATAAATTTAATTAATAAACATGTTAAATATACAATCTTTAATCGCAATTATAGAAGTTATAATTGTAATAGTTCCAGCATTATTAACAGTGGCCTTTGTAACAATAGCAGAAAGAAAAACTATGGCAAGTATGCAACGTAGATTGGGTCCTAATATTGTAGGATATTGAGGTACTCTTCAAGCATTTGCTGATGCTCTTAAATTATTATTAAAAGAGTATGTAGGACCTACACAAGCTAATTTAATTTTATTTTTTTTAGGACCAATAATAACTTTAATATTTTCATTATTAGGTTATGCAGTAATACCTTATGGACCAGGTCTTACTATAGCTGATTTAAATTTAGGTATATTATATATGCTAGCTGTTTCTTCTTTATCTACTTATGGTATATTATTAGCAGGTTGATCAGCTAATTCAAAATATGCTTTTTTAGGTTCATTGAGAAGTACTGCTCAATTAATTAGCTATGAATTGATTTTAAGCTCTGCTATATTATTAGTTGTTTTATTAACAGGTAACTTAAATATGACTATTAATATTGAAGCACAAAAAATTATTTTTTTTGCCATACCTTTATTACCTATATTTATTGTATTTTTTATAGGATGTATAGCAGAAACAAATAGAGCTCCATTTGATTTAGCTGAAGCTGAATCTGAATTAGTTAGTGGTTTTATGACAGAACACTCAGCTGTAATATTTGTATTTTTCTTCTTAGCTGAATATGCAAGTATTGTTTTAATATGTATATTTACTAGTATTTTATTTTTAGGAGGTTATTTAAGTATATTTTCATTAGATTTTTTATTAAATATAATTTATATTTTTAATTTAAACATAAATATATTTAATGTTTTAATTAATGAAACTAATGTTAATTTTTTTAACCTATTAATTGATGGATTATTTTCTAGTTTAATGTTAGGATTAAAATCTAGTTTATTAATTTTTGTTTTTATTTGAGCTAGAGCTTCTTTACCTAGAATTCGATTTGATCAATTAATGTCTTACTGTTGAACTATATTATTACCTATTATTATTGCATTTATAATATTAATGCCTTGTGTAGTTTACAGTTTATGCTTAATTCCTACAAATTTTTATTTAATTTAATTTAAATATAATGAACCGATTTATATCCCATTTAGGATATTGATATTTTTATGAAATTATTATTATTATAAATATAAATATATGCCTCAATTAATACCATTTTTTTTTGTTAATCAAGTAATATTTAATTTTGCTTTACTTACATTAATTATATATATGTTTACTAAATATATGTTACCAAAATTTGTACGTTTATTTAAAGCCCGTTTACATTTAAATAATATGTAAGATAAAAATTTGAGTTGAATTATAATTCAACTTAAAGGAATAAGTAGTAAATGGTTTGCCATTGGACTGCAAATCCTTATGAAGGGGTTCGAATCCTCCTTATTCCTTTTTTAATTTAATTAATTAAAATTATATTAAATATAATTTGAAGTTTTATTATAGTCATAAATTAATCTATAATATATATAATGAAATTTTCACTAATATTGTTTTTAATAGGGATTTTAGGTTTTGTTTTAAACAGAAAAAATATAATATTAATGCTTATTTCAATTGAAATAATGCTATTATCTATAACACTTTTAATATTGATAAGTTCATTAAGCTTTGATGATATATTGGGTCAAACTTTTTCTGTATATATAATAGCTATAGCTGGAGCAGAATCTGCAATAGGTTTAGGTATATTAGTAGCTTTTTATAGATTAAGAGGTAGTATAGCAATAGAATATAAATAATGTATTTAGCTTTGATAGTACTACCAATATTAGGTTCAATTGTATCCGGCTTTTTTGGAAGAAAAATTGGAGTTAGCGGATCACAATTAATAACATGTACTTGTATAATAATAACAACGTTTTTATCTATAATAGCTTTTATAGAAGTAGGTTTAAATAATATACCAGTTACAATAAATCTTTTTAGATGAGTAGATGCAGAAACTCTTAATATATCTTGAGGATTTAATTTTGATTCATTAACAGTTTCTATGTTAATACCTGTATTAATAGTATCTTCTTTAGTACATGTGTATTCTATAGGATATATGAGTCATGATCCACATAATCAAAGATTTTTTAGTTATTTGAGTTTATTTACATTTATGATGATTATACTTGTAACTGCTAATAATTTTTTATTAATGTTTGTTGGTTGAGAAGGTGTAGGAATATGTTCTTATCTTTTAGTAAGTTTCTGATTTACTAGAATAGCAGCGAATCAAAGTTCTATGGCCGCATTTTTAATGAATAGAGTAGGTGATTGTTTTTTAACAATAGGTATTTTTGTTGTTTTATGATCTTTTGGAAACATAGATTATTATACAGTATTTTCTTTATCTCCTTTTTTTAATGATAATATTATTACTATAATTGGTATATGTTTATTAATAGGTGCTATGGCTAAAAGTTCTCAAATAGGTTTACATCTTTGATTACCTATGGCTATGGAAGGACCTACACCAGTTTCTGCATTAATACATGCAGCTACTATGGTAACCGCAGGTGTATATTTATTAATGCGTACATCACCTATAATAGAATATAGTTCTACTGTTTTATTACTTTGTTTATGAATAGGTGCTATTACTACAGTGTTTAGTTCACTTATAGGTTTATTTCAACAAGATATAAAAAAAGTTATAGCCTATTCTACTATGAGTCAACTAGGTATGATGATAATAGCTATAGGTTTGTCTTCTTATAATATAGCATTATTTCATTTAATTAATCATGCTTTTTACAAGGGTTTACTTTTTTTAGGTGCAGGTGCAGTTATACATGCAGTTGCTGATAATCAATATTTTAGAAAGTATGGTGGATTAATAGCTTATTTACCATTGACATATTCAGTTATGTTAATAGCTTCTCTTAGTTTAGTAGCAATACCTTTTATGACAGGATTTTATTCAAAAGATTTTATACTTGAATCAGCCTATGGTCAATATTATTTATCTAGTATAATAGTTTATTTTATAGCTACTATAGGTGCAATGTTTACTACATTATATTCCGTTAAGGTTTTATATTTAACCTTTTTAACTAATCCTAATGGATCATTAATAAATTATAAACAAGATAATGCTGCTCATGAAAGTGATATTTTTATGAGTATGCCCTTAATAATACTAGCAATATTTTCTATATTTTTTGGTTATCTAACTAAAGATATATTTATAGGATTAGGTTCTGGATTTTTCTCAGATAATAGTTTATTTATTCATCCTCTACATGAAATTATATTAGATACTGAATTTGCAGTACCTATTTTATTTAAATTATTACCTTTATTTTTCACTATAACATTAAGTTTAATATCAATATTATTAACAGAATTTTATCCTAAATTCCTTATTAAATTTAAGTTATCTAATATTGGTTACAATATATTCAGTTTTTTTAATCAAAGATTTTTAATGGAACTTTTTTATAATAAATACATTTCCAATATTATACTTAAATTGGGAGGCCAAACTACAAAAATAATGGATAAAGGTTCAATTGAACTTTTCGGACCATATGGTTTAGAAAAAAAATTAACAAATTTAAGTAAATTTATAGGTAATTTAAGTACAGGTGTTGTGACTTCATATGCTTTATACATTTTAATAGGTTTAATATTTTATATATCTATATTATATTATGGTATAAGACCTGATATATATTTAGAATTATTATTAATATTATTTGGCTTAATATATTTAAAACAAGTTGATAAAATAATATAAACTAAAAATTTAGATTAATAAAAAGAAAACATATATATATAAATATAAATATAAATGAGGATATTTAAAAGTCATCCTTTATTAAAAATAATAAATTCTTATGTAATAGATTCACCAACACCTTCCAATATAAGTTATTTATGAAATTTTGGTTCATTATTAGGATTATGTTTAGTAATACAAATAATAACAGGTGTAACATTAGGTATGCATTATACACCTAATGTTATAGAAGCATTTGATTCAGTAGAACACATAATGAGAGATGTAAATAATGGATGATTAATACGTTATTTGCATTCAAACACTGCTTCAGCTTTTTTTTTCTTAGTATATTTACATATAGGTAGAGGATTATATTATGGATCGTATAGAACACCAAGAACATTAGTATGAACAATTGGAACTATTATATTTATTTTAATGATGGCTACAGCTTTTTTAGGTTATGTATTACCTTTCGGTCAAATGTCTTTATGAGGTGCAACTGTTATTACTAATTTAATGAGTGCAATACCTTGAGTAGGACAAGATATAGTAGAATTTATTTGAGGGGGATTTAGTGTTAATAATGCTACTTTAAACAGATTTTTTTCTTTACACTTTGTTTTACCTTTTGTTTTAGCAGCTTTAGCTGCAATGCATTTAATTGTATTACATGAATCATCAGGATCTGGTAATCCTTTAGGTATATCAGCTAATTATGATAGATTACCTTTTGCGCCTTATTTTTTATTTAAAGATTTAATAACGATATTTATATTTATAATAATTTTATCAATATTTGTATTTTTTATGCCTAATGTTTTAGGTGATAGTGAAAATTATGTTATGGCTAATCCTATGCAAACACCACCTGCAATAGTTCCAGAGTGATAAAATAAAAGATGTTACTTAATCTTGCTGTTTGCTGGAAGTTCCTAATTATTAGGACAATCAGCAGGAAACGATAAAAATTTAATCGGATCCTCAGAGACTATATGCAAGACATTTAAAATGTTTAAATGAATAAATAGTCCAATCATAATAGAAATATTATGAATATATATATATTATTAATACGATCTATATATTATTTCGCTTTTATTGTTTAGTACTACTAAAATTAATGCTCGTTCAACAAAAGGTATTAAATGGTTATTATCAACTGAAAGAGTTTTTATTACAATACCAAAAGATATTTTGGTAGGTATTTTATTGGGCGATGCCCATATAGTACAAAGATCTTATAGTAGTAATTGTAGACTGGTTTATGCCTAGACAGCTTTATCGCATAAATAATATTTTGATTATGTATTTAGTTTCTTTATTACTTTTTGTACTAATAATTATATACTTCAATCAATAATAGTTAAGAATAAAATAAGTAATAAAACATATAGTGCTATATCATTCACAACTATGTAACTTCCTTGTTTTAATTTATTTAAACAAATGTTTTTTGTATCCAATGCAAAAATAGTTCCAGATAACATTTATGAATTATTAATGCCTAGAGTATTGGTTTCTTGAATAATGGATGACGGAAGCAAACAAGGTAATGGATTACATATAAGTGTTTATGCTTTTAGTAATAAATATGTAGATAGACTTATATTTACTTTACAAGACAAATTTAATTTGAAATGTTCTATACACTACAATAGAGATAATAAACTTCGTATTTATATACTTAAAGAATCTATGGACAATTTAATAGCACTTGTTAAACCATATTTTATTAAATAAATGTTATATAAATTAAGTTTATAATACAAGCAAATAATATATATATATATTTAAAATTTTGATCTTTTACCTTTTTATGCTATATTAAGATCCATACCTAATAAACTTCTAGGTGTTATAGCAATGTTTTCTGCTATATTAGCATTATTATCGATGCCATTTACCGATTTATCTAGATTAAGAGGTATACAATTTAAACCTTTAAGTAAAATAGCCTTTTTTATTTTCGCGGCTAATTTTTTAATTTTAATGCAATTAGGAGCTAAGCATGTAGAATCTCCATTTATAGAACTAGGTCAAATATCTACTGCTTTATACTTTGCACATTTTTTAATAATTGTACCTATTATTACGTTGGTGGAAAATAGTTTAATAGATTTAACTACAAATGCAAAATAGTAATAAAATTACATTATAACTTTTAAATTCTCATTATTACTTTCAGATTTACATTTAATAATCCGATGATATATAATATGACAAGTTTAACATTTTTTTTTATATTCATACCTATATTAGCACTAATATTATTAACAATTAATATAATATTATCACCTCATAATCCTTATCAGGAAAAAAATAGTGCATTTGAATGTGGATTTCATTCATTTTTAGGTCAAAATAGAACACAATTTAGTATTTCTTTTTTTATATTTGCATTATTATTTCTATTATTTGATTTAGAAATTCTATTAATATATCCCTATATAGTAAGCGCATATTCTAATGGAATATATGGTTTAATAATTATGTTAATATTCTTCTTTATATTAACACTAGGTTTTGTATTTGAACTAGGTAAAAATGCATTAAAAATAGATAGTAGACAAATAGATAGTTTTCAACTAAAAAATTGAAAACAAATTGTATTTATAAACAATTAGTAATATACATAATATTACTAGATTAAAAAATAGATTTTTCATACAAAAAAATATAACCGGAAACGGTATTTCCTGTATTCCATACAGGATAAGGAATATGATATTTCTTAGTATATATAAATATATATTAAGGCAAGTATAAAAAGAAACTATTATGAATAAATTGCTATAAACCAAAGTTTAATTACACTAAACTAAACTAAGAGAAATCTTGTAATAAACAAAGTGAATTGAAATATCTAAGTAACTTTAGGAAAATAAATCAAACGAGATTCTATTATTAATGTGAACTAAAGTAGAACAGCTTTTAAGTAAAATGGTATATCTGTTTGAATAAAGGGGAACCTTCCTCTAAAGCTAAATATGGTATTATAAGCAATAGTGAATAGTAACCGTGAGGGAATTTATTTAATAGTAGTTTTATAAGCAGCTTAAGTAAAATTTAAATAAATAATAAAAGCGTACCTTTTGCATAATGGGTCAGCAAGTTAATATTAGATGCAAGCAGTAAAAACTGCCTAGATAAACCGATTATGAAATAATAAATAAGTATCTAAAATTAGACCCGAAGACTAGTGATCTTACTATTATCAGGATTATAAAAGTCCGAACGGGTAAATAACAAGGATGAGCACTTGAAATAGCCCAGGTGAAAGTGAACCTTTTGCTTTTTTCTATTAGAAAATAAACCATCAAATTGACGGGAAACCCCTAAAGCAATCTTAACTAACCAAATATAGTAATATGATATGGGGCGCAGGTAATAACTCGCGATATAGTAAAATAAAGATTGATACATGCAAATGAATGGGCAATCCGCAGCCAAACACCAATATTTGGTGATAGGTTCATCGACTAGAAGGTGGTTAGCGCAAGCTTAAAGTATAGTCAAGCCCCATCTTAAAGGATGCAGGATAATATAGTTTTTATACGTACATAGTACAATATTATAAAAATTTATATTATTTGTAAATGGATAATAATAATATTATTATTTAGGGAGAAAAATCTTAGCTCTACCTTTAGGGTAAGAAAGATAATCTGTATCGTTGTATAGATATCCGAAGAATAATAGTAAGTAAGTGAAAGACAAAACTGACTAGTTTAGCTGGTTTTCTGCGAAACCTATATAAGTAGGTAATTTAATTAATATCTTAGCAGGTACAGAACTGTGATCTCGAACAATTTGTTATATTTTGTATACATCGGGGGATCGTGATGATTTTATCGGAGAGTATTTGCACTCGAAAGGGTTAAGATAAATATTAAATAATCGGACATAGGACGATAAGGTGGTGAATAAAAATTTAGCCGATAAATAAATGAAATTTATTTGGTGTACATACTGCCTTTGTAGAAGTGAACCTTCTGCAATAAACCATCAAATTGATCGGGAAAGCCTTAAAGCCATTTCAACCAAACGAAAATGGTAACATATTTCGTGGCACAGGTAATGACTCGTGGTATGGTAAAATCGAAATGGATAATATATTAATAAATAAGAAATAGTAATTTAAGACAAAGTGTAAATTCGAAGCATTACTATTCTATATCGAGCTCTAAATAATGGACATGATTCATTTAACTTTTTAATACACCAATATTAATAATAATTTTTAAGGTATTGTTTTTAATTGGACATTCTAATTAACAAAAAATATTTAATACTATTAATAAATTTAGTGGAATACACTTTTTAATATAGTAAAATCAAATAAATTGAAGAAATTATTAAAAGTATTGAATGTAAAAAAGATATATTTTATTTACAAAAAGTCTTTAAAAATAAAATTTAATTAACGAATTCATATAAATATGAACAGTTTATTAGAAGCTTTTAACAACAAAGATAAATAATAATGAATTAGACTAATTTAAGAGATTACATTATTTATCACATTGTATTACTTTATTTAAATAATATATAAATAGGTTATCCGCAGCCAAGCACCTACAGGTGTGCAGTTCATCGACTAAATGTTGGTTGGCGCAAGCTTAAAATATAGTCAAGCCTCATCCTAAAGGATGCAATGGCGACAAATTAAATCTTTTCTTTTAATATTTAGACTTTTTTTGCTTTAAAGTAATGACATAAAATGATGTAGGTCAATACCCGTTAGCTTAGAGGCAAAGTACAACATATAAAAATACTCGGGCTTTAACGGGCTTGCAATCCAACTTAAAGAAAAAATTGAATGTATCATTTTTAAAGTCTTTATATTCCAAATTTTTTTTTTTAATTAAAGCAACTAAAACAAACTTTCTATCTAATAATTCAAATAACGATACAAAAACAAAATGTAATAATCCTATTAAATCATATAATAATGCTTTAGAGTCAAAAAAATTAATTATTGATGAGAATAAACACAAATCTGGTGTATATTTATGAAGAAACAATGTAAACAATCTTATTTATATAGGCAGCGCTGTTAATTTAGCTGTTAGATTGGCTAGGTATTATCATAAAAGTGAATTAAATAAGGGTGCCAAACCTAGACCTATTCATGCTGCTCTTTTAAAATACGGTCATAATAATTTTACTCTAGAAATATTAGAATATTGTTCAAAAAACAGTTTAATGGTTAGAGAAAATTATTATTTTAGATTATTAATTCCTGAATATAATATTTTAAAATATGCTTATAATCTTAAAAGTTATGAACTCTCAGCTAAAATTATCGCAAAACAAAAATAGTATCAGATGAGTATATCAAAAAATAAGAAAAGAATTTAATTTTGTTTCAATTTGAAACAAGGCTTAGGCCTGTTGTCTAAAAGGATTGTTTATAATTATAAACATTTCAAGGAGAAACTGTGTATGTCTAAAGGGAAACAGCCCTAAACAAGAGTTAATAAGGTTCCAAAATTATTGTTAAGTGAAATAAAGGATGTTCCTCCAAATACAATCAGGAAATAGGCTTAGAAGCGGCCACTTTTTAATGATCTCGTAACAGAGCACTGATTTATGTAATAGGAGATCACACCGAAAATTTAACGGATCTAAACAATATACCGAAACCTTGTCCATATATATATATTTACATATTAATATTTATGGGGTAGCGGAACATTGAATAAATCTTAGACTTAGATTATGTAATCTATGAATTAGATAATTCAAGTGATAATGCTGATATGAGTAACGAAAAAGAAATTAATAATTGCTCGCCTAAAGCTTATGGTATTTGATAAAATCAACGGCCTCTAAGAAAAAGTTAAAACAAATTTCGATGAGTAAATTTAAAAGTCGACAAAACCAAGCCATAGTGGGCTTGGTTCTGGAAAATCGATTAAAAATAAAATAAAAACCGTACCTAAATACTACCACAAGTAAGCTAGTAGAGAATACGAAGGCGTTTGAGTAATCAATCATTAAGGAACTCGGCAAATTAACTCACGTAACTTCGGGATAAGGTGGGCCATTTTTATTTTTTAATTAATTTAAAAAGAGGAAGCATAAAATAGTGTTGTACGACTGTTTAATTAAAACAAAGCACTCTGCTAAGATACTAATCGATATATTGAGTGTGATGTCTGCCCTGTGTCGGCTGGGTAACGAATTTATTTAA
>WNFY01000397.1_pt1 | contig 38056 bp, 31 predicted proteins | sample 5400091 | NCBI WGS metagenome assembly WNFY01 (sample SAMN13153364, study PRJNA577476) | soil metagenome | isolation source: 60 cm soil or saprolite under grassland replicate 1 | place: USA:California | collected 2016-06-15 | reverse complement strand
TGGAGCTGGGCGCCGCGGAGCTGTATGCGCTGACGCGTGAGCCTAGCTATTTCGATGCCGCGCTCAAGTACGCGGCGCTCGAACCCGTGAGTCCGTGGATGGGACAGGACACGGCGCGGCACTATCAGTGGTATCCCTGGCACAATAACGGCCACTACGAGATCTGGCGGGTGGGACCTGATAGCGCGAAGCGACTAGCCGCGGAGTACTACCGCCGCGGGCTCGAAGCGGTGGTGCGCCGGGCCCAAAACGGTTTCCGTATCGGAATTCCGTTCATTTGGTGCTCGAACAACCTGCTCGGGTCGTTCGCCACCCAGGCCCACTTCTATCGGCGCATGACCGGCGATTCGAGCTACCTCGCGTACGAGACCGCGGCGCTGGACTGGCTGTTCGGCGTCAATCCGTGGGGCGTGTCCATGGTGATCGGCCTCGGAACCAATTATCCCAGGACGCCCCACTCGGTGGTGGCGCAGCAGCTGCACCTGCAGCTCACCGGCGGGCTGGTGGACGGCCCCGTGTACCGGTCGATCTTCCAGAACCTCCGTGGCATCCGGCTGCTCGAAGCGGACGAGTATGCCCCCCTCAACACCGGCTTCATCGTGTACCACGACGACGTCGGGGATTATTCCACGAACGAACCGATCATGGACGGCACCGCGAATCTGGCGTACGTGCTCGCGGCCTACCTTGCGGCCTTCCCGAGCTCGCGGTAACGTCTGGCCCCATGGGCGCTCCCGCGGGCGCCGGAGCTCGCCGCTCATCCATCACAACCCGGTAGCCGTCATGATGAAACAGCGAGTCGTTATGGTGTTGGTGGGAACCCTCGTCGTCGCTCCTTGCGCGTTCGCACAGCAAAAGACTGTTACCGGGAAGGTCACCAGTGAGCAGGGCATGCCCTTGCCCGGTGTGTCGATCGTCGTCAAAGGGACAATCGCCAGCACCCGGAGCAACAACGACGGAAGCTATTCCATTCGCGCCGCGGTCGGCCAGGTGCTGCAATTCCAGCAGATCGGGACCGCGCTGGTGGAGCGTACGGTTGGCGCCGAGGATGTGATCGACGTCGCGCTGCGGCGGGTCGCGCTGAGTCTTGATGCGGTGGTGGTGACGGCGTTGGGTCAGACCACCACGCAAGGGGCGTTGGGATATTCTCAGCAGAGCGTCCAGGGCTCCGAGATCGCGCAGACGCAGCGCGAGAATTTCATCAATTCGTTGCAAGGACGTGTCGCCGGCGTCGACGTGACGAGCACCTCGGGCGTTCCGGGCGCGTCCACATCGATCACGATCCGAGGCGTCAGCTCCATCAGCAGCAGCAACCAGCCGCTCATCATCGTCGATGGGTTGCCGATGGACAACAGAACCCTCAATACGGGGGTGCTGGCGTCCGATTTGAGCTCGACGACGGCGTTCTCGAACCGGGGGATCGACTTCACCAACCGAGCCGCCGACCTGAATCCGGAGGATATCGAAACCCTCACCGTGTTGAAGGGAGCCGAAGCGTCCGCCCTGTACGGCATCGATGCGGCGAACGGCGCACTCCTCATCACGACCAAGCGTGGGAAGGCCGGCGGCGGCTGGCAGTACAGCAACAGCTTCCGGATCGAGACGAGCCGGGCCCGGCCCGAGCTGCAGCACGTCTATAGTCCGGTGGCCCTCACGGGAGGCGGCCTTGCTTCGTTCGTGTACTTCGGCAATCCATATCCCGCCGGCACGCGGTTCTACGACAATATCGGCGGCTTCCTGAGGACGGGGACAACGCAGACGCACGACCTGTCCTTCAGTGGCGCGACGCCCGACAACGCCGTCAATTACCGACTGGCCACGTCCCTCGACAACCAATCCGGAGTGGTCCCGAATTCGGGGTATGACCGCGTCAATGTGACGGGAGCCTCCCAGGCGCAGATCACGCCCTGGTTGAGCACCGATCTCTCGATGGCGTATACCTATAGCAACAATGATCAGGTATACAAAGGAGACATCGGTCCCCTCATCGGCCTGATGCTCTGGCCGCAAGCCGATAACGCGAAGGATTACCTCACGCGATCCGGCCTCAGGCGGAGGCTGACCGGCCTGACGGCGGGGACGGAAGCCGATAACCCGTACTTCAACGTCGCCAAGAACCAGATCAATTCCAAGGAAAGCCGCATCATCGCGAACGTCGGCATCGTAATCGCGCCAGTTTCGTGGGGGAGCTTGAAGAGCAACATCGGCACGGACACTTACACCAACCAGAATCTCGTTCTCCGCAATCCCGAGAGCGCGGCGGGAAACGCCTCGGGCGGAATCCTCGACCAGGCGGACGTGATCACCCGCAATCTCAACGCACAGACGCTGCTCACCTTCAATAGCCACGCCCTGACACACCACATCTCGATCCGTGGATTGCTGGGCAACGCGATCGGCGACTACAAGTCGACGGCGGATGCAGCCGTGGGCACGAACTTTCTGGATCCGAATTTCGTCTCCATGAACAACACGGCCTCGAGGCTGCCGCGGACCACTACCGAGCGGCGCCGCCTGGTGAGCTTCTTCGGGCAGGCCGTGCTCGATTACCGGAACTTCCTGTTTCTCACGGTCCAGGGCAGGAATGACCGGACCTCGACGATTCCGCCACCGCGGAATTCATTCTTCTATCCTGCCATCTCGACCAGTTTCGTCTTCTCCGATGCGTTTCCCGGCATCGCGCGATTCGTGACCGGGAAGTTGAGAGCCGCCTATGCCCAAGCCGGTAAGGACGCCCGGCCGTATGCATATCGGCCTTCGCTCGAATTCAAGTCGACATCCTTCGGTGGATACGGATATGGCTTTACCGGGCCGAATCTCGACCTGAAACCGGAGTTCGCCAGGTCATACGAGCTCGGGGCAGAGCTGAGCTTCCTGCACGACCGGCTCGGTCTCGATGCCACCGTGTACCGCAAGCAGACCAAGGACCAGATCGTCAATGACATCCGGGGCAGCTACGGGACCGGCTACATCCTCTTCAATCTGAACGGCGCGACAACGAGAAATCAGGGGCTGGAGCTGACCGTGCGGGGAACCCCGGTCCTGAAGAGCACCTTCTCGTGGGATTTTCAGGTGAACTTCGCGAGTGAGAGAGGGAAGGTCCTGTCTCTGCCGAGGGGGATCCCTGAATCCTACGTCTCGGATACCTGGCTGTGGGGGAACGTGCGGAATGGTACTGCACCGGGTCTCTCCACCATGTCGCTGACCGGCTTGTACTACCTCCGGGTCAAGACGGACAGCGCCGGCCGCAAGGGCCAGCTGTTGATCGATCCGACCACGGGCCTGCCGGTCCGATCGAGCATCTTCATCGATGCCGGGTACGATCGCCAGCCTGACTTCACGATCGGCGTGACGAACACCTTCCGGTACAAACGCTTCTCCCTCGATTTCCTGCTCGACATCCGCAAGGGGGGAGACGTCTTCAACGCGACCGAGCATTATCTCACGACGCACGGCCTCAGCATGCAGACCCTGGATCGAGACCAGCCACGGGTGATCCAGGGCGTGTTGCAGGACGGCAAGCAGAACAGCCCGAATCCGACCGTCAACAACATCGTGGTCATACCGAGCGTGCAGACGGACTACTATACGAACATCAGCGAAGAGCTCTTCATCGAGAAGAACATCAATTGGTTGAGACTCAGGGACGTGCAATTGAGTTACGAACTGCCGCAGGGATTCCTGGGCGCACGGAACGCCAGCGTGTTCGTCAAAGGCACCGACTTGTTCCTGATCACCAACTATACCGGGCTGGACCCGATCGTGAACGGCAACACTGCGGCGGTGGGAGGATCGGGAGGCACGGGAATCGACTTCGGCAACTTCCCCATGCCTGTAGGGATCAATGTCGGCGTCAGGATGGGATTCTGACGATGAAACCACTATCCGCAGCAGTCCTGATCGGTGCGTTGAGCATGTCGGCGGGCTGCAAGGACTTCTTGGACGTCAACACGAATCCCAACGGGCCGCAGTCCGTTTCCGCGAACCTGTACCTGCCGCCGATGCTGCACTGGATGGTGACGTCACCCCAGTTCGACGGCCGCTTCGTGGGACACTATGCGCAGGAGTGGGTCTCGACATCGACGCTCTTCAGTCCGGCGCAAAGCTGGGGTCGGATGGGGTATGACCCGGCGAGCGACAACGGTGCGCAGCAATGGCGCGACGTCTACTGGTCTTTGGGGCAGAACCTGATCGACATGAACGCCAAGGCCACGGCCGAGCAGCGCTGGGACCTCCTGGGCGTCGGGCTGATCCTGAAAGGGTGGGGCTGGCAGGTGCTGACGGACCTCCATGGGGAGATCATCATCAAGGAAGCGTTCGACGTGTCGCGCACCAGCTTCGACTATGACACGCAGCAGTATGCGTATCAGGAAGTGCAGCGCCTGCTGGACAGCGCGATCGTGCTGCTCAAGCGCATCGACGGCGCCGTCGACGCCTCCTATCTCGCCAAGGGCGACCATATCTACAATGGCGATCGGTTGAAGTGGCTCAAGCTGGCGTGGGGCCTGAAGGCGTTGATGCTGAACCACTTTTCCAACAAAGCCGGCTACGACCCGCAGGCCGTGATGGACGCGGTCGATTCCTCGTTTGCGAGCAACGCCGACGACGCGCTGCTGGTATATCCGTGCACCTCCACCGATTTCGCAGATTGCAATTTCTGGGGACGCAGCCGCAACAACCTCACGCTGTACCGGCAGACGCAGTTCGTGGTGAACCTGGTGAACGGCACGCAGTTCGGCGGTGTGGTCGACCCCCGGATGAGCCGAATGCTGGCGCTCGACTCGGCGAATACGACCTACACCGGACTCGATATCAACGTGCTGGGGTTTGGCGCGCTCACCCCGCCACAGCAGCCGAGGAATCTCTTTGGGTACGTCGGCACCGGCGGGGTGGGCTTACCGAGCCGCTATCTGTTCGCCGATCGGTCCAAGATTCCGATCATGACCTATTCCCAGCTGCAGTTCGTCAAAGCGGAAGCCGCGCTGCGGATGGGGAATCAGACGGCGGCGCGGACCGCGTACACCAACGGCATCTCATCCCACATCGATTTTGTGAACGCGCGCAACCTGGATGCCGGCCAGACGCCGCCGCAGATCACGGGAACGGAGAAGACGACCTTCCTCGCGGACACGAACATTGTTCCCACCACGCTGACGTTGTCGCACATCATGTCCCAGAAGTACATCGCCCTGTGGGCTTGGGGGCACAACGAATTGTGGATGGACATGCGCCGCTATCACTATACCGATCTCGATCCCGTGAGCGGCACACAGGTGTTCCGGGGGTTCACACCACCCACGAGCCTTTATTTCCGGAACGGCGGCAAGGTTGTCCAGCGAATCAGACCGAGGTACAACTCGGAATATGTCTGGAACGTTGCCGCCCTACAGGCCATCGGCGCGGATGCCTCGGATTATCACACCAAGTCCTTATGGATCATTCAACCGTGACCCGGCTATGAACCGACATCTGTGTGTAGCGGCGCTGCTCGGCGCCGCGGCGCTCGCAGCGTGTGACAAGAACGCGGTCCAGTCGGTGCCCACGGCACCGTTGCTGGCGTCGCGCGTCAAGTTCTTCAACTTCGGCGTCGGCGCACCGGGGGTGAATTTCTACGCCAACGAGACGAAGATGACGGCGATCTTCTCCGCCACCGATACCGAATCCACCAACGGGGTGACGTACGGCGGCGTGGGGGCCGGCGGAGTCTACGTCGCGATCGCGCCCGGCCAGTACACGCTGACGGGACGGATCGCGGCGAAGACCGACAAGGATCTGCCCATTGCCACGGTCAGCACGACCATCGCGGACGGGAAATACTACTCGTTCTACATGAGTGGATTCTACAATGCCACGGCGAAAACCGTGGATGGGTTCGTGGTGGAAGACCCCGTGGTGGCCCCAACGGATTTTGCCGTCGCCGCGGTCCGATTCGTCAACGCGATTGCCAACGCGAATCCAATGACGTTATACGCAAAGAGTACCACGACGGGAACTGAGGTCGCCGTCGGCGCCGCGGTGGCGTACAAGGGAGCGGGCCCATTCACGGCCTTGCCGGCCGGCGTGTACGATCTGGGCACGCGCTACACCGACTCGACGACCAACGCGATCAGCAGAACCGGCGTGTCATTTTCTGGAGGAAGGGTCTATACCGTCGGCGCCAGAGGCGACATCACGATCACATCCACGACGGCTGCCACCCGGCCCATTCTCGACAACGCGTTGAATCGGTAAGAACTAAAACGCGCGCTCGCGCACCGCGACGAGATAGCTTTCGCCGGGTCGCATGCCCTCGTGCCGCGCCATGAAGTCATAAGAGAAGAGGACCACGCCCGCGGCGCCGAGATCGCGCGCGACACCGATCTGCTGCACGGTCCCGTCCACCGTGTTCTTGTACGCCCCGATGCCCGCCCACACACGCGCGCCCCCCGCGGCCTCCACGGCCGTGCGGATCCGCTCGCTAAATAGCGCGACCGAGTCGGTGTAGGCCATCGGGCACGCGACGTCGAGGATGCCGCGGCGCAACCAGTCGCGCCAATCCTGGAACCGCAAGTTGTACGCATTGTCCGCGTCGCCGAAGACGGCCGCGCTGACCACCAGGCGCGAATTGCGGTGCTTCACGCCGTAATAGATCCGCTCCACCAGCTCGGTGATCTGCAGGCGTCGAAAGCGATCCCAGGCGTCCGGGAAGGAGTCGCTGTAGACGAGTGGATCGGCCGGCTGGAGCTCCGCGAACCGGACGCGGACCGAGTCCGGAAGACCCGGGACGAGCCAGTTGCGGAACCGCTCGAGCGCCACCCGCGAGTAGTCGTAGTCCGGCGCGGGGTAGCGGACGTAGTCGAAGTGCAGGCCGTCCAGCTCGTATCGCTCCACCAGATCGATCCATATCGAATAGATGTGCTCCTTCACCTCGGGCGCGGCCGGGCTCGTGTAGAGTCCTTCCACATGATCACGGTTGGCCTGGACGTATTCGGCGAGGGCCTGCACGTAGCGAGGATCGCGGGGATCAGCGTCGTACAGCTCGCGGGCCAGCGGTCGCGGCACCGCGAGGAGATCGGGCCGGCGATAGATGAAATGCGCGGAGTCCGAGGGCAACGTATCGGCGTTGGCCACGAGCTCGGTGTTGATCCAGGCGTGCACGCGCAGCCCGCGGCGGTGGGCCTCGCGAATCGTGCCGCCGAGGGCGTCGTAGCCGTTCCGGCCCGCGAGAGCGGGCGGCGGGGGCTCCCAGCGGCTCCGATAATACGCGTCACCCCGGCCCCGGACCTGGAGGATCAAGGTGTTGAACCCCGCCTCCGCCGCCCGCCGCACCATCGCCCGCGCGCTGTCGGGATCGGCGAGCGTGGAGCGCACCACCCAGAGAGCGCGGACCTCGGCGGTCTTCGGGACCGGCGCCGCAACCCGCGGCGGCGCGCAGGCGGCCGACACCCAGAGCCCCGCACCGACGCCGAGGATCGCGCCGCGACGCGTCCTCACCCCCTGTCCCCCTCTCCGTTCCGTCCTCACCCGCTCCTCTCCGTCTTGCCGCTTCAGCGGTAAACGCCGAGCCGCGGCTTCAGCCGCGAACAAGGAGCGTGCGTCGCCCAGACACGTCCCTTTAAGGGAAGGATGCGCGCGTCCTTGAGTCCGCGGGTAAACCCGCGACTCGGCGCGTGTCAGTAAACTGACGCTGCGGCTCGCGTCCTGACCCCCTGCCCCCCTCTCCGTTCCGTCCTCACCCCCTGTCCCCCTCTCCCCTTCGCTGCGCTCAGGGCAGGTTCTTCGGGAGAGGGGGGACGAGGGGCGAGCCAACTTACGACTTCTTGGCGTTGGGCGAAGCGGGAGCCATCGGCATCGCGACGTCCGAGTTCCAGATATCCTGCGCCATCAGCCAGCGGCCGTTCTCCTGCACCCAGCGGACGATGTACTTGCCCGAATCGACCGCCGGCGCGCCGGGCGGCCGCTTGGCGGCGGCGGGCCAGGCAAAGTGCCAGCGTCCCAGATCGACGGCCATCGCACCGCTCGCCCACACCGAGTCGGCGCGGACGGTGAGCACGGGGGGCGGGCTGGACATGGTGTTCAGCACCGCGAAGAACGTGCGGATCGAGTCGCGCCCGTGCACCGGCGGCATGTTCGGGGGCAGGATCACCGCGTTCGCGTGATAGTATTGGGCGAGCGAATCGGCGTGACCCGCGGCGGTGAGTCGGGCCCACTGAGCGTCGGCCGCGTCGATCGCCTGCTTGGCTTCGGCGGTGGTGTCGGGTGGAGGTGCGGCTTGGCAGCCGAGGGCGGCGGCGAGGAGAATGAACAGGGTCTGGGCTGGGCGCATGGCGCATCTCCGTTGGGGGAGGGCGATGAGAATACGGGCGCGGCCGAGCGGTGGCAAGCAGCCACCCTGATGCATGATTCGGGGCCACGGCGCCAAATAATGATGCTAGTCGCGAGGCATGGTACACGACTGTAGCAGGTCATGCGCTGCTACTGCGTGTACATCATGGCCAGTCGCTCGCGTGTCCTGTACGCGGGGGTCACCAACGACATCGTGCGACGAGTGGATGAGCACAAGCGTGGCCTGCTCGCCGGGTTCACGCGCAAGTACCAAGTCACTCGGCTGGTCTATTTCGAACGGTTCGCGGAGGTTCGTGCCGCTATTGCCCGCGAGAAGGAGATCAAGGGCTGGGTCCGCGCCCGAAAGATCCAGCTCATTGAAGAGCGCAACCCCACCTGGGAAGACTTGGCCCGTCGCTGGGTCCGGGAGTCGCGGCATCCAGAATGAGTTCCATCCTTTTCTTTTTTGAAGGCGCGCGGCGGCGTGTCATCCTGAGCGAGCGCGCGGAACGCGCGCGAGCGAAGGACCTGCTTGAGGACGCTTGGCGCATGAGGGCACAGGGTGCGAGCGAAGGACCTGCTGCTCCCGCACGTCGTCCCCGAAGGCAGGTCCTTCGCACCTGGGGGAAAGCAGGTCCTTCGCGCCTGCGGCGCTCAGGATGACAGCGCTCCCTCACTTGGCAGAATGGAGTATAAAATGAGGAGAGGAGAGGTGTGATAGATTAGGTGAATAGGACGTAAAAGGAGGTGAACATGGCCCGTTCAGCCGTGATGAACTTCATGAAGCAACAGGGATTCACGCAGGAGCCGCCCGATCGCGCGGCCCTGCGGTTCAAGGGCTTGCAGTTCCAGCCCACCATCGTGGGATCGATGATGCTGGTGGCGATCCTCACCCAGTCGCCGGCGATCTTCCTGCTCGTTTCGGCCCTGTTGTGGCTCAACGTGCTCGTGCCGGCGGCAAACCCGTTCGAGCAAGTCTACAACCGGTTTGTAGCGCGGCGCCGCGGGCGACCGCCGCTCACGCCGGCGCCGGGGCCGCGGCGATTCGCCCAGGGCATGGCGGCGGTGTTCTTGCTGGCCGCGGGGCTGACCCTGCTCCAAGGGTGGAGGACGGCGTCCTACGTGTTCCAGGGGCTCCTCGTCGTGGCCTTTGCCGCGCTCCTCCTTGGAAAGTTCTGCCTCGGCGCGTACGTCTACCACCTGCTGAGGGGGAACGTCGCGCTCGCCAACGGGACGTGTCCCTGGAGCGATTCGCCGTAGCTCCCTCATTTGCGTAGGTACGATTCGTCCCACGCGACGGGAAACGCTTCGCTGCAGCGGGGGCAGCGCAGCATCTGCGGAACGGTGAGCAATGGCGCGCGGTGGTGACAGCCCGGACACACACCATAGTGCTGGCCCCAGCTCTTGGGCAGCCACGTGTCCCCCTGGGGACGCGGGACCACCGTCCAGCGGCGCGGCGGCGTGCCGACCAGCTCCACCGCCTTGCCCGGCACCGTGACGAACGTGCCGGGCAGTTCAAGGACGATGTTCTCTTTGGCAAACTGGGTCACCCGATACCACGCGCCCCGCCGGATGGGGTAGTCCCCATCGAGCTTGATGCGCGCCCAGTAAACCCCGAGAGAGCGATCCTGGCTGGCCATATTCCCTCCCGACTGCGACCCGCGGTAAAGAGTCGAGCCGGGGGAGACGCGTCACACCAGGCCAGACGCGCGACCACCGCCCCTGTGATCGCGCTCACGATCTTCCGTACCATGACCACGTCCCGTATTCTGAGCCGACGCGGTTGACGTCGACGACACGATCCACACGCGAGAGAGAGGGGAAATCACCATGAACACGACCTGGTCCCGCCGTGAATTTCTGGAGCTGAGCGGCGCCGCCGTGGGCGCGTCCCTCGCGCCAACGTCGCTGCACGCCGGGCGGGTGCCGCCGAGCGACACGGTGCGGTTCGGGATGGTGGGCGTGGGCATGCAGGGCTCGGGGCTCTTGGGCGAGTCGATCAAGCTGCCCGGCGTCGTGTGCGCGGGCGCGGCCGACCTGTACGATGGGCGCCACACATTGGCCCGCGAGATCGCCGGGGCCACCCTGCCCGTGACGCGGCGCTATCAGCAGCTGCTCGACGACAAGACGATCGATTGCATCGTCGCCGCGGTGCCGGATCACTGGCACCGGCGCATCGTCGTGGACGCCGTGAGTGCGGGGAAAGACATCTACTGCGAGAAGCCGATGTCGCACACCGCCGCGGACGGCGTCGCGATGGTCGACGCGGTGAAGCCGACGAACCGCATCGTTCAGATCGGCTCGCAGCGGGTCAGCTCCCAGATCTGCGCCAAGGCCCGGGAGCTGGTCGCCCAGGGAGCGATCGGCGAGCTGATGATGGTCGAGGGCTCGCTCGGCCGGAACGATCCCACGGGAGCGTGGGAGTATCCCCCGCCGCCCGATCTCTCGCCGCGCACGCTCGACTGGGAGACGTGGCAGGGCGACGTGCCCAAACGCGCGTTCGACCCGAACATCTTCGCGCGTTGGCGCTGCTGGAAGGAGTACGGCACCGGGGTGGCGGGCGACCTGCTCGTCCATCTCATCAGCGGCCTGCTGTTCATGTTGAGCATCAATGAGCCGCCCCGGCAGGCGCTGGCCGTCGGCGGGATCCGCCGCTGGAAAGACGGGCGGAACATGCCGGATGTCCAGCTGACGAACTTCTACTATGGAGACTTGCCCGTCTCGATGCGGCTCAATCTCGGCACCGAGCTGCCCGAGACGTATCGCTTTCATGGAGCCAAGGGTGTGCTCGAGCTGGCCGGATCGCAGCTCACCGTGAGCCCGCAGAGCGGCCGCGACACGGAGCCGAGTTACTACACGACCAGCTATCCCAGCGCGCTGCGGCAAGCCTACGAGGAGCAATGGCACCGGGCGAACGACCCAAAACTGGGTGAGCGCCTGCCGTTCGCCGAAACCACCACCTTCACCGCACCCCACTTTGATGGTACCCGGGTGCATCTGTGGAATTTCTTCGAGGCCGTGCGGACCCGGAAGCCGGTGGTGGAGGACGTGGTGTTCGGCCATCATGCGGCGCTCGCCTGTCACATGGCCAACGAGGCGTATTTCCGACGGGCCGCGGTCACGTGGGACGAGGCGTCGAAGACGATCAAGTAACCTCGGGCGCCGACAATACAGGCACTGCCCTGGCGCCGCCAGCGGCACTAGCTTTGGGAAGGTTTCCCTGCGCGTCTACGCGTCTGTGCGTCTACGCGTCTAGTCTTTCGGGACGTAGCGCAGTCCGGTAGCGCACCTGAATGGGGTTCAGGGGGTCGCGGGTTCAAATCCCGCCGTCCCGACTGAGTGAAGATCAAGCCCTGCAGCGACTTCTGCTGTGGGGCTTTTTCTTCGCCTGCACCCCGTGTTGTGAGTTTTGTTGTGAGTCCTTGCCGCTCAGCGGCTCACAATCCGCTGCGTCGGATGCAACACCACCCGCTTCACTGTCTCGGCATCGGGCTGCTGATAGGAACGCAACAGCGTCTCCTCGTTCTTCCAGCCCCCGGCTTCCATCACGTCCCGCACCGGGTAGCCCTTCCGTTCGGTGGCCCACTTCCGGCGAATCGAGTGCCACATCATCCACCGCTCGCGCGGTAACTCTGTAACCTCGTATGCCCGCCTAAGCCACGTATCGAACAGATGCCGACTGCACGCCTTCTGCGGGTCCTTCGGCGCTGTGAAGACGGGCGTGTTGCCGATTGCGCCCTGCGCGCGCCTGGTTGCGGCGAGCGCATCCTTCACCGGGTCGGTCATCGGGACGATCTGCTCGAATCCCGTCTTGTCCGTCTCGGCGCGCCAGCGGATGGTGGCGTTCTGAAAGTCCACGTCATCCCACCGCAGATAGCACCATGCCGAGATGCGCCGTCCCGTTCCCTCGGCCACGATCAGCGCGACCTTGAGCAGCGGGTGCACCTGATCCGCCACTGCCAGCAACCGGAGATAGACATCATGCAGCATCACTGGTCGCTTCGGATTCTTCTCGCGTGGGAGCCGGACACCGTGGAGCGGGTTTTCCTTCAAGAGTCGCCGCCCGTCTTTCGTCCGTTCCCTCGTGGCCCAATTCAGCGCCGTCAACAGGATCACGAGATCAGATTCGATCGCACGATCCCGGACCCCTTTTCCCGACGTGACGCGGGGGAGCGAGCCGACTCCCTGTCGCCGGGCGAGAACAAAGCGTTGCACATCCGATTCGGAGAGCGTCTCCACGTTGCGCGAGCGGCCGAGGAACGTCACGATCCGCTCGAGCGCGCGGGTGTCCGCTTTCTGGGTACGGGGCTTCTTGCTCGCAAACGCCGGACTCTTCTTGTACAGATCTTCAACCATTCCCAGCGTGAGACTTCCCTCGTCGAGCGCGTGCTCGTTGGCGAGCAACGCCCGCAGCAACTCGTACCCCTGGCGGATCGCCTTCTCCTTGTCGCGATGCCCTAGGCTCTTTCGGTCCTCCTTCCCGTTAGTGAACACCGACCGCATGATCGAGCCGCCTGGTCGTGCCTCGTAGAGGCGCACGCGCCGGCCCGGCTCGCCGATGGACTTCGACCAGCACCGCCTGGACTTCCGGGTCATAGCTTCCTCCGGAGTTGGGCGATGCCCTGGGCATCGGTAGTGGGATCATACGGCCTGCCGGGGGACTCGGCAACGCGGTCCAGGTCGCCGCGGCGGACGCGGTGGCGGCCTTTGGGGTTAGCGCGACGGTCGGGGATGCGGCCCCCGCGGACGGCTCTGCGGATGGTCTCCTCACAGACGCCCTTCTCCCGAGCGGCTTCGTGGATGTCTATCTCGGCGTCGAGGTGGGCGGCTGCGGCGGCGAGCAGCTTCCTCAGAAGGGCAAGCCGAGCCGCGGCGGCCTGTTCGGCCCCGTTCTCCCCAAGCGTATCCGTCTCCCGCCGCGCTTCGAGAACGAAGGCAGCGAGCCAGGGCGGGAGGCCGTCGGGAAGGGGAAGATCCATGCTGGGCACGGGTTTGTGCTTGAAATCCTGGGATTACAGCGTCCCGAACCTAGGATTTGATCCTAGGTTTTCGAGGTTCGCAGCCTAGGATTCGTCCTCCTCATCGGCTTCGGGATCGTCGTCTTCCCACTCGTCGAGCTCGTCATTGACGGCATCTTTCACGTCCTGTTCGCTCCAATCCAGCTCGACCTCGTCCTTTAGCATCCGCTCGACGTCCCGTAAGGCACGCGCGCGATCATCGGGATCCCAGTCGAACAACGTCTCACTGCGGGCATACCGCATCCCGTCGTCAATCAACTCTTGGACGCGCCGATCGTCTTGTGCCTCCTTCACCTGCTGCTGCCGCTTGGTCGCGGCTTCTTCCTCCCGACGCGTCTCCTCCGCTTTCTTGCGGGCAACCTCGTCGTGGTAGGGCTGGAGGACATCTTCGACCTTGCCGTGAACGATCCGGTAGGCCTGAGAGTCGTCGATCCAGTCGGGGAAGGTCTTCAAGGTCACGAAGCCTTCGAGCGCCGCGGCGACCTTGGCGCGCCACATGTCGGGGGTGCCATACGGGACCTGGCTCAACCCGTACTGCTTCAGGGTCGCGAGCCGGCGTAGTGGCGCCTCCTCTGCGTCGCGCTTTTTCCGCTCGGCCATCTCGCGCGCCAGCTTCTCGAGCGGATTGGGTGGCGGCGGGGGCGGAGGCGGCGGTTCGATGAACGGCTCGAACTCCTCATCGCCGGGCTCGAAGTCCTCCGGGTCCTCATCGAGCGGCTCGGGGACTGGTTCGGGCCGGGCGACCGGGCGCGATCGAGGCTTGGGGCGCTCTTCCTGGCGCTTGCTCCCGCTGCGGCTCTTCCTAGCGAGGTATGCATCCAGCGCCGTGCGGGAGAAGCGGCGGTGGCCGCCCTTGGTCCGGCTGGCGCGGAGCTCGCCGCTTTCGTCCAGTTGGTGGATGGTGTCTACCGATACGCCCAGGTAGCGGGCGGCCTCACTGCGAGAACCATTTCTTCTCAGTGCCCCATCTCCGGGGCTTGCGCTTGGTCGTCATACGTCACGTTCTCCTCTAGAAGACGAAGCCGCGCGGGGTCGCGCGGCTGAAAATCCCAAGGTTCCCTCCGTGCCTTCTACTGCGGCTGCCCCGTTCCAAACGCCGTGAAGTCGTATCCCTCATCGGGCTCGTCAGGCCACTGTGCGACGAAGTTCCCAAGGGCATCGATCGCCTTCCCGACTGCTTTGGGATCGCCGCCTTCCTGCTTGAGCACTTCCTCCACTTCACCACGACTGCGCTCGAGTCGATCCCGGAGCCAAGCGACGTGGTCGAGCAGACCCAGGTGGTGCTTCACCTCCTTGGGCTGCATCAGCTGCCGCGCAGCCTCAGTGAGCGTGATGTCGAAGGCCGCCGCGCGGCGCCGAATGGCCCGCGCGACATCGCTGGGGAGGCGGAGCAACTCGGTGTTGCCCTGAGGCCGTTTGCGTTTTCGCATGGACGTGAAGTTAACTTTTATTAACAAGCGAGGTCAAGACCTCCTTCACCGCGGATCGGGAGAGGCAGCGGTGCTAGGTGGCGCTCGCCTGGCGCCTAGCGCAAATTCTGCCGCCCCAAGGTGTTCTGCGTGACCTATGGAGGCGGGATGGCAAGCAAGGGCAAGCGAACCGCGAAGAAGGGTAAGGCGGCCGGTAACGGCGTGATGGCCCTGATCAAGGAGCTCTGGCAAGCCGCCGTGGGTCTGCGGGACTCCATCGAGCCGGCAGACTACAAGCGCTACGTGCTCCCTCTGATCTTTCTCCGCTTCTTATCGATACGCTACAAGCGTCGCCATGACGAACTGGCGCGCCTCGTTCGCGAGCCGAAAAGCGACTACTACACGCCGAACCCAAAGGCCGCAAAGTCAATCCTCAAGGATCCGGACGAGTACCGGGCGGCTGGGGCGTTCATCATTCCGGAGAAGGCGAGTTGGGACTACATCCGAACGCGCGCACGAGCTGACAGTATCAAGGTCATCCTCGACGAGGCGCTGGAGCTGCTTGAGAGGAGCTACCCTAAGCAGCTCAAGGGTCTTTTACCGCCCATCTATGCTGGCTCGAACCTCGACAACGAGAGCGTGGCGGGGCTGATCAACCTGTTCTCAAAGGACGTGTTCGAGCAAGACCATAACGGCGAAGATCTGATCGGGCGGGTCTACGAGTACTTCATCGGCGAGTTCGCAAACTCCGAAGGCAAGCGAGGGGGTGAGTACTTCACTCCCGTTAGCATCGTCCGGACGCTTGTCGCGATGCTGGAACCTCAAGATGGGATCGTGTTCGATCCGTGCTGCGGTTCTGGCGGGATGTTCGTGCAGTCGGACCTTTTCACAAAGCATAACCGTCACCTGTCATTCGTTGGCCAGGAGTCGAAGGAGTTCACCTATCGGTTGTGCCGGATGAATCTTTTTATCCACGGGCTCGACGGAAACATCCAGCTCGGCAACTCCTACTTTGACGATAAACATGCGACGGTCAGGGCCGACTACGTGCTCGCCAATCCTCCGTTCAATGACGGTGCCAAGGGGGAAAACGGTTGGGGAGCTGATCGGATCTTAGACATGGACCCCCGCATTATGGTGGATGGCGGACGGATGCCTCTCTCGCCACGTAACGCAAACACGATATGGATCCTGCACTTCCTCGCGCATTTGAGGGATGGTGGCTCTGCTGGTTTCGTGATGGCGACAGGAGAACTTTCGAGCAGCGAGACGGCAAGGCATGCTGTTCGGAAGTGGCTGATCGAGCATGACTACGTCGATTGCGTCGTTCGGCTCTCCGGCCAACTTTTCGCGAACACTCAGATCCCCTGCTGCCTGTGGTTCCTCTCCAAGAGCCGCCAGGGCGAACGCGGGTTCCGCAAACGCACAGGCGAGATTCTCTTCGTCAACGGCCACAAACTTGGGTCGCTCATCCCTGGTTCCCGAAAACAGAAGCAACTGTCGGGGGATGAGGTCGAGCGGGTGGCGTCGTTATACCGCCGGTTCCGCCGAGAAGGGGTACCGGACCCGCTACCCGGTTTTTGCCGAGTGGCGAACCTCGACGAGATAAAGGAGCACGACTATGTCCTCGCGCCAGGACGTTACGTAGGGGCCGAAGAAACGGAGGACGAGGACGAGATCTTCGAAGAGAGGTTCCCCAAACTTGCGGCTCTATTGGAGGAACAACTCTCGCGTTCAGTCGTGCTGGACTCCGAAATCAGAGCCCGGCTAGCAGAGTTGGCCAATGCTGTCTGAGTGGGAATCCCGGTACCTCGAAGAGGTCATCGAGATACGTCATGGTTTTCCATTCAAGGGGGAATACTTTCGAGACGAGCCTACAGAATACGTCCTGTTAACCCCGGCTAATTTCGCCGTTGGCGGCGGCTTTCGCTTCGATAAGGTCAAGTACTACGATGGCCCAATTCCTGAAGAGTATGTTCTAAACGCTGGAGATCTCTTAGTAGTCATGACGGACTTGAGCCGCGAGGGTGGCCTGCTTGGCTATCCGGCTGTCGTGCCCCACTCGCCGGGCGTCCGATATCTCCACAACCAGCGACTCGGGAAGATTTTGTTTCGCGACGGCTCAGACCTGGATCTTCGTTTCCTCTACTACTTGCTCTGCACTGACGACTATCGCAACGAGATCTTGGCAAGCGCAACCGGAACGACCGTAAAGCACACGTCTCCCAGGCGCATACTCGCCCATCGGGCCGCTTGGCCGGAACCCAGGGAACAGCACGCGATCGCTCGGATCTTCTGCACGCTCGATGACAAGATCGAGCTGAACCGCCAGACAGACAGGACACTCGGCACGATGATGCAGGCGCTTTTCAAATCGTGGTTTGTAGAGTTCGAGCCGGTGATCGCGAAGGCGGAGGGGCGCACTCCGTTTGCGGTGGGGAAACACCTTTCGACGTTGTTCCCGGGTTCGTTTCACGAGACTGACCTTGGGCCTCTGCCTGAAGGGTGGCGTCTAGGGGCAGTCGGCGATCTCGCCCGGTATGTCAACGGAAGGAACTTCACCGGTGGCGCGAGTGGGGCCGGGCGCACGGTTATCAGAATCGCGGAACTTAACGGTGGTCCAGGACCCTCCACGGTCTACAATGACGTTTCCACCATGCCTGACCATACTGCGTATCCGGGCGATCTACTCTTTGCTTGGTCTGGCTCGCTTGGCGTTTACCGGTGGTTCCGGGACGAGGCACTCATCAACCAGCACATCTTCAAGGTCGTGTGCCAGGAATACCCGCAATGGTTTGTGCATCAGCACTTGCTTGAAGCGCTGCCGTTCTTCCAGGCCATAGCTGTGGACAAAGCGACTACTATGGGCCATATCAAGCGCGAACACCTCCTTCGTGCCAGAGTAGCGCTCCCACCGCAGAGTCTAGTTGTCGAGGCCGGCGAGGTATTCGAATCTCTGTACCAGAAGGTCCTGCATAACGAGCGACAGTCACTGGCCCTAACCTCGGTGCGTAATGCACTTCTGCCGAAACTCATGGCCGGTGAGATTCGGCTCGGGCAGTCCGAGAAACTCGTCGAGCACGTTGTGTAAATGCCCCACCGCGGCACGGAGACCGAGTTCGAGCTCACGACGATCGAGCGTCTCGAGCGCCTCGACTACCGCTATTCGCACGGCGAGGATCTGCAGCGCCCCCGCGAGGAGGTCGTCCTAAAGGAGACGCTCCGCAATGAGCTTGCCCGCCGTTACCCTGCTCTACCGTCATCCTCGCTCGACCAGGCGGTTGGCCGGTTCTCTAGTCCACAAGGCGTCGACCCTATTCGTCGCAACATGCAGTTTCACGCCGACCTCACTCGCGGGATCGAGGTCAAGGTAGAACGTCCCGGCGGCCGGGCCGAACATGAACATGTCTACGCCATCGATTGGGAAGTTCCCGCGAACAACGACTTCCTAATCGTGAACCAGCTCTCAGTGCGCGGCCAGAATGACCGCCGGCCCGACGTGGTGGTGTACGTCAACGGTCTGCCTCTAGTGCTCTTCGAGTTGAAAAACCCATACGACCCTCACCCCACCGTCAGCGACGCGTTGAACCAGATCGCGCACTACCGCAACGACATTCCGCAGATCTTCGAGTTCAACGCCCTCACGGTTGTCTCGGACGGTTTAACGACTCTACACGGTGTTTGGACGGCGCAGCCCGAGTGGTATGCGCCCTGGAAATCGATTGACGGTGAGCACCTCGAAGCGAACACAACGGGCTCGATGAAAACCCTCATCGAAGGCCTGTTCCCGAAGGAGCGGCTGCTGGCCTATATTCGCGACTTCCTGGTGTTCGAAGTCGCGAACGAGGTCATCACCAAAAAGGGAGCGAAGTACCATCAGTTTTTCGCGGTGCGGCTTGCCGCCGACAAGGCGGTGCAGGCGTGCCGGCCGGACGCGGACAAGCGGATCGGCGTCATCTGGCACACGACCGGTTCGGGCAAGTCACTTTCCATGGTGTTCCTGGTAGGCATCCTCCGCCGCCATCCGGCTCTTGAGAATCCGACATTCGTGATCGAGGTCGACCGCACTGACCTCGACGACCAACTGCACGATCATTTCGTGGCGGCGCGGTCTCTTGTGGGGGACGTGCACCAGGCAGCATCGGTGGAGGATCTACGGAGCCTCCTTCGGAGTGGTGGCGGTGAGGTGATCTTCACAACGATTGAAAAGTTCCGGCTCGGTGACGATGAGATCGAGCACCCGGTCCTTTCGGACCGACAGAACGTGATTCTAATCGCGGACGAGGCCCATCGCAGTCAGTATGGGTTCGCTTCGGGATACGCGCGCTACCTCGCGGAGGCCCTCCCCAACGCGCGGCGAATCGGCTTCACCGGCACGCCGATCAGCTTTAGCGGTGCAGACACTGCTGAAGTCTTCGGCGACCTCATCCACTGGTACGATATCAAGCAGTCACAGGAAGACGGCGCGACCGTCCCCATCTTCTACGAGCCCCGCCAGATCAAGCTCCACCTGGCGCACACCGATATCGACGCCGCCCTCGAAGAGATCACGCGCGACGTCGAGGTACCTGAGCTCGAACAGAAGAAGAGCCGTTGGGCGGCCCTGGCGAAGGCCGCTGGCGCCAGGGACCGTGTCGCCCAATTGGCGACGGACCTCCTTGCGCATTTTCAGGGCCGGATTGCGACGCTCGATGGCAAGGGGATGGTGGTATGCATGACTCGCGAGAACTGCGTGCGCGTATTCGATGCGCTCACGGCCCTGCCAGGTTGCCCTGAGGTGAAGGTGGTGATGACCGGTGACTTGAGCATAGACCCTCCGCGATGGAGCGAAGCAGGCCACATCACGACCAAGATTCAGCGCGACGCGATCAAACAGAGGATGGTCGATCCTGACGACCCGCTCAAACTCGTCATCGTCTGCGACATGTGGCTTACGGGCACAGACATCCCATGCTTGCACACGCTCTACATCGACAAGCCGATGCGCGGGCATTCGATCATCCAGGCGATCTCGCGAGTGAACCGCGTCTTCCGCGACAAACCGCACGGATTGGTCGTCGACTACATCGGCATCGGCGACGACCTGCGCGAGGCCACAGCGCAGTACTCGGCGGGGGGCGGGCGTGGTAACCCCGCGCCCGAGCTCTCCGAGGAGGCGAAGCCCGTGTTCTTCGCCGCCCTTCGCGACGTGCAGGGCCTACTGCCTCAGGGCGTGAAGTACGGGGACTGGCGTAGGCTTTCTGGGATCGACCTCGAGGATCGGTATGCCCTGGTTTACGGGCATCTGGCCGAGGATGATGAGCTACGGGACACGTACCTGCAAGCCGAGCTGCGGCTGACGCAGGCGTTTCTCCTCGTCAAACACTTGGACGACTGCCGACCTCTCGCGGACGAAGTCATCTTCTATCAGCGCGTCCGGAAGCAGCTGCTCAAGGTGATTCCCGGACCACGCGCGCCGGGGCAGTTGGAGACGGCGGTGCGCGACCTCGTGGACGACAGCGTAGAGTCTGAGGGCGTGGTGGACATCTTTAAGGTCGCGGGCATCGAGCGAGCGGACATCTCGATCCTCGACGACAGCTTCCTGCAGACCTTCAAGGACCGGCCCCTGGTCAACCTGCGTCTGAAGCTGCTCGAAAAGCTGATGTATGAGGAGATCGCCTCGCGCCAGAGTCGGAACCTCGCGATGGCGAAGAGCTTCAGGGAACTCCTCGAGCAGACGCTCCAGAAGTATCACAATCGCCTCATCGATGCTGCAGCCGTGATCAAGGCGATGTTACAGATCCATCGCGAGATCCAGGAATCCGAGGTCCGCGCGAAGGAGCTGAGACTGGACGAGGAGGAGCTCGCGTTCTACGACGCTGTCGCCGCTCAACACAACAAGGCGTACGGTGTCGAGTTCCTGCGGGACCTGATCCATGACGTCGTGCAGACCGTTAGGCGCAACCTGAAGGTGGATTGGGCCGAGCCGCATCGAGACGATGTCAAAGCAGAGATTCGAGCGGCGGTGAAACGGGTGCTGCGCAAGAGGGACGTGCGGGCCGAAGACTTCGATCCGCTCGTCGAGCGGATCATGGAGCAGGCAGAGGCGTTGTATGCGGATTGGCCGGTGGCAGCGTGACCAGTAACGTCGCCCGTGCCCAATCGTGGTATCGGTCCACTCCCTACGTGTTGCTGGTGCCACCGTTGCGACGGCGCTTACCCTTTCGACTAAGCCCGACGCGATAAAGTGCGGCAGTTACGTTGAGGCGCCAAAGAATCATCTGCTTACTCACGCCGTACGCCACCGCAGCGACATCAGCGGACATCTGGGTTTTCGCGATCTCAATGGCCGCCTCGTCAGAAATCAAGAGCGCTCCCGCCAGCCAAGTAGCCTCGTCTTCCAGATCTTGGTTCCAATTCCTACGTCCGCGATGATCGATCGCCACCTCTGGCGGGTGCTGTAGAAGTGCGTGCGACAACTCGTGTGCGATATCGCTCGCTTGTCGACCCAGGCTGTGTGAGTCGTTATAGAGAATCACGCGGCGATGCCCATAGAACATTGTCAACGCCGAGAACGCCCCGCGCTCACGACCCGAAAAATGGCGCACGACATCTGGGGCGCTGGTGACTAGCGACCGTAACGGCACAAGGGGAATTCCCAAGAATCCAGCGAGAGCCCTGGGATCGAGAGGATCGGCCGGCGCTAAACCGAGATCGACGCGAACCTCACGAGCGATGGCGTTTGCCTCGGTCTTGAAGCCGCGCCGCAGAGGACTCACCGAGCTTTCTTAAGACGCTGGTAGGTGATCTTGATAAGGTCGTCTAACATCGCGGCATTCTGACGGGTGAGATTGCGGTCTGCGCGCAACAGCGTGGATATCATTGCCAGCGGTTCTGGTTCCTTCTCTTTGCTGTCGCTTCGCACGAAATCATCGGCACTTAGGCCGGACCACGAGCATAACGCGGCTAGGCTGTCAACGTCCGGCCGTTTGCCTTGAGCCATCCGTGTGAACGTTGAAGCGCTCACCCCAGTGGCAACGGCCACCTGCCGCCAATTCATTTTCTTTGCACCTCGCTGCGCATTGAGGGCTTCGTAAAACGCTTCCGAGTCGAAACTTGCAGTTCTATCGGACATTGGACCTCCCTGAAGCGGGGGGTTCGACTCTTGCAACGCGACGTCTACAGCGCAATACTACACTTCAGCTGTTCGAACGTAGCAACGAGCCGTCAGACGCGCAAACAGATCCACTCAGCTTTGCGCTGCCGTGCGCCAGGAGTAGCGCCTCGTATGTCGTTCGTCCTCGATGCATTTCAGGTCTTCCTGCAGAACATCTCTCTGCCGGACTCTCAGCTCGCGTCCGCGCAGCGGAGCAACAACGCCCTGCGAACGTTCTTGGCGAGCGACGACTACTTCGGGCGGCTGACGTTCGACACATTCTTGAACGGCTCCTACGCTCGTCACACGGCCGTGCAGCCAATCAAGGACGTGGACGTGATCGTCGTGGTCGACACGGACTGGATGCAAGCAGACCCTTCACACGCAATGGAATCGCTTCGCCGCAAGCTTGCTCAGCGGTACCCGGACTGGCGAACACGGCGACAACGTCGTGCGGTTAAAGTGACTCTCTCCGACATCCGGCTGGATGTCGTACTCGCGGTCGCGCCCGACGGCGTCGATCGCCCATTGCGAATCCCAGACAGAGAACTCCGGCGTTGGATCAAGACTCACCCGAAGCGCCAGATGAGTCTCGTAAAGGACCTTGGCGCTAGGACCAACGGCAACTACTCACGACTGGCCCGACTGTTCAAAGCGTGGGCTCGAGGGAGAGTGGGTGCGGCGGATCGGCCGAGTTCCTTCGTCCTCGAATGTGCCGTTTACCACGCCTTGGCCGCTCACCCCGGCAACTTCGCTGGCCCGCCAGACCAAGCGTTCGCGGCACTGCTCAACGCGCTTTATGCGTGGGACTTTGGGCGCGGTGGTTTCGCCCTGTCATGGGGCCGACCGGCGGTAGCCGATCCAGCGATGCCCGACACTAATGTGGCAGAGCGCTGGGACGAGTCAGCCGCGGACCGATTCAGGGAGAAATTGGGAATGGCCCTTCGACGCCTCGAGAACATCCAGCGCAGTCGCTGGGATGAGACCGAGGTCCGGCATTGGGGTGAGTTGTTCGGGTCACCGTTTCCGGCGCCCTCAACGGTAGTGCGCCGCCTCAGGGAGACCGTGAGCGATCACCGGTAGAATCAGAGGCGATAGACCAATTTCCAGGAGAGCAGATGGAGACGCTGAATGAGCAGTTCAACGCTGCCTTGAGCCGGATAGAGGTGAGCGGATCACGTCAGGAGAACGCGGCTAAGGCTCACAAGGAAGTGCGCGACGTCCTAGAGGCGGATGACGATCTGAAAGAAATGGGTGTTGATACGGTCCTTATCGGGTCATACAGTCGACACACCGGCGTCTATCCCGGACGCGACGTGGACGTTTTTGCAAGGCTGACTCGCCACGATGCCTCAAGTGGTCCCAAGGCAATCTTCGACGCCGTAAACGGGGCTCTGGTCAGGCACTATCGCGCGTCGGCCCAGCCTCAGAGGCGGTCGACGAAAGTCACGTTCGAGCAGTACAAGCTTTCCGTGGACGCTGTGGCTGCCGTTCGTTTATCCAACAACTGGGCAATTCCGGACATTAGCAAGGTGGGAAAAGAGCGGGGCTGGGTTGCGACAAATCCAGAGCGGCTCGGAGAGCTCACGACCGCCCAGAACGGCAAGAAGATCATCGACGGAAGGGGAGGATACGTTCCCATAGTTAAGCTTGTGCGCCAGACGCGGGAAGCACACATCGGTGAGAGTGGGCCCGGTGGTCTGTACTTTGAGCTGTTGACGTATTGGGCTTTTACAGCAGGAATTTCTGGCGACTCGTATGCCGAAGCGTTTGCTCAGACGCTCAGGGCGATCGCCCTTCAGCTTAAGGCTGGGGAGAATGTGCCGTTGATCGATCCGGCCCTGAACACCCCGTTCTCACCCAAACCGTCATCCGATGAGATGTCTCTCGCGAGCAGCCGGTTTGACAAGCTTGCTACTAAAGCGGAGCGAGCGCTCCACCTCCCGAAATGTGAGGCCGCCGTGGCCTGGAGAGAGATCTTGGGCAGTAACGACCGCGGGAACTGCTTCCCGCTGCCCGAGGGATGCGATGAGACTGGGAAGGTCATCGGTGCTGTTACGGTGAATACGGGCCGGGGGACAAATGAAGCAAGACCGTTCGCAGTTGGTCGACACTCTTGATCGGGCTTCGCTAGATCAATTGATCACTGAGCTGGTGGAGGCGGGGTTCGAGCCCGTACCCGGATCCGGCGCGAAGTGGCGTGGCCCGATTCATCCTGTTCTTAAGAAATGGACCGATGCTACCGAAATGGAGATCATGATCCAGGACGGCTGGCCGGTGCGGCACCCACGTGTCTACGTTCAGGGCCTGCAGCTCGAGCATGTCAATCAAGAAGGGGAAGTCTGTCTTTGGCAAGACGACGACCCTACGATGGATTGGGTGACACTAGCAGGCATGAACCAGCGCATTGACGCATGGTGCGACGCCGCGCGGTCTGGCTTCCGAGAAGTAGGCCAGGCGTTAGATGCTCATCTGTATTTCCGGAGTGCAGGCATTGGTTTGGCCGTTCTTGATATCGATGAGTTTCGACGAGACGGTGCCTTTCGAGACGGTGATTTCGAATCGATCTACGGGAGCCGCGCAGACGGCGCGCTTCGGTTGACGACACGACAATTGGCCGGCGATGTGGTGAAGGGGCGCTGGTACTACCGAGCTCGAGACGTCACGCAGCCTCGCGATGTCCAGTCGTTTCGATCCGCGCTCACAGGGGCCCAACAGCGCCATTTCGATCACGGAATGACCCTTTTTATGGAAGGCAAACGGGGCGCTCTCGACGTTCTTGCTCTCATCTGGGAGACCACATACGGAACGAACGTGTTGGTTCTGATACCGAGACTCGGTAGCAACGGCACGATTGAACTCTTCTCCGTCGAGGCGGCGCGGACCGATATTGCCACCCTAAGACAAAGGAGCGGTCCTGATGCTGCCAGCCTGCTCCAGAAGAAGGTTGTGCTGTTCGGTGCTGGCGCCGTGGGCTCACACGTCGCGCTGTCCCTCGCTGGTGCTGGATTGGGCTCAATAACAGTTGTGGACGGGGATCGACTTAGGCCGGGTAATGTCGTGCGTCACGCCCTAGGTCATTCGCTGGTCGGACGGAACAAAGCCGATGCTGTCAAACAAGAGCTGGCCAGTCGCTCTCCGTGGACCGATGTGCGGGTGAGAGACACCTATGCCTGGGGGCCTCAAGAGATCACCGGTTTGTGCGAGTCGAATGACCTCGTCATCGACGCCACGGGGAATGCTGCCTTCTCGATAGTCATCAGCGAGGTTGCAGAAAGCCGTAAGTGGCCCCTCGTGTCGGTGGGCCTTTATCGCGGTGGGCGTGTTGGACGAGTTCGGCGTCAATGGCGCGACGTCCCCGCTATTTATCGCAGGGCAGAACTCGATTCCTACCCGCTGATTCCTCCCGGCGACGAGGGTGACGTGTTCCTTGAGACGGGGTGTTCTGCACCGGTCAACCTCGCCCCTCCATATGCTGTGTTGTCGGCGGCCGCTTTAGCGTGCCAAGTATCTGTCGATACCATGCTCGGTCGTGCGGAGCTGAGCGACGAGATCATTGACGTATACCGTCCTCTTTCCGAATCGGGATTTGAAAGATTCACGCGGCGGTTGGTCGCGTGACGCGTGGCACGGCCCGCAGACCCTTTGCAGGTTGGATTGCCGAAGAGGCGAGGGAATCACTCGTTCGGGCGAGCGCCTTGAACCATCCTCTAGAAACAGGTGGAATCTTAACGGGCGTACTCGTGAATGGTCGTCCATGGATTACGCACGTGAAGGAGATCCCCTCGGAAGCGGCGGGCCACAGGACTTATGTTCTGCCAGCTGGAGAAACATCTCGGGCGGTCGACGTAATCCGTGGATCTGACTACCGCGTTGGCTATTTGGGCGATTGGCACTCCCATCCCGCAAACGTTGGCGCGAGCCCCTTAGACATCCGCACACTGAAACAGAGTTCGAACAGTGGCGATGTTCGAGCGCCTTTGTTGGTCGTCGTGCGGAGGAAAAGCGCCGGGACTTATGTGCTTGATACTCACCAATGGGTGCGTAATCGATCGCGACCTGTAGAACTGGTGGATTCAGGACCGTTGCCTCGGCTCCTGGCTGATCGGCGACCCCGTCCGAGAACGACAGCCTCCCATGGCTAACCAGAGTGCTTCTCGTCTCAGTGGGGACGACTACCAGCATCTTTATAGTTGGTTTGAGCTCCTGCGTCTCTTGGATCCCGACGGTCCGTACGAATCCGCTGTGCTTGAGCACCCAGACGCAGGGGCGACCGACGATGTCACGTTTCATCCGCGGAAAGGCTCACAGGTTCCCGCGCGTTACGTCCAGGTCAAGTGGCACATGGATTATCGCGATCAATACAGTTTCGAATCCCTAATCACGATCTCGGCTGGGACAAAACCGCTCCTTCACAAGCTCTTCGACAGTTGGAAATCCTTGCGGAGCACTGGTGCCATTGAAGTCTGGCTTGTGAGCAACTATTCGCCGGCGCCCAGTCCGGACCTGGGAGGTTACATCACGGACCGTGAGCGGCGCTTGACGAATGACTTCTTCACGAAGGAGTCTCGCTCGTTAACGGCTGCCCGCCAACGTTGGAGCGATGTCTTGGGCGCAACTCCCGCAGAGCTTGACGCATTTTGTCGCGACCTGCGGTTCGAGCTCGGATACTACCCACTAGAACGGCTTTATGAGCAAGTAGACGATCGCATGGGGCGCATGCATCTCCGCATGGGTGAGAACGCTCGGGCGGCTGCTCTCGACGAGATTAGTAAAAGGATACAGCATGGCGGTCAGGAGAAGGTCATTACGCGAGACCTGTTGGTTCAGATCATTGATCGGCGCGGGCTCTGGGCGGAGCAGTCGGATACGCCTCAGGTCCGCCTTGTAATACACGGATGGGCCCGCCAGGGATATGATGTGGCACCCACCGTCGAGTTGGATTGGACAAAGTTCTTTGACCGAGAACACCGGTACGTTGCTTCCCCAGAAACGTGGACCCGTACTCTATTGCCCGAGCTAACATCTGCGCGCGAGCGACTGGCATCTCTCTCGAACGGCAAGTACGTCGACGTGCGCGGTAAGCTGCCACTCAGCGCAGCAACGGCGGTCGGCTTTGCGCTCCCAGAAGTAGCTGGCTTTCGACTTCGAGCCGAGCAACCGACTGGTGGTGAGACGCACCTGTGGCGCTCGGATGCTCCCGCATCTCAGAAAACGTTCGTGGTCGCAAAAGAGATGGGTCAGCCTGGTAACGACATTGTGGTCGGTCTCTCCATAACTGGTCGTGGACTGACCGAAATGCAACAACTGATGTCCGGCCTCCGAGCTAGTGCGCTGGTTTATGCAGAGCCTGCGGGCGGGACAGGCCCCGCCAGTATCGGCAGTGCCGGCGATGTGGTCGCGCTCGCGCGATCAGCCAAAACTGTCATTCGGGATGGCAAGGAACGGTATTCGGCATCACGGGTTCACCTCGTTCTCTATGGACCGTGGTCGTTCGCCCTCTTTCTCGGTCAACATCTCAATGCTCTGGGAATCATTACGACATACGAGCGAACGACGGAGGGTGGGTATCAGGAATCCGTCACTCTAAACACCGGTTGAGAGGTTGAGTAATGCGCGCACTCGTTGCTGAGACGATTCTCGACCTCCGACACTGCGGTTCAGGCGACGACTTTCGGACAAGGCATCCATTCTCCGAGGACATGGAGAGTGTCTCACTCCCTTGTTGCCCTGGCGGCAGGGGGCGAAGTGCCCGCAGGCATTGGTCTCCTGGAATGTCGGTATTTATTCGGGTAACTTTATAGAGTTCGTGAATGCAGTCGTTTTCACTAGGCTGAACGAGGTTCGGAAATGACGACCACCCACGAGAAGCAGTACAAGTTCAAAGTCGACGATAGGGAATTTAGCGAGGATCAACCGACCATTACTGGCGCACAGATCCGACAGATCGCCGAGATCCCGCCGGCCTACCAGTTGTTTCAGGAGGTCCGAGGCGAGAAGAAGGAAGACAGGCAAATCGGTAATGACGACATTGTGAATCTCGCCGCGCCGGGGATTGAGAAGCTATACACGGTGCCACCTGCGACTTTTGGCGACCGTGGCTGTCATTGACGTCCAGCTGGAGGACCTGCGTAGCGAACATCCGGAGGCTACAGCAGAGCCACGGAGTGACGGTACAACTCTCATTACGGTGCCGCACTTCCCACTTCCGAGCGGGTGGAGCCAGACGCACGCGGTGGTACAGTTCATCGCTCCCGTCGGTTTTCCCATGGCGCAACCCGACTGCTTCTGGACGGACGAGGGACTCCGGCTAGCCAACGGCGGTGTGCCAAAGAATGCGGGCGTTCAGACACCAGCATTCTCTACGGGACAGAGACTCTGGTTTTCTTGGCACGTGTCCGTGTGGAACGCGAACCGCGACAGCCTTCGATCCTTCCTCCGGGCGGTTTCGAATCGCCTATCGCGCGCTGAATGAGTCAGCTCCTATTTGCCGGGGACGCATTGCGGAGCCTCCGGGAGCGCCTCCTTGCGTCTGACCTCGAGAGAGGGGCGCTTCTGCTAGCGCAGCCTGTGAGTGTCGCGTCAGACTCGTGGCGTCTCCTTGCAACAGAGACCGTTTTTCTTGAGGATCAAGAGTACAGCAGGCAGTCCGCTGATGGTTTGGAAATCCCCCCCCACATCCTGGCTCGTCTAATCAAGCGTGCGCGTTACGAACGTCAGTCAATCGTGTTAGTACATACGCACCCCTGGGACGGAGCGATCGATCCTTCGCCGGTCGATCGTGCGGGTGAAACCCTCTTGCTACCGGTAATGTTCAGCCGGGTGGTGGGATTGCCTCATGCGCGGCTCATTCTGGGCCGCAAGGACACTCACGCTGCGCTGTTCGAAAGGGTTGACTCAGAAGTCGGACTCGATGTCACCGGGATCGGGGCTAGTCTCGCATACGCCCCAACCCTCAGGTCGGAAGGAGAGCTTGATCGGGCGTTTGATCGCCAGGTTCGTGCCTTCGGGGAACTCGGCCAACGCCGGCTTGGCCGCATTCGTGCCGCGATTGTCGGCCTGGGCGGAACCGGCTCTATCGTCGCGCTTCAACTGGCGCACCTAGGTGTGTCGCGCTTTCTCCTTATCGATCCAGACTCGATTGATCGAACAAGCCTCAACAGGGTAGCCGGTGCCACAGAAGCCGACGTGGGAAGCGCAAAGGTGCAGGTTGCCGCCAGGACTATCCGACAGGTTAGTCCGGCCGCAGAGGTCTTCACACTTCAAGAGGATGTTGTCAGGCAGAGCATCGCCAGATCAATTCTGGGCACTGACTTCTTCTTCTCTTGTACTGATTCGCACGGAAGTCGAGCTGTGCTGACGCAGCTCGCATATCAGTATCTTCTCCCCGGCATCGATCTGGGCGTTCGGATCGAGGCCGTCGAAGGTGCGGTAACCCACGTCGTGGGGCGCGTGCAAATGCTAGCCCCTGGCCTGGCGTGTACGAGTTGCACCGGCGTGCTGGACCCGGAAGCCGTAAGGCGAGATCTCCTTTCGGATGAGCAGCGGCGGGCCGATCCGTACATCGTCGGCGGGATCGAACCGCAGCCCTCTGTCATTTCGTTGAATTCAGTGGTGTCTGGTTTGGCAGTAAGCATGTTCCTGGCGGCGGTGACCGGTGTGCCGTTGAGGGCAAGGCATCAGATCGTCCTTTTTGATTCCGGCGCGGTCAAGCCGATCGCTAACACGCCGGATCCCGTGTGCCCTGTTTGCTCTGAGCGTGGATTCTTGGGTCGTGGGGATTCTTGGCCGATGCCGGGACGACCCGACCCAAATCCCGGCATTCTTCCGGTCAGCGACGATGGCGACAAGTAAATCAATTCGAGAGTATCAAAGCGTAGTCACGGTCGCAGACGTGAGTGCCGCCAGAGCGTCCGCTCTTGGGCGAGATGCGATAGCTATCGTTGAGCGAGGCGTACCGAGGTGGGCCGTCTTTCGGTGCCCGTGCGGCTGTGATGAGTTGTTAACGGTAAACCTGGACCCGAGGACCGGACCGCACTGGCGTCTGCGTCGGACGAAGTCCCGAGTGAGCCTGTCCCCGTCCGTGTGGCGCATGTCCGGTTGTCACTCACACTTCATTCTCTGGAAGAATCGCGTGTGGATGTTCCGCCTATGGGGTATGCGGGAGGAGGAGGAAGGCCTTCCGAGAGACATTGACCGTGAACTCCTCAGAGAGTGGCGTGATAGGCGCCGTTCGAATCGCCAGTGACTCAGCGTGACTAGGTCAGAGAGAATGCGATGACGCAAGTTCGGTTACGCGACCTTGATGGGGATACGGACTACCCTGAGTTGGTTTTCGGCGTGGTCGCGGCCGTCGGAACGCCGTGGAAGGAAGCCTTTGAGCCGTATCTTCTGGGAGGCCTCACGACTCGGGGCTACACGGGAGCAGAAACGATCTCAGTTAGTTCCCTGTTAAAAGACATCCCGTATCTCACCGAGCCCTATCCGCCAGACTATCCAGAGTACGAGCGAGTCACGAAACTAATGAACAGGGGCAACGAGTTGCGGAAGACGTCGGGCCGGCTCGAAGCCCTAGCGTTGATGGTTGCGGCCCGCATCAAGGGGTTGCGACCGAAAGCAACCGACGGAGCCTTGTCAGGGCGCGCTTTCATTGTGCACCAACTCAAGACGCCAGAAGAGGTCTTGTGGCTACGGCGCACCTACGGTGATGCCTTCCACCTAGTTGGCCTCTATTCCCCGCACGCTGATCGTCAGAAATACCTTGTTGAGAAGAAGGGCATGACAGAGAGAGACGCCAAGGACTTGATCGCGCGGGACGAGGGTGAAGAAGACCCACACGGCCAACAAGTGCGAAAGACCTTCCACCTCGCTGATGTGTTCATCGAGGCAACCTCGGGCAATACCGCCAGAGTGCAGGAACAGGTTGACCGTTTCTTGGATCTTCTGTTCGGACGGGCGATTATCTCTCCCACGAAAGACGAGTACGGCATGTACCTCGCCCATGCCGTAGGGCTCCGGTCGACTGATTTGTCACGCCAAGTTGGTGCGGCGGTTTTGAACGATGAAGGGGACGTATTGGGCTTGGGGCCTAACGAAGTCCCGGCTGCTGGGGGCGGACAGTATTGGGGAGAGAAGGGCAAACCAGATCACCGGGACTTCAAAGAGGGGTACGACTACAACGAGGTCAGGAAGGGCGAGATTGCGAGCGAAATTATCCAGAAACTGGAGCAGCTACGACCTTCCACAGGCAATGCCGGAAAGGCGTACGCCGAAGCGGCGAGGGACGAGCTCACGAAGTTGCTCGACTCCACCCCCATCGCACACTTGATCGAGTTTGGTCGTGCCGTGCATGCTGAGATGGAGGCACTCCTGTCAGCTACAAGACGAGGGGTCGCCGTCAATGGTGCCAGGCTGTATACGACGGTCTTCCCCTGTCACAATTGTGCAAAACACATTGTCGGGGCAGGGATCGGTCAGGTCTTCTACATCGAGCCATACGCGAAGAGTCTGGCGCCCGTCATGCACAGGGACTCGATTTGGTTTACAGACTACGGGGAACCGCCTGGGGCGCAGGAGTCATCGGCCCAAGTGGCCGCAGGTGCCCCGCGAAAATGGGTTCGATTTAGTCCCTTTTTGGGGGTTGCTCCCCGACGCTTTGCTGCTCTGTTCATGAGGCCCAGAATGAAGGCCGAGGGTGGCGCTGTTTCAACGACGCCGATCGGCCTACGGCTAAGGGGTCCGATGCTCTCGCTCCGAGAGCGCGAAGCCTTGGCCGCTCGTGCCGGGGAGGACCTCAAGTCCAGTCCTAGCTAGGGTGCGGCACCTCAACCGGTGTCCTCACAAATGACCTCAACACATCTCAGCTCTTTGACCAAGGTCCCCACAGTTTGAGAGGGATCCTGCAATGTGGTTCGATGAGCTTCAGGCAGGCGCTTCTTGGGCTGCCCTGTGGAAGAGTTATATCAGATGTGGGTGCGGCGGTATTCGGATGATGGAAGGCCTATGCCCTTCGTGCCGTTCGCCATTCCACCCAGGCGAGCCGCAGGTAATGCGGCTGGCGAACGGAAGGGATGTCACGGTACACCCGGCGCACGCAGGAGGGGAGGGACGGTACGAAGACTGGGTCTATTTGATGATGCTCGAGCGTGAGTGGAAACGCCCGATCACAGACTCAGACAGGTTTCTCGACATTGCCGAATCGAGCAGGCCAGCTTCGCGGGCAGTTATTGTGCTTGTCTTCTGGAGTTACTTCGAAGCCCGGGTCGAGCGTCTCCTTCGAGAAGGCATGCGGAGCCTTCCAGGATCAGTGGCGGAGGATCTTCTTCGTCGGAACTCCTCTGTAGGATCTCGCCTTGATCGCCTATACCGCGTCTTGTTCTCGGCAACGTATTGGTCCGACTTGGAGGAACTCGGCTTTGAGCGCGTCTCGCACTTGTTACGGCGCCTGCAGGAACGGCGAAACAACTTCGCGCATGGGCATCCCGAGGCTATTGATGACGTCCTCGTCGCTGATTTGGTGGCAGGCCTGAAGGATGAACACGAAGCTTGGATCGCCGTCTTTAACCGGCGCGCAACGCGTCCTGTCATCACGGGTTCGAAATGACATGTCGGCCAGAGGTCGACAGGCGCTACTCAGCAGCCCACGGGCTTGCAGTTGTGAGTGTTGCGAGTGCGTCTCTGGACTGAGGAAGTCGAAAAAAACGACGACCCCCTGATGACCTTTCAGGGGGCCGCGTGTTGCGAGTTTTGTTGTGATTCTGCTACGATTCCCGGTCGATCTTCGGGGTCCGAGTCACAACACCGATGGCCCAGAACATCGCGTAGTTGCTACTCTTTGTCGTGACTCCGTTGAGTAACCGTTCGCATGGGGTTCAGGGGGTCGCGGGTTCAAATCCCGCCGTCCCGACTGAGTGAAGATCAAGCTCTGCAGCGACTTCTGCTGTAGGGCTTTTTCTTCTACGTCGCACCGTAAACAGCACGACCCCCTGAGTGGCGCAGGGGGTCGCGACGCTGTGAGTGATGGCGGTGGCGAAGCGCTCCTTACTTGGTGCCCGGGGCGACCTGGTCGAGGTCCGCGGCAAGAGCGAGCGCGGCAGCTCTGCGGCCCAGGGCGAGCCCCGCCTCCATGTCGAATCGATAGTGGATTCCCGCGTAGAGTCGCGACAGGCTTGCCTCTTGGGCGACGGCTGCCATTCGCGCACCCTCGCTTGGGAAAGCGGCGGCGAGTACGCCGCTAAACGCGCCCGAGAAACAGGAATGAGCGGACGGGTAGGACGGGTGCTGCGGCGTCGGGAACACGGTGTGGATACCCGCGTCTGCCTGCGGGGGCCGGATGAACCAGTAGTTGTACTTGGCATCGAAGCATCCGATGAGCGCGTCGAAGCCTGCCGCGCTCATGACGAACATGAGCCGTGCGGCCTCCGCGTCCGAGCGGTGGTGTGAAACGATGAGTTCGCGCGCGATTCCCATGAAGGCTGCCTGGGACCGCGGCGACTGGTTCACGTTCCAATAGTTTGCGATGTCAATCTGCTCCTGGGTCCGGGTGTCCGAGATCTGACGAACCTCGGCCAGCGCCGCATTGAAGGCATCGCTTCCAAATGCGGGTGGCGGGGGCGAGCGCAGCTGATCCTGGGACGTAAGAAAGAAGGGACGCGCGCCGAGGTTGCCGCGTGCGATCGCCGGAGGAGGGGAGTAGATCCAGTGGCCCGGTCCGACGGGTGGCGGTCCGAAGGGCGGGAGCAATGGATCCGTGGCCCCGACATTGTCGCCCTGCGCGAACGTGAGCACCCGCGCGCCGACTCCCCGACCGATCGCTTCACCCGCCGCGAAATCCGCGTGCTTCGCGCCAGGCCACGGGTCGGAAGCCTCTTGAGCGTCGAGCGCGGCTTCGAGCTGGGCGACGCTGCCGGGGAAGAACGAGCGCAGCACGGCGACCGAAGCGCCCCCGATCGCCGCACCGATCGGGGGATGCGGCCCAGGGGCTGCCTGTGCCGCCTCAGCAGCGCGGAACTGAGCGAGCGAGAGATACGTGTACATGCGTATCGTGTTGATTCCTGGCGCTGGCGCCGCTGTTGCCAGGTCCGTCGCCAACTCGTTCCAACTTACCGTTGCGCCGGCCTCCCAAAACTTGACGGCGCTGAACGCCACTGGCGCGGTGGACGCCAGGGAAGCGTCAGTCGGTTGGGGGCGGTCGATGCCGCAGGCCGCGACAAGGAGCGCGGCCGCGCCATGCGCGAGCATACGTTTGAACATGGTGCCTGCCTCAGTGAGATAGTGGATCGGCGGTGCGCTTGTGGTCGCGGCGATGCCACACAAAACAAAGACCGGCCAAGCGCATGTTCAGCTCAGTCGGTTTCGCGATTTGCTCCCCCCGAGGCATGGGCGAGCCGCACGACATCGCACCTCGAGGATCACAGCATCTGAGTGGGGGTCCAATATGCACCCGGCACTTTGGTCCGCAAGGTGGCAGACCGCATCAAGAACAATGACGACGCCCTAAGCACCTTTCAGTGCTTCGGCTGCTGTAAGTTCTGCTGTGAGTTTCTCACGACACTCGGTTGATCTTCGGGTTCGCTGTTACGACACCGATGCCCAGAACTTCGCGTGATTACTACTTGGTGTCGTAACTCGACTCCCTAACGAGTCATATGGGGTTCAGGGGGTCGCGGGTTCAAATCCCGCCGTCCCGACTAGGGTTTCTCGATTTTACCCCTGTTGCACCAAGAGTTTTACCAAGATTTTTCTCGCCTGAGGCTGGCTCGCGAAGAGGGCTCCCGCGCCAATCGGGCCTCTTCGGCTTGGCGTGCGTGCAGAAGCTCGGGCTGGTCTAACAACTCTCGTAGCATCCAAGCAGGTACAACACCCATCATTCCAGAGTTCCCCTCGACGCGCCATCCATCGGGGTGCTTCTGCCATTCGCTGGGTCGTTCGTCCTTACGTCGCTTGACGGGCTGATCGTCTAGCAGATGACCCCACACCAGGCCAAGGAAGCTGACAGTCGAAGGACCGTAGGGCGACCCGCCGCCCGTGTCAACGAAGACTGGCGAGCCGCTGTAGCCGCTCATCGAGTAGCCCTCGACCAAATAGCTCACCTGCTGGTGCTTGTTACCCTGCTCGATGGGTTCACCCGGGATTGCCGCGATGTGACCGCACCGAACAACCGGCTGGTTCTGCTGCCGCCCCTCGTGGTTCACAAAGCGTCCGACGGTGTGCACCTCCGCATCGACCCAAGCGCTTATCATCGCCTGCTCCTTCGTCAGAAACAGGCGCGTGGAAACGAGCTTTGCTCGGTGAGTCCTATCCAAACCTAGGTTGCACGCCGCCACGTCCTCGCCATCTGGATGCGAGAGCCAGGACTGTGGATCGGTAGGGAGGACGTCAAAGGTATTCGCAGTTGTGTTAACGCGTACGACGGTCGCGTGCGCTTCCTCGATGATGTGGCGATTAGTTACGGCATAGGTGAAGAAGCCGGGACCAGCGGTCGACGGGACACCGACGACGAAGCCGCTTCCTCCCGCCCTCTCGCCCTTCTCAGCATCCTCCACGGAAGGATAGAGATAGAGGGCGCAGTCAAGGACGTTCGGGTCAACCCGCATTAGTCGTGCTTCCCGGGCTTCCAGATCTCATCGAGCAACACGTAACGGTAGAGGTAGGTGAGCGTGTGCAGCGCCTCCATACACTCCCCCGCTTCGACGGGCGGACTCCAGTGCTCTCCATGAATGCTGACCGGGTGTGCGATCGCCAGGCGCGCGTCCCAGTCGGACTCAAGGACACCAGCCAATGGCTCTCCTGTCGGGAACGAATCCGCGATGTGATACAGCACGTCCTCATACTTCAGGCGCTGCCCCGCCTCAGTAGAGAGCTTACGCCGGAGCAATTCTAGTGCCGCCTCACGCGAGATGAGCGCCGCGAGCATCGACTCTTCTAAGAACTTTGGGTGATGACGTAGCTCCGTGGCCATCAGAAACTTGTAGAGGCCGCGATGCAGCAAGGCATCGTTGACGTCCATCCGCTCCAACAGCTTTCTTGTCCTCGCTGTGTAATCGCGCCGCAGCCTCTCGGGAGGGCACCCTGAGTCCGGCTCATTAGGCACGTAATGCTCCTCGTCGCGCAGCTGCTCCAAGTGCTGGAACGTCTCCAGGGCGACTCCGCGAGACCGGTCGAGTAGTTCCGCCGGCGTCATGTGCTCCTCAAGCTCAAGCTCGCGGTACCAATCACGCGTGATGACTCTGATCCTCCCGTTCCCAAATGGCTGCGCCTCCGCGAGGCTCACGGCGGCGAAGAACCGAATCTCCTCAGGCAGGAGCCACGAAATCTCGCCAGTGGGCGCGCCGAGGCGATTGCTCGTGGTTGAGTATTTCACGCCGACATCGCTGAGTCGGACAGCCGACCACACGACTCCATCAGCAGCGAGCACACCGATGTCGTCGATGATCAGCGGCTTGGCGGGATAGTGACCGTCACGATTGAGGACGCGAACCGCGTACGAACCTGTCATGCAGAGAGAAAGCTAACCAGGTCGCTGTCGATCCACACACGCTCGGCCGAGTTCGACTCTCTGTTCGCCGCCTGTTATTCTAGTCACTCGCACCCCACATACAGGAGAGAGTCATGAAAATGCTGCGCGGGTTTATCGTGCTGACCGCGTTGTTGGTTCCCGTCGTCGGCTCCGCCCAAGGTGCGCCGGGAGCGCCGCACATCACGAAGTGCAAGGCCTGCCCGCAATGGGAATACGCCGAGCTGGATGTCGCCGGGGATGTGGGGAACTGGACGGCAGGGGATTCGGTGTGGGTATTTGTCAACGCGACTGAGGCGACACAGCTATTCGGCGTATCGACGCAGTCGCTGCCTAAAGGACATGACGGCGAGATTATCACAAAGGGTGCTTTCGCTGCCATACAGAACACATTGGGGAGGGCGGGCTGGGAACTGGTGGCAGTCTGGCAGGGCCGCTCGACGACCTACTATTTCAAACGCCCGAAATGAGAACCGTTGAGGGTCAATGGTCGGCGGTTCAAACCCGGCCGTTCCCGATTGATCGTCAAACGCGACTCTTGGTCTCCCAAGAGTTTGCTACTGGCGAATCTGGTAATTCGCTTGTCAGTTACCGGAATTGTCGACGCGAAGTCCGGTAATTGACGAAGGAAGTTGAGCAGTGGCGGTGTTCCGAATTACCGGCTTGGATGTAATGGGGTTCAGGGGGTCGCGGGTTCAAATCCCGCCGTCCCGACTGAGTGAAGATCAAGCTCTGCAGCGACGTCTGCTGTAGGGCTTTTTCTTTGTTGCGCCCCGTGCTGTGAGTAATGCTGCCCAAGCAACACTCGTGTACAAAACGTTTGTCTGGTTGAACTGGATGTTAGATTTCCGACCGACTGTTAACGCGACGCCCGAAAAAGTTGCACAGTTCGTTGAAACGCTCAGACGCCAGTTCAACATTGCGAAACCCTGAGATGAAGCTATTCAAGCTTTCGGGTCTAACAACTTTGATGTACGAATCGCGCGGCGCTTCAGGCAAGCTACCGACACACACAATTATGCTCCGCACTCGCGTGTTACGGAAACTCTCACGAAGCAAGTCGTAACAGAGATAGCTGGCACGACTGACTTGGTCAAACGGACTATAGAAATCGCCGGACTCCACAAAACGATGGCTCCAGCGCTTTGTCTCGATAACAAATACACCGGCGGGAGTTAACACAACATGGTCAATTTGCGCGCTCATAAGCGCCGTCCCATCAAAGTGGATATGGCGCGTTGCCTGAAGGTGTACATCGTTGAAAACAACCGTGGAGGAGGGAAGCATGCGAAGACGATCGATCACAGCGAGTTCCGCTTCCGCTCCAGCAAACTCCGTCGAATTGAGTAGTGATCGAACGCGGGCGATTGTCTGATCGAAAGCGGACGAATAGTGCGAGTCTGCCTTGTACAGAGTCGCAATCTCAGCTTTGAGAGCGCGAATCCTGAACCAATTGAAGATGCGTTTGAAGAAGCCGCGCTCCACTGCCAATGTAGTAATGCGTGTTTCTCGTTCTTGAACAGAGCGCATCGTTTGCGCGCGATGCGCATCGATCATCTGTGGCCGAGTCTCCTCAAGCTTAGCGAGTAGAAGAGGCAGATCTCGAGGCTTAGAGATCGGATGTCCGTGCAGGGCAAGATCAGCGACTATTATCTGCCATGCCCCGCTCTCACCT
>WNFY01000577.1_pt1 | contig 38094 bp, 26 predicted proteins | sample 5400091 | NCBI WGS metagenome assembly WNFY01 (sample SAMN13153364, study PRJNA577476) | soil metagenome | isolation source: 60 cm soil or saprolite under grassland replicate 1 | place: USA:California | collected 2016-06-15 | reverse complement strand
CTTTTGCGAAACTGGTTGGAGCAATCTGGTTCGTTGCCTGCGCTATGGCGCACTTATTATCTGGGACTATTGGGCAATCTACAACGACTATCGGGGAACGTAGCCGCCGCGACGATCAGCTATTCTCAGGCGCGTGACGAGCTTGAACAAGCGTTAAAAGAGCAGCCACCAGATGCCTTTTGGATTTACCAGGGGCTGGCCGTGGCCTACGCAGGGCTCGGCGATGGCAACCGCGCGCTGACATCGATCGACCATGCCCTGAATCTTGGCGCTGCGTCGAGGGACGCCACCTTTGTTGCGTCGTGTGAAGAGACGCGCGCTCGTATCGCAGCACGCTTCGGTCAGAAAGAGATTGCGATCCCAATCTTGGAGCGCCTGCTACACACTGCATACGGCGACCCCATTACTCCCGCGTTATTGCGACTCGACCCGGATTTCGATCCTCTTCGTGGCGATCCGCGTTTTGAGAAGCTTGCAGCTTCAGACGCGCCAAAGGACGCAAAGCCGTAATCGCGAATCCGCGACGCAAAAGCCTAACTGTCGGAGGCGGTTCCCTGCTTTGCTCTCGACGCTCGAACTCTCCAGTGCGCCCGTGACGACTTCCTCTTTAGAACCTCGTAGAACCTGGATTGTTGACGCCCATCGCGAAGCAAAGCGATTCGGTGTCCGTGCCGATAAAAGACTGACTGCGTTTCTGGAAGTCGAATCTCCGATCTTCCCTTGCGGTGAATTTACTTGACAAAACGGGCGAGATTTTTCAAAACTCGGCGTCGTTAAGCCGGATTTGCTGTGTTAGATTGGCCGGGCGGTGAGCGCAGCGAAAGCAGCTTCAACAGAAAGGAAAAATTAATTATGATCGCTACCTCTCATTCAACATTCGTTAAAACTTTTATCTCATTCTTCTACGCCGCCGCGCTCTGTGGCAGCATTGGCGCGGTTCGGGCTGCAGATCACGGAGACGCGCCAAACGTGGCCGGCGATCAGGCGTGCGATCTCGCCGACGTCTACTTTTTCCTCGACCCGAACAACAATAACAAAGTGGTCCTGATTGGAACGCTTCATGGGTTCATTGTCCCGGGGGAGGCGGTTAACTTCGCTATTTTTGACCCACATGTAAGGTACCGGTTCGAAATCGAGAATACTGGCGACGCTAGACGAGACGCGGTCATCGACGTCACTTTCGACAAGCGTGTCGCCGATCCTGGTCCCTCTCCGAGGCAAATCCTTCAAGTCCCAAGAGCCCAGACTGCCACAGTGAGATTGCCTAACGGAGAAACATTTACCGCGCCAGTTTTCAATCCGTCGCTCGGGAGCACTCCGCCCCCTCAAATGGTGACATACAACGCGGGCGGCACGGGCGTCGACTTTTTCGCGGGCGAAGTCGATGATCCGTTCTTTTTCGACATCCCCGCATTCGGCCGTTTCATCGCTTCGGTTCGCAACGGCGATCCGGATCCTAGTTTGCTAATGCGTGGCCGCGACACCTTCGCCGGGTACAACATTTTATCGATCGCCCTGCGTTTCCCTGTTTCCATGTTCAGAGGAACCAGCAACATCATAGGTGTTGATTTTCTGGCGCAGCGCGCCACGCAGGAGATTCAAGACAACGGTAGAATTACGAGAAGCGGCCCGTTTCACACCCTTGATCGCATGGGCAATCCAGCCGTCAATGTCGCCCTGGTTCCGTTTAATCGTAAGGATGCATATAACGCCGCGAGCACAGAGGACGACGCGAACGGGCAATTCGCCGGTGGCATCGTCGCCACTCTTCGGGCGCTTGGCACAAGTATGAGCAATATTAATATCCTGGCCGGAGTAGCCGTTGTCCACGGTGACTTCCTACGCGTGGATGTCTCAATCCCAAACAGTGGCCCAGGCGGCGGGGGCAATCCGCAGGCCAGCTTTCCCAATGGCCGTCGGTTGCGGGATGATGTGATCGACATTCTGCTCAATATCATTACCAACGGCGCCATTGTTACCGGCGATAATGTGAATGCTAACGACGTTCCTTTGGGCAACACGTTCCCATTCCTTGCGCCGCCGCACCAACCGCGTGCGACGGGAGTTATTGATGACAAAACGCGCAATTAATTTTTGAGCTGTGGCGTGCGCCGCGCCGCCTTGAGATCGGTGCGGCCGGTTTGTAGAGTGCGATTACTTTGGATACTTTTATTCGCGCTGGCGTTGGTTCCGCGGGCGCAATGTGCCGATGCCGCGCTTTCCTTTCTCGAGAACCGAGTTAGGAGCGACTCTGACGACTTCGTCGCGCAAAACCAACTGGCGGCACGATATCTGGATTTGCTGCGCAGCACGGGCGATGACGCTTATCTCGCCAAGGCCCGATGTGCCGCAGAAGCTTCAGTCGCTTGCGGTGTTCCGGAGCTGAATAACGCCGGACTTGCAGCTCTTGCGCGTGTGCAGATTGCCTCGCATCAGTTCGCGTCCGCGCGCGATACTGCGAGAGAACTCTGCAGGCTTGCCCCCAGCAAAGGTTTTTCATTCGGAATCTTGGGTGATGCGCTGTTTGAGCTTGGCGATTACGACGAAGCCGCCGCCTCCTTCGACCAATTGGCGAAGGCTGAACCGGGCAGCATCGACAGCGAGACGCGCTTGGCGCGGCTTGCCCTTGTGCGCGGTGAACTGGATCGAGCCCGCCAGCATTTTAGCAACGCGCTCAGGTCGGCCAAAGATTTGACGCCGGCGTCGGCCCAGCTCGTGGCATGGTGCTGTGTGCAACTAGGTCAATTTCATTTTGGACGCGGCGATTGGGCGAATGCCGAAAAACAATATCAGGCCGCGCTCGAGGCAATGCCGGATTATTATTCCGCGCTCGATCACATTGCCGAACTGCGCGCCGCGCAGGAGAAACATGCGGACGCGATCAATCTCTACGAGAAAATTATCGCGCGCCTGCCGCGCCCGGAGTTTTGCCAGGCCCTCGGCGATCTTTGCCTGTTCGTCGGAAAGACCGATCAGGCCAAACCATGGCATGAACGCGCGTTGGCCGGCTATTTAAAGTCCACCGAGCAGGAGGATGCGCTTTATTTTCATCACCTGGCCGGGTTTTACTGCGACTCGGCGGAAGATCCGGACGAAGCATTGAAGTGGGCCCGCAAAGATTTACAAATCCGGCACAGTGTATTTGCGCACGATGCATTGGCTTGGGCCTTGTATCGTAACGGGCAATTTGGCGACGCCGCCGCGGAGATGAAAACAGCACTAGCGAAAGGCACCAAAGACGCTCACATGTTTTTTCACGCCAGCATGATCTTTTCTGCCAATGGAGATCTCGCCCGCGGAAAGGAATTCCTCCGTCGCGCTGCCGAGATAAACCCGCGTTATAATTCCTTTCATGAACATCGTTGAACCGGTGGGAGTAGCACCGTTCAAATGAAAAAGAAAACGTTCAACGCTCAACGTTCAACGTTCAACATTGAATGGTTGGGCGTTAAACGTTTTCTGCTGGGTGCTGTTTGGTATCTCGCGTTCTCTCTGTTTAGTTTGATTCTAGTGTCGAGTTGGAGCGGCGTTGCTTACGCCCATCCAGTCGCGCAAGGCCGGCTCGAGATCGATATTTTTGCGGACAAGATTCACGCGCGCGCACGAGTTTCGAATGAAGAAGTCTTCGTTCAAAACGCGCTCTCCAGTCGCGAAGAAAATGGCCAGCTGACTCGCGATGAGATGTATCGGAGACACGGAGATTATTTACTTCAGCACATTCACGTCCTTGCCGATGGCAAATCGCTTCTGGGTCATCTCGCCGATATCACCGCACCTCGCGCAGCCGGCTTACAACTGGCCATTTACGATTTCGAATTCGCATTGCCGGCGGCGCCAGCGCGATTGCGCATAGATGAAGATGTGCTTAACGAATTTGATTACGCCCCGGGTAATCGTTGGGAGGCGACTTATGTCACCCGAGTTGCGCAGCAGGGCCGGCAACCAGTCGAGGGATTATTGCTCACTTCGCGTGAGCCGCTGATGATCGATTGCGACTGGACCACTGTTTCGCCGCGTGAGAACAACACTGCGCGCGTGGATCAATGGCGCCTAACGAAGGAGTACGTTCGCCACGGTGTCATGCACATTCTCACCGGATACGATCACCTGCTTTTCATCAGCGCACTGGTGCTCGCGGTGGTGTCGCTTTGGGATTTGGTGAAGGTCATCACTGCGTTCACAATTGCCCATTCGATTACGCTAAGCTTGTCGATCCTAAACGTGGTTAGGTTATCGGGCAGGATTGTCGAGCCGATGATCGCCGCCAGCATCATCTTCGTCGCCCTGCAAAATGTCTTCTGGCCCAGGCGCAGTCGCGGTGCGGCCCGGCTGGGGATCGCTTTTTTCTTCGGCCTTTTTCATGGACTTGGCTTCGCCGGTGGCCTACTCGCAGCCATGGAAGGCATGGCTGGGCTGACCGTTGGCCTGGCGATTCTGGCCTTCAGTTTCGGTATCGAACTGGGCCATCAAGTCGTGGTCGTGCCGATCTTTGGCGGATTGAAGTTAATCCGGCCCCTTGGCACGAAGTCGGTTCCCCTGAGCGAATATGCGTTGCGCTACGGTTCGGCCGTCATCTGCGCAGCCGGCATTTTTTATCTCGTCGCAGCCCTGAGGTGATATGTCTTGAGCCGTTGGATGCTGAAGGTTGCTCGTAGAATATCCTGTTTTAAAAACGCTCGACGCTCAACGCCCAATTCCGAACGTTTAGCCGAAGAAGAGAGCGGGTGAGGCGAAAAAAAACTTCTGAATTGCCTGTTTCAACGGCATCGGTTAGCGACGGGAAACGTCGCAGCGGTTTGGTCAAAAAGACATTGCGATTCCAATCTTGGAGCGCCTGCTACACACTGCATACGGCGACCCCATTACTCCCGCGTTATTGCGACACGACCCGGATTTCGATCCTCTTCGTGGCGATCCGCGTTTTGAGAAGCTCGCAACCTCAGACGCGCCGAAGGACACAAAGCCGTAATCGAAATTTCGCAAACGAAAAGCCTCAGCGTCGCGGTGTCATCGCTGGGATTGCGCTCGGCTCGACTTCTGATTCGCTGGGAGAAATCATTGGCGTCGGAGAGGGCGTTGGCATCTCAAGCGGCGTCAGTGGGATTTCACTCTTGGTCTGTAATACTCCGCCGGAAAGCATCACGTCTTCGACGCGATAGAGTTCGCCTTTGCCCGCAACATTTTTTTCTTCGCCGGACCTCGATGTTCGATAGAAGCGATTCATTTCATCGAGATGAAATAGCCGCGAGCCGCGCCGTCCAAACACCACGGTTTGCCCGCCTGTTTCATCCATCACCCGGTCGCGTTCCACAGCGCGGGAAACGCAGATCGCCTCGCCTTTCATGTGATAAGTCGCGATCAGTTTCGGATTCGGTCGCGGGCTGAATCCTTCTGCACCTCGAACAGTGTCGGGCGAAATCAACTGCACGACTCGTAATCCACGCAATGGGTGTGCCGCTTACTCCTGCGCTGCTGCGGCTCGATCCGATGTTCGATCCGCTTCGGGCTGATCCGCGTTTCCAAAAACTCGCGGCGTCGGCTGAGCCGAAACCTGCAAATCCGTAATCGGGCTGAGCAACTAGAGGTCTGGCGGTGCCATCAGGGCATCCTTTTGGAAATCAGAATTTACGGTTGTGGTGCCGAGAAGTCTCGCGACGAATTTGATTGATTTCAGAAATGATAACTGTCTGAAGTTTGACAAGGGCGCTTTCTGGGTTGCCGTCGAGCATTAAATTTGGTACCTGCTTTTCCAAGTGTCCCCACGCCCAACGGTGTTTATCTCGGCTGTTAGTCGGGAGCTAAAAACTGCCCGGCAGCTTGTGGCCAACACGCTGAGCTTTCTTGGTTACGAGCCGGTCTGGGAGGACATTTTCGGTACGGAGAGCGGCGATCTTCGCAGCGTATTGCGGCAGCAGATCGATCGCTGCAAGGGAGTAGTTCAACTGATCGGTCAATGTTATGGCGCGGAGCCACGAACTCTCGACGAAGAATTCAGTCGGGTAAGCTACACATTACGAAGCATCTTAGGCTCTGAGACGCAGGAAAAAGGGTCGGTACCTTTTCATTGACGAAAATTTTCCGCTGATCCGTGTGATTCCGAGCCGGACAAACTACGCGCACCTCAGGCTGCTTATCGGCGTCGCCTGGCAAGCAGCTGGGCGTTGATCGCAAAATCCTGCGTGAAAAGCTGCCACGCGAGGCCGTTGGTGCCTCTAGGATATTAGCGACTTTAGAATCGCCCACTTAGCGCGGACTCGACATTGGAATTGCGCTGGGCTCCACTTCCGGTGTTGCCGTTGGCAGCATTAATGGCCCCGGCGACGGTGTTGGCAACTCGAGTGGCGTCAATATCGTTCCGTTCTTCGTCTGTAACACCCCGCCCGAAAGCATCACGTCTTCGACAAAGTACAGCCCGCCTTTGCCGATGACATTCTTTTCTTCGCCGGATGTAGACTCTCGATAAAAACGTTCCATCTCATCGAGGTGAAATGGACGCGAACCGCGCCGGCCAAACACGACCGTTTGCCCGCCGGTCTCATCCACGACGCGGTCGCGTTCCAAACCGCGCGAAACACAGATCGCTTCGCCTTTCGTGTGATATGTGGCGATCAATTTCGGATTCGGGCGCGGGGTGAACCCTTGCGCGCCGGGAACGGTATCGGGCGAAACCAACTGAACCACGCGTAACCCGTTTTTGCCATCGGCGACGAGCGCGAATTGCGATGCGTTCACACTGCCGATTTGTACGGCGCGCGTGTCGTTTAAGGCGCCGCCCGCATTAAACATTTGGTCGATGAACGGCCGCTCTGGATTTTCGATGTCAATAATCGCCAGGCCCTCCGGCCCGTTTGCTACATAGGCGTAAGTGCGCGCGACATACAATCGCTCCGCATTTCTCAATCGAACTGTGGCCCGCGGAAGCGGAATGGGTCGTGCCGGGTCGGTTAAGTCGACAACCTTCAGCCCATCATCATCAGTGATAAATCCATAGCGGAACTGAATTGCAATGCAGCGCGGGTTGCGAAGAAATCCGTTCGTCAGGCTGCCAGCAATGCGTGGATGTGTCGGATCGCTAACATCGATAACGAACAATCCGCGCGGCGTAGTCATGTAGAGCCGATGCCCCGCCGCAGCGACAAACGTCGCGCCGGTCAACAAGCCATTCGGATTAAAACGAACGGTTTCGCTCTCCTTAAGAAAATTGTTGTCAGGATTTCCATCGACCAACGTTCCGACAAGCACGTTGACGAGCCCTTCTTCGCGGTCTGAGACGTAAACGTATCCATAAAAGATATCGATTCGCTGCTCTTCATTTTCGGGGATGCGCTCGCGCAACGGGTCGAGCGCGAGCGTGCTCGGCAATGCAATGCTGGTTGCATATTTCGTGTGGATGCGCGTGCGCTGACCCAGCGGTGAGACCGGCGCACTGACAATGCGTTCGGAAAATCCTTTCTGGTCGATGTTGGCGACATCGAAAACTTCAAAACCGCCGGGGCCATTCGCAGTGTAGAGATATTCGCCGCGCAGCCAGACGTCCTGGATGTCTTTGCCGGAATGTTCGTATGCTTCGGTGAGCAGTGAATCGCCATCCACATGTTTCTTGTAATTGGCGGGGTAAGCAATCGAATGCAGATGACTGCCAATGGCCGCCTGCGGCTCGTCGGGTTCGGTCCAAACGAGGGCGTGAAACCCGTGGTGTCCTTCGCCGACATAAGCGTAGCGCCCAAAGAAATTTACCGTGCCCGTGCCGAAGCCTAACAATTGCGTCATCCAGGCGTTGTTGTCGTTGTTCTTTGACAAGTGGCAGTCGGTGCAATTTTTAGTTGTGCCGACGCCGCTTGTCGTGTGCGGGAAATGCGGATTGAAAGCCTGCCCGCTGTAACCTTCCGCCGAAATGGTTTGCTGCTGTGAGTAAACCCACTCGCGATTCGCATTTTGTGAGCTGACGACAACCGCGCTTGACGATCGAATAACGGCCATCCGGTTTTTCTTTACTGTGCCGTCAATGCCCAACATGAACACGTCGTCACGCACGACTTGTGGATTGTAGGTAGTAAAGTTTCGGTCGGTCACGCCCTCGAATTTGTTTTGCGGTACCCGCTGGTTCGCTTTCATCGGTAAATGACAACCGAAACAGCTCGTCGCCCACGAGGTGTGACAGATCTGGCAATCCATCGCCGTATTGTCGTGCGCGAGTGCGCGGCGACTGTGGTAGCTGTGGACGTTCGGACGTGCGCCAGGCTCAGCGACCGTAGCTACAGGACCACCCCAAGTTTTTCCATCGCGCTGCAGCGTTTTCGCGTAAGCGGATTTGGGATTGTAGTGCGGCGAGAGCGGATCAATCGTGTCGATCGTTTGTGGAATTTCCCAGCGAATATCGGGCGACATCGTCGATTGCTGCCAGAGCTTATTTCCTTCCCAAATAAACCGCGGGCCGAATGGCGTGTTGCTGGCATTCAGCAAATCGATTTGGCCAGCGTTGCCGCTTGTAATGAGTGTTGGTCGCTGGTCGATAGTCCCGTGGCAATCAACACATGTGACCGCGGTGGCATTGCGCGGCTCGCCGTAGAGCATTCCGTTGCCGTGAACATCGACAAGGAAGTGGCAATCGCCGCACTGCATACCTTTCGCGAGGTGCACGTCTTTCAAGTGCACAGCTTTTGCGAATTTCCGCGGATCGCGGTGGTCGATCGTGTTGTCGTCGAGATCGAGCAAGTTGCCTTTGCGGTCGTGTTTGAACACAGCGCGAAACACCCAGCCGTGCCCGTGATAATCGGCGAACTGAGTGTGTTTGAGAGCCGGATTTAATTCTGCGACGCGATCGAGGAAATTCTTGTCGCCCCAAAGCCCGCGCGCAGCTGCAGCTTCCGGGTTAATCATCGTTGATCTTACAAGCTCGGCATCAGTCGGGTTGTGCTGCTCTTTGGGATACATGAGTTCGCCGTCAGTTTCCTGGTCCCACCAGGTGTACCCGAGGAACGGATTCACGAAGAGGTTTCCCTGGTGCATGTGGCAATTCATACACTGGCTTGACGGGATCGAGCGGGTGAATTGATGAATGATGGGATGCCCCTCCTCATTTTTCGGGATGGTTTTGTCCAGGGTGAAACTCAAACCTTGATGTCCGTACTTGCTCCACCAGCCGGAATTAGTCGGCGAACGATCATTGGCGTAAGTGACATGGCAAGCCGAGCAACCGCTTGTTCGATAGTCGCCTGCATGATCATTCGACCCAAGAAATCCGAGAAGCGGATCGTGCAACCGCGTTTTTTGCAGGCCGAGAAACACCGGGTCGGTGCGATTGAGCGTCCCGAGTCCGCGCTCGGATAACCGATTCCGTGGCCGGCCGTTGGGTTCCTCGCTTGTTGGAAGTCCGAGTTGTAATTGCTTTTCACCGCCCTTTTCAAAAATGCGCAAAATGTTTCCCGGATTGCCTAGATTGAAACGCGGCAACGGCTCGATGAACGGGAGAATGCCATGGACGAGAGTATCCTCATGCGTGACCGGGGTGTAATTCACCAGGCGAAGTGGCGCTCCATCTGCGCCATAAGCCTGACCGAAACGATAATTTTTCAGATAGAAGCTGCCATTGTTGTAAAGAGCCGCGCCCCACAGCGTCGCGCCATGATTCATCATGCTATGATCTACATTGTGGATGATTTCGCCGTGGCAAAGACCGCAGGCTTGTTGCGCGACACGTAAATCGCCGGGATTGATGAACCGGATGAATTCCGGCGATTCATGATTCAGCCAAGCGTTCGAATTCGGTGGGTTCGCAGAGGTCTTCCAGAATTCCTTGTTCCTCGGAAGGATGTGCGCCTGTTCTTTGGTCAGGATGCGCGCAGGATTTCCGCCGTGACAATCGGTGCAGCCGAGCACGACATGCTCGGCTCTGTGCATCGGCTCGACTCCTTGATGACATTGTAAACAGCCTATGCTCTTGGCATCTGCTTCGCGTTGCGTTTGATCGATCCAATTCCGTGGCGGGAGAGCTGCACGTGCGATAGTCGATCTCTCAACAGGGACAGAAGTCGGGGGCCCATAGCCGGAAGATTCCTGGGCGATAGCAGTCCGTGCAAAACTAAATAAAAGCAGAAAACGCCCAACGCCGAACGCCCAACTTCCAATTCCAAAATCACAACCCCGCGTCATCTTGCGTTCTTCTCTGTTGTGCGGACGCTCGCGGCGAAAATACGAATCAGTTCTTCAACTTCAGTGAGAATGGACCGCAATTTGGCTGATTCAACGAGTTCAAGCCGACCAATCAATCGCAGCCATCGCCAGGTTTCCCGCAATTCTTTTAAGCAAACGCGGAGCTTGTGGAGAAAATCTTTACGCGACTCGGCAGCTTCAACTTCCCCGTGGTTCGCGAGCGGAGACGTTCCGCAGCGCAGTAATTGTCCGGCGATGTGATTGCCCGCTTTCGTACTTGGAAGCGAGTCGGCGAGACTAACAATGTCCGCCGTGAAATTCAGCAGCCGTTCTTCCAAGTCGTACTTGCGTCGGACGCCGTACTCTCCATCACCAGTTTCCGCAACTCGGCTGCCTCCGAATTCGATTTTCGGCTTTGGGCGTTGGGCGTTCGGCGTTCTCTTCATTTAATAGGTCAGCGTCAATGTCGCAATTGCGCTATAAAGAAAATCATCGACGTGACCAGCGGATGGCCCCGGAAATCCAAAGACCGGCTTGGTGTTTGCGCGGTAAATATCTTTGTAACCCCAGCGAGGGACTAAGAACCCGGCCCCGGCCGTGACAATAACGTTGTCTGTCAGCAACGGCCGCCATTGAAATCCTGCGCTGCAATCGAGTCCGAAATCATTGCTTGCACGATTCGTGAAAAGGACGAGTTCGGTCGCTGCGGTGTCGACAGTGCGAATGTAATTCACATTCATGAACCCTTTCAGTTTCGGTGTGATGTCCGCGTCCAGGCCATAGCCAACAATGAACGCGCCTGGATTGACGAAGTTTGACTGGCCTTCCGATTTGCTGGTGCGGAAATCCACGACCAGACTGTCGCGTTGCTTAAAATTCACTGCAGTGCCGCCGAGGTTGAAACCTTGATGTGAGAAAAAACTGAAGGGACCACCAATAAAAAAGGGGCGGTCAAAAACTGTGTCGAAGCCAGTCGCCATCGAGTTGGTCGGATTGTGATCGCCGCTGGCGTAGAAGATCGATAGTTTGTGGCGAAGCCAATCCTTATCGATAGAAAGCTCGAGCGCCGCCATCTGCGCACTGATTTGGACGCGTCGCCCAGCGATGCCGTTTAAGCCATCTTCACCGAAAACCTGATAAAACGCGTGGTCTATGTTGAGCCAGCCAATGTGTCCGTCGCCAGTCCAACCGAGGTAGTATGCCTGCACATAATGATCGGCAACTGTGCCGATCGGCGCGGGCCGCGTAATGAAGCCGTTTTTGTCGAAGTGCCGACTGCTATTATCGAAGTTCGCCAGGAAACTGAGCTCGCCAGTATAACCTTTCCAAATCAAATCCTGCCGGAAAACATTGGCCAGGTAGATCTGCTGCTGCCGCCGGCTGAACTCATTCAAGTCGGAGTAGGTGTCCTTCTCCAGCATGTCGAAGCCGGCGATGTTGTATTGCCACCGGTTGTTGTCGTAATTGCCGAAGATGCGGACGCCAAGATTGGTGTCGTTGAAGATGAACCCGCGAAAATCGCTCACGAACGGTTGAATACCGGCGCGCAACGAAATGAAATCGTAATTATTCGATAAGTCGCGGATGTGGATCTCACCGAAGGCCTCCTGCAGCGCGAAGAACTCTTTTTCTCGCGTGGTGCCCTGTTGCGGATTCGGATTCACCACATTCCGCTCTTCCACGTCGATGTAGTTGTGATTGTAAACACCAAGCACGCGTAGCGCCCAATCGACCGGTTTAAATGCTGTCTCACCTTTAAAGAGATCGATCGCAATGGAAAAATCGTTGGAGTAAAAGAGCTGGTCGCTGCGCCCGAAAAACTCCGAGCTGTTCGGACGATCTGCGCTGACGCCGCTCGGCGTCGGCAGCTTGCGCGCTTCAAATTGAAAGAAATCCTCCGCAGTGATGTTGAGAAAAATGTCCTGCCCGAAAATCGGCGCGTCGCCTTTGAATTTGCTTTGCAAATAGGGATGCCAAAGCCGCAATTCCGATTGATACGGCGTTTCGGTTGACGGATCGGCATAACGTTTCCAGCGACCGAATCCAATGAACCAGCGGTTCGGCTCCGGCTGCGAACCCGGCAGCAAACCTTCGCCTTGCTCCGATTCCGGGTATGTCTCGTAGTGTAATTTTGTCCGGCGCGGCACGACTTCGCGCACGCCTTTGCGCGGAAGTTCGAGCGAACGCGGAAGCGGTTCTTCGCCGTACTCCGGAAGCTGCGGGAGCACAGGCGGAAAAAGTTCCGGCGGCGCCTCGGGCTCAACTCGCTGCGAAGCGCCGGGGTCAGGATTGAATTGTTCGGGTGATAACGGAGGCTCTTCGTTCTGGGCGAGAAGAGTTGTGTTACGAAAAATCAAATTACCTTCCAGCGTGAGCACGCGCGGCACGGGATCAATTTCCAGACTTTGGCCGTCCATTTTGCCTATCTCGAACCAACAAAAAAGAAATGCCGCCACCATCCCGCGCGCAATCGCGCCGGTGGACGACTGAGCTGGCCAGCGCATGGAAGGCGAGAATGCCCGAAACGGGCTCGGATTTGCAAGCTCAACGCGCATCCAACCGTTGCGAAGCCGACCTTAGCTGTAGCGACAGGGCGTCACCTGAAGCTCGGCAAGCATTCCAGTTAGCCAGCTCCTTCTGACAAGAAACTGCGCTTTAGGTGTTTTTGGTGGCAAACCGTCGCCGAATTTGATAACCAATGGTCGATGAAGCTTCGAGCATTCTCGATTTTTTCTGCCGCGAGTTTGCTCGCGTCATCGGCGTTCGCTCAACTCACTCAGACGGGCAACGACGTGATGATTGGGGGATTCATTGTTCAAGGGACTGGACCAAAGAGCGTGATTGTGCGTGCCATTGGTCCTGAGCTCACTCCATTTGGGATTCCTAATGCATTGGCTGATCCAACATTGGAACTGCACAACGGCGCGGGCGCTTTGATTGCCTCTAATGATAACTGGCAGACTACGGTAATTGGCGGGATTATCACTGCCAACCAGGTCAGCGCGATCCAGGGCAGCGGGCACGCTCCGACGCAGCCCAGCGAATCTGCGATCATCGCAACGCTGCCACCGGGAAATTACACCGCCATCGTGCGTGGCAAGAACAACAGCATCGGAGTTGCTCTCGTGGAAGTATACGATCTCAACCCCAATACTACTTCAGTTCTAGGCAACATCAGCACACGCGCCTCTGTTGCGTCCGATGTCCAGACAATGCCGTTCGCTCAACTCACTGCGTCCGATGTCCAGACAATCATCAACCACGCGGTGACGCGCGCTGCGGCAATTTCACCCAACAGTGTTATCGCAGTAACTGACCGGGAAGGCGATGTGCTTGGTGTCTGGGTGATGCACGGCGGCGACGCGACTGATCCCGAGGTTGCGACCGCCGTTTCGAAAGCCGGAACCGCGGCTTACTTGAGCAGCAATCAAAACGCCTTCACATCGCGCACTGCCGGTTTCATTATTCAGCAGCATTTTCCTCCGGGCGTGAATAACACCGCGACCGGTCCGCTCGTCGGAGTGGGTCTTTCAAACCTTTTCATTTCCGACATCAACAAATTCAGAGGACCCGGCAGCGTGATCGCGTTCAATCAGCAGCCTGGATTATCGATCACGCCCGTACCAAAGCCGCCTTCTAAGGCTGGCAGTTCGCTTGATGGTTCACCAGGCGGGGTTCCGCTTTATAAGAACGGCCAATTGGTGGGCGGACTTGGCGTCACCGGTGACGGAATCCCCGGGCCTATTCCGGAGTTCCGCGCAGAGAACCCTTTCATTTTTATTAACGGGTATGACAGGGACGAAGACATCGCGCTGGCTGGGCAACACGGTTACGCGCCATCCTCAGCGATTTTAGCGACGAACGTTTTCATTAACGGCATCCGGCTTCCTTACGTCAATTCGTCGACGACTTTTTCGAATACAACTGTGCCGCGGGGTAATGCCGACTCCCGCTATCCGATCCGCAACGCGCCGGTGCCGTTTCCTTATCCAGTTGCAACCCTCGGCGGAGTGTCGGGGCAAATTCGGCAGCCGATCATCAATGATCCGATCGCCGGAACAATTAACGGTCAGCCGCGACTCACCGCGGCAGAGGTGACGAGTATTCTTAGTCGCGCCGCGCATCAGACGTGCATTACCCGCGCCGGTATCCGGCTCCCCGTAGGCGTGTCGATGAAGGCGTTCATCACTGTAGTCAACAATCCCAACGCGGACGGCGTTCCGCCTATGGTCCTTGGTACTTTTCGCACAGGCGAGGCGACATTGTTCAGTTGGGACGTCGCAGTCCAAAAAGCGCGTACCGTCATGTACTACTCGCGCCACGACTTTCTTAATTTCGGGGTGAAAGTAGCCATGTCGGTGCGTTGTGTCGGTTTCCTTGCGCAATGCAATTATCCGCCGGGCATCGACGGCAATTCACAAGGCCCTTTCAACGGGCAGCAGGAAAGATTTTCCGGCCTGTCGGGCAACCATTGTAATCCCGCTGGAATCAGGTTCGATCCTACTGGGCTCAACTCCGCTTTGCCCAATGGGATCACCATTTTCCCGGGTGCATTTGGTCTTTACCGCAACGGAGTTCTTGTCGGCGCAATCGGCGTAAGTGGCGATGGTGTTGACCAGGATGATCTCGCCGCCGCGGCAGGCTGCCACGATTTTCTCGCGCCATTTGGAATCAGGTCCGACCAATTTCTTTTTCGTGGAGCCCGTCTGCCGTACGCAAAATTCCCGCGTGATCCGTCAATTCCCTGCCAATGACGTTGCCGTAACGTTCATGGCCAAGCGCAATCAGCCCCTAGAACGGCAAGTTCTTAACTGGCGTTCTTGGCTGCGGCTTCGGGCTTCAATGCTGCGATGTTGGCGCGCACCGTCGGGTTTCTTGCGCAATGCAATTAAAACCCTTGGACTCGAAGGCAATCCGTCTGGCCCGTTTAACGGCCAGGAGTCGCTAACGATCGCCTTCTGGCACGAAATCAGGTGAATTACGTCGTACGTGATATGTGGGTAGCGTGCCATAGCCCTTGGCCATCGGTGTTTGACCGACGTAATCGCAGCTGAAACCAGCGGTGGGTCGTGCAGCGGCGAGAGCTGCGAACGCTTCGCTGGCGTAAACTTGGCCCCGCGGAGTAATCGGCTCGATCCGTGCCGCGCGACTTACATGGGTACCAGTGTAACTCCGGCTTCCTGTGATCGGATCGTTGACTTCGTAAACAGGTCCAGCGTGCAATGCGATTCGAAGACTCAAATCCGCTGGCAGCCCTTTTTCCTCCCAGTTTTCCTTTGTAGCAAGATCGGCCATTTCCAGCGCGAAATTTCCGACAACATCGACATCTGAAAAAACGAAATAGAGACCGTCGCCCCACGTGTTTTTCGCAATAATCGATTCCGAAAATTTTTCAGTCAATTGCGCGATGGCTCCGAGAAAATGTTCGACAAATCGCGGTACTTGGGCTTCCCTCAGCTTGCTAAAGCCCACCGTATCCGCGAAAAGAATAGCGACTATGCGGGCAGCGAATCGACTTGGATATTTGGGCGGCTCTGTGGTGGTGGCGCGGGACGTAGGACCTAATGAAGCGCGTCCTTCCAAAATCTCCGCAAGATCGACAATCTCGGGCTCGTAACCAAATTTACGCCACAGCTCGATAACGCTAGCCGCACCGCCCGGACCATCGCCCGGCATGCCGTTCCACACTGCAAGAGGTTTCAAAGCCGTGTCGAGTTGACGTGCGCGTATCGTTGCCAATCCCAGAATGAGCTCGTTACAGAATTCGTAAGACACGCCGCCTATCTCGAGACGTTGATTAGACGCGGTAATGACACGCGCCACTCGCCCCAGTACGCGGTCGAACCGCGCACGCCACTTCTTTGAAGCCGGAGCGCTCTCCACACTATCACAAATGAATTCCTCCTGGCTGTACGGCAGCACAACGGAAACTTCGGCGCCGGCGTCGAGCATTGCTTCCAAAAATAGAATATCCGACCCACACGCCGCTGAAGAAAATCCGAAGCCCGGTTTCAAGGAGTCGATTTGCTGTTGTATTTGGTTTGCCACTGCGCTTTCGAGGTCTTCTGGAAAACGAACCTCGCTTCGATCCGGCCGATCGATCATGTGACCGGCGAAGACGATCACGCAGGGAATGTGCAAACAGCTGTCGATCCAATTTTCATCCTCATTCCAATGTCGCAAAATCAAACGAGCATTCCGCCGGCTCGAATTCATGTCCCCGAAACGCTTCTTGCCGTGCTCCGCCGCGCGTGAGTACCAGGTTTCGGCTTGCGGTAAGTCGTGTAAAATTAAAGCCGCTTCGCCCAGGGCTGCTAGCAGCCAATATTGATCTCCCTTGTCTTTGGCGAGCGCTCCCAAACATTCGTTACGAACGTCTTGGGCGAGCGTTCGCGCGTATTCGTTTTCCCCAATGAGCAAACTGATTGTTGCCGCGTTGATTCCCGACCAGGAACCGCCGCTCCTACGATACGCCTCAGCGTACGTTTTGGCTGAGCGTTGTAAATAGTGCGTACGTTGTGCCGGGGTTGTGGCTGTCGCGGCGAGATCTTTGTAAGTGCGACCCAGCATCCCGAGCGTCTCTTCGTCGGCCTCACCTTCGCTGCGCAATTTTTCGACAATGGAGTTCGCGGCCTCCGTCGCACCACTGCGCACCAGCGCGAGACCTTGAAGCTGCCGCAACCGCACGTCTTTCGGCCAAATCTCCAGGCCTGCGCAGACAACATCGTAAGCGAGAAGCGGCTCCCCATGGGCGAGAACCCGTTCGCCCAGAGAACGAAAGATAGCGGGAGAACCAGATCCCTCCTCGTGTGCGCGCGCGCGCCAGATCGACATCAATTCACCGAGCGAACTTGAGCCAATTGAGCGAAGGACGCTGTCAGTATTGGCAGCGTCCGCCGCGGCTCGCTCGGGTGTCTCTTGTGTCATCTTGAAATCTTACATCGAGTCCAGCTTTTGCGGCAAAACGAATTCTTACCAAGCCAGATCGAGCCCGGAAACTGCCGATACCCGATGAGCAGTTTGGGCGAGTCAGCTATATGCAGTACGAAGCACTGTATGTTCGGAAACGCGGGAAAAGGTTTGGTCTCTTTTTCATCCACGAAAATTCCTCCACTGACTCTCGTGAGGCGGAGCGCCGAGAACCACGTGACTTTCAAGTTTCTTGGGCCGACTGGGTCGTCGCCATGGCCGGTTCTTCAGCGGGTGCCCGCCGGGCTCTATCCAGCGCCTGGCTCTCAACAATCGAGCCTGGCGAAAAGTTGACATGCAACGCCGCTATAGACCTGCGGAGGGTTTGCCGACGTATTCCGCGACGAGGTTGTCATAAGTCGCGAGCTTACCGACAGGTGGCGCGCTTTCGAGTTCGTAAACATTTTGGCCGGCCAGGGACTCTCTCGGTATATCCCATATCATGATCACTTCCTTAGCTTTCGGCGAGGTTTCCTTGCTCCGCACAGTTGGAACAGCCAGATAGTGAATGTTCTTTTTCTTAAGCGCTGATTTTTTCTCCGAGGGGAGATGGGCAAAGTAGGCCTTCGCATTTTTCTCCGCGGTTCGACGTTGGAGCTCAGTAGCCGTGTGCCGGATGAACATGGTCTGGGTCTCTATTACTCGGCTCGTCGTGAGTTCGCCCCAAGCAAAAGTGACCGCGGCCTGAGGGAAATGCTCGCAAAAACTGAGCACGCGATCTCGGTGCCTTTGGAAAACATTGTTGGGCGCCGCTGCTTCCGACACGCTGCAGGCGATCGCGGCCAGAATTATGGCAATCTTGAATGCTACTCGCTTCATTAGAGAGGACTTCTTTGGATAGCGGTCGCGCTAGCGTATATCAAGGTTTTTGTGATCTTCGTAGCGCGCCTCAAATTACTCAGCCTAAGTGATAGGTCGCGCAGGAATGAAACAAATCAACCAATTCATAAAATTCTGGTGCCGCTAAAGACTGCAGCAAACTTGGATTTCTCCAACAATTGGCGCTCTCTTAGCAAGCTGATTTAGCTGAATCGTTATTTTCAAACTCCAAAAACACTCAAATTCAATTCGCTTTTTCCCGGAAGATTCATCTTTCTGATTCCTAGCGCGGGGACAGGTAAAAACGCCTTCGCAAATTCTAGCCACTACAACTTTACAGAAACACTTCCTCAATTTTGGTCACGAATGATCGCAGCTCCTGCGGACATCGCGAACGCCATCTGGCAAGATGCTCCGCCAACGAGCTTCTCGAATTAATAGAAGCGGTGTTAAGGAACGCCAACGCTTCCCAGCCGCGTGGTTCTGCTTCGAAAATCGGCAGAAGTTGCGTTGCGATGATCGTATCCCTGGAGCGCTCGGTAGGGTTGCGACGCAAGACGGACTGGTTCTCACGAAACCAACTTGAGAACTGCGTTCCCGGCGGAAGACGATGCTTCGTTAGTGCCAGGCGCTCCTCCGCGTAAGAGTTAAGCCAACCGGCATACTCCCGCCAGGCCGGATGCGGAGGATGAGTCTGCCACCAGCGACCCATTGCTCGCAAGGTAAACAACGAAGCTGTTTCACATAAACTCTCTTCCAACCAAAGATTGGCATGGCGGGGACAACACACCAATGGTCGAGCACCATTGCCGTAGTTAGCCAGTGCATGACAGAACTCGTGTGCAAATTGAAAACTGTATTGCGCCCAGCGAGTATCTTGAGCCGCCAGACCGATTGCAATCCGGTCGCCTGACACGGTTTCAAGGTCGGTTTGCGGATGATCGGCTCGGTGATACACATCGATAGTGGCGAGTTGAGTATGTGGGCAATACCGCCAAAGTTGATTTGCCGCGCTTTGTACTACCGCACGTATATCAGCAGAGCTAGCTTTCCCAAATCCTCTGGCGCGTACAGCGATATCGAGCGGTTTCCCGGTCCAAGTCGCGCGATGATCTGCTGCTGGCACCGTATCCATGGCCGCCAGGTAAAGCAGGCCGACTATGGTGACCTTAATCATCCTGGAAGTCATCGAACGCTTGTCGTCGATTCTACGGCAAGGGTTTGATGTTGCCCGGTGAAATTCCCCTCTTCGGCGTTCTTGCTTCGCTCAGAAGGTCACTCGTACGCCCGCCGAAACATTGTTGGATGAGTAGTTAGTACGGGCAAGTTCACCGTCGTAGTAAGCGTAAATGGAAACCCGCTCGCCAAACAGAACCGCGGCGCCTGCTCCAATCAGCAAGCTGTCGCGGCCGATTTGCGGGCCAACGACAGTAAAACTGTTGCCGGCCCCGTTCGCGAAACTGGAAACAATCGAATACTCGGTATCGCCAAATTCGTGCTGCCATGCGACCCGAAGCTCCGGCCTCACCAGAATATTGCCCAAGTGCCAATCATATGAGGCCTTTGCACCCAGAGCGGTGCGACTCGAATTAGCGTCCTGGTCGTTAAAGGTTAGAGGCAGAAGAGATCCATGCTCAGTGAAACCGTCGAATTCAACGTAAGTGTACTGGAAACTCGCCGTGGGCCCAATGGTAAGAGCGCCTTTTTTCCACTCATAACCTGCCGCAACAAGAGCGTTGAAATCGCGGCCGTTGGTGTCACCGTCGGCAACACCGAGAAGAGCATCCCGGTGAGTCTCATAATCCTTAAAAACCCCGGTCGCGGCCCCGTTGATGTAGAAACCGCCACCAAACACGGTCGCGTAGGCTCCGATTGTTCCGCCATCAACGTCGAGACTGCTATATAACAAATCTCCATTCGTATGCGCATACCCACCAGTCAGGCCGATCGCAAAATGCGGTGACACGCGATAATCGGCGCCGAAAATTACACCTCCGGTGGGGAGATAATACCCATGTGCTATGCTGGTGTCATCGACTTTGGTAAACTCACCAATCCCCGTCACGAAAAAGCCCCAACGATTCTGCGGTGTGGGTTGAATCACAGACGGGCCGCTCTTGCCTTCCGGCCCCGTCGGTCCGGCAAGGCCCATACTGAATTCAGGAACGCCGGTGTTGATCGTAAAACCCGTCGTCCTGAAGCCGCTGCTGCCAGCTCGAATATCCTCCATACGCCGCGACAGATTGGCAGTTTCAATATTTGCCTCTGAGACGCCGAGAGTGAAAATCGCGGTCAACTCCTCGGGCGGAATCCGCTCATCCAGGAGATCGCAGAGCTCATCCTTGAGGTTCACTGATTTGAAACCGAGGAGCTCAATCACCGGCCGTCCCTTGCTATCGTGCACTGCCGCCATGCGCGGATCCGTCGCCGCACTATCGAGAGCAGCCCCGACTGCAGCAGCATTCGGATTACGGCAAAAAGTTTTGCCAAATTCTTCGAACGACGGTGTCGGTGTCGACGGCGGTGCGACAGCCTGACCTTGCGCCAGTTCACCAAGTCCTAGAAAAATAGAGAAGGCGAAGGCAAGCATGTACGGAAGTTGCTTAGCGGTTCGGTTGGTCATTTTAATATGTTTCGTTGTCATAGGCAGAAGCGGTCACCGATGATTGAGGTCGCGGAACGGATAGGGAAGTAGGGGGGTCATGGGGTGGACGAAAGGAAGTAGCTTTGTGGAGAGCAGGCAAAAGCGCAGAACGGCGACGGGCCACGTTCGCCGCGCCATCTGGGTCGGGCGGAGGAGAGCAAACTGGATTCAACGCGAGCCATTTCCAACTATGCAAACGCCCCGCAACCCCTGTCGTCAATCATAAAAATCAAATTCTTTTGTTCAGTTAATCCACAAGAAATCGATATCCGATCCATTCGCCCTCCAGAGGCACGCTCGAGCCATAGTCATTGGAATTTAACATTATGTTCGACGCACCAATCCTTTGCGGATGTTACTGAGGCAGCGGCAGCTTTCTTGTAATAGGTCTCTGCTTTGTCCCGACGCCCAAATATTCTTGTGATTTCCGCCCCGTGCTCCTCGAGTGCGCGAGCATAGTAATACATACAGATTGGGTCCTTCCTGTCGACGCCCTGTAAATAAAGTTTGACTGCTTGCTTCCAATCCTTGGGAACACCCCGTCCAACTTCATATAAAACACCCAGGTGGCCGTAAGCCACCCAGTCCCCCGCGGCGATGGCTTGTTCATAGTATGCTTTCGCCTTTTGATCTCTCTCGCCTTGCCCCAACTTACCAAAGTGGCCAAAGCCATCATAGTAGCTCTGACCGATCAGCGTTTTCGCATGAGGCACTCCGGCATTTGCCAACTGAAGTAAAATGCGAATGCCTGCATCTTGGTCTTTAGCTGTTCCGTCCCCCCGCAAGTAACAATCACCAACAACGGTTCCAGCCGCAGTGCTTCCGTTCTCATAAGCTAGTTTAAACCATTTGAAGGCGGTTTCTCTGTCCGGACGGAGACCGCAATCGCCCCTATAGTAGAGCCAACCAAGCATGGTCATTGCATCAGGGCTACGTCGTGTTTCCCCCGCGTAATAATACCAATTGAACGCTTCGGGTGAGTTCTTAATCTTTAAATGGTCAGCCAAAATCAAAATTGCCGGCATAATATCAAGATGTGCCGCATACTTGATATTTTCTTCATACGCTGTGAACTCGTTACTATTCAGCGCGGGTCCTTTAGTTCGGAGTCCTTCCATGACAACTTGAAGCGCCTCTTTGTGCTTTGCAGAAGCCGGTTCTCCTGAAGTCGTCAAACGCTGAACTAGCGACAGAGAAGCACGATGGTATTTGAGCCAATCTTGAGCCGCCTCATACCCTTTCACCTCATCTAGTAGTGCTATAACAGAATCCGGCGTTGGTGATGGCGCCGGTGTCGGTTTAATGCGATCAAGCTGCAAAATAATGTCCGCCGCCGTACCTCGATCGACTATCAGGTCCTTTTCTTTCGGTTCGTATCCATCCAGAGAAGCGGTAAGCTTATGCTTTCCAAATTTCACCTTGATAAACGTGTTTGGCGGTTGCGAGGGTGGCGCTCCATCTAGGCGAATCAGAGCGCCCGGCGGATTACTGCGAACGGATAACTTCGCGATTTCTTCAGGCGCCGGTGTCGGTTTAATGCGATCAAGCTGCAAAATAATGTCCGTGGCCATCCCTCGATCGACTATCAGATCCTCTTCTTTCGGTTCGTATCCATCCAGAGAAGCGGTAAGCTTGTGCTTTCCAAATCTCACATTGATAAACGTGTTTGGCGGTTCCGGGGGCAGCGCTCCATCCAAGCGAATCAGAGCACCGGCCGGATTACTGCGAACGGATAACTTCGCGATTTCCTCAGGCGGACGCGGCTTGGGTTGCAAAACTATCTTCGGGGGGTTCGCGCCATCAAAGCGCAGCTCTTGTTCTACCGGTAAGTATCCGTCCAGCGTAACAGTAAGCCGATGGGTTCCGAATGTGACATTTTTAAAAGTGTGCGGTGCGGTAGTTGGGGGGCTTTTGTCAAGTGTAACAGCCGCTCCAATGGGCTCAGTTTCAATTATGAGATCTCCAAATTCGGCGAAAAGATTGGGGCCACCCTCGTGGAGATCCGTGCGGCTTGGACCTTTCGCGACCGGATGGGATAGCTTCTTCAAAATGAAAGGTATTGAACAAAGCAGCAACATGGCGACGCAAGCCAACCAAACCCAGACGCGAATCTTTTTTCGTCGACTAATGGAAATGTCCCGATCGATTGGGGCTTCTGCTTCCGAACTTGGAGCAATGCTGCCACCGCTGGTTTCAGGAATTTTTTCCGGAGGACTCGGCGGCGCAGCGATTGTTGCACCCGGCTCCCGTTGCTTTGGTTTTTCGCTTCCTTCTGCTCTGGATTTCGCAAGCGGTAAAGGAATTTCGCTGACGCTTTTCTCCCTTTCCTTCTCTGAAGTCTCGAGAAGTGTCTTGAGTGCATTTGCGAGTCGACCGAGATGCTTTTCCAGTGGCGCCGCCGTCGCATCCAACCAGTGGGGAGTGCTTAGGTAATACTGCAGATCATCGTTAGGAGTCACGTCCTCGATACGGAACTGGATGATGTGCAAACGCGTATTGGCAGCCAATTCCAGTTCGCGCAGGATCTGTTCGGACTTATTCGAATCCGCCGAGAAAATCAGCACCATGGCTTTGCTCCCGTGGATAGCGCGTGTGATCTCGCCCGCAAACGAGCGACCGGGCTGCACATCGCGGGGAGCCAGCCAACAGCGGATCGCCGCATTTTCCAGAGCGTCGCAGACGGCATCGGCGACCGATTTGTTTTTTGTCGAATACGAGATGAAAACGTCGTGAGCCATGCTGCCGCGGATGGGTCGTTTTTATCTTTTTCTCGCCTGACTGGCAACTCGCGTCTGTCCTGGACTTTGTTGGCGTCCGATGAACTCTAGATTTGCAACGGCTCCCCAGTCCACGGTCGTCGGATTTTGTTTCGTCGTCATCGCCTTCGCCACACAAGCCTGCTGACGCACACGCTCAAGATTCAAGGTTTTGGCTTTTTGTCGCCTTATACGCTGTTATTGCCGACATCATTGTCGGCCAGATTTAATATAAGGGGCGTAATTCCTGTTCAGCAACAATCCTCAGCCGGGGCGATTGGCGTACTAGAAATGTGGTAGAGATGACGATGTCTCTACTCGCCCGTCGTAACGGGACGCTGATCGGAAAACCGTTTTTTTCGTGTAAATCATCGATTGTTTTGACACCAGAAGAGAAAGTTTGAAGTCGACCATTTCGCAATCTAGGGCTAGCGCGCCCGTATTGTGTTCGATATCCTCACAGTATACGTCGACGCGACTCCTCATGACTCTTTGAGTCGCCGCCCGATCGTGCGTTTCGATTACCTTGCGACAATTGAAACCTGGATCCCGCAGACGCGTGAGCGGACGTAGACGCACCAATAGCTTGCGGTTTATCGCCGCTTACAGATCGGGACCACGTATTTCGCGCGCCAACTCTTCGAGCGCGCTGCTAAACCGAATGTTGCTCCTGAAGAAATCTGTGGGGATCGATTGCCGCGTTCATACAACTATTGCTGAAGTCAGTAGCGAATAGAGAGAAGACATTTCGAACGCAAAATGTTTTAGGGGTGTCGAACACAGTTTTCCGGGGTTTCTTTCAACGAATGGCCATTCGACCTTATTTCTCTGCCCCCGTACTTTGGGCTCGCGCCAGCAATCTTGTTCGCCGTGTGCTCGTTGTGCTTCTGGTTGCAACGATTCTTCTTGCAGGGATTCAGCTACGGCGTTGGATCGGCGACACGACGAGGCACGTGCGATATCAGCACGACATCGTCAATGGTTTTTACTGGGGCAGCGAGGTGCTAAAGCAGGCGCGCCGATCATCGCCGGACGAAGCTACCGCTAATTCGTGGATAGGATTCTGTCGGGGTTATTTCGCGCTCTACGACCACGTGAAACATAAAGCGTATGAGCATGAGTACGGTCTGGACTATCCCCCGCTCCGGCTTTTGATGATGGCAATCTGGGCCAAGCAGGTACGCAATGCTTTCCCGGGAGTGGACGACGGGCACCCAAAGCTCGTCAATCCATTGTTGAAAATTAATCTGCTGTGCGAACTGCTTTCCGCGGCAGCGATCTTCTTTCTGGTTCGATTGTGCGTGGAACGTTCTTCATGGACGACGCTGCCTTCAATGTTGCACAGGCTCCCGCAGCGGCATCGAGCTTCGATCTGCGGTCTCGCCGCCGCGGCTGTCGCATGGCTTGAACCATCAATGATTTTGGACGCGCACGGCTGGCCGCAGTGGGACGTGTGGATCCTGCCGTTTTATCTCTTTGCCGGCCTCGCAGCTTTGAAAAACCGCTGGTTCTGCTGTGGATGTTTGTTGGCGATAGGCGCAATGCTGAAAGGCCAATTGTTATTCGTAGCACCACTCTTTGTTCTGTGGCCACTATGGCAAAAACAATGGGTTTCAGCATTGCGTGTGCTCGCGGGCCTTGTAGCAATGATAGCGTTGATAGTTTCGCCGTGGCTCTTGCGCACGCCGGCCGCTTGGATTGTCGTCGCTGCTGTTAGTGGCATTGGCTGGTTATTCGTCCGGCGGTATAGATTGCCGCACTCAAGCGCGTGGATTGCTGGAATCATTGGCTCTGCCGCGCTTATCAGTGGCGCATTCTTCGGAGGCAGCTTTGCCTGGTTACAACTCGGTTTCATCTACGGCACCGAACATTATCCGTACCTTTTTATCAGCTCGTGTTACAACCTTCCATCCCTGCTCGCGAAGGTCGGCTGGTCGTTGAAGGACCCATTTTTGTCTGCTCATCTCGGACCTCTGCATTTGCAACTCACGCTGCAATGGACTCTGCGCCTGCTTTACCTTGGCGGGTTAGCTCTATGCGCGCGCGGATTGGCGCGACATCTGCGCGATCGCGACGCGCGCGCGCTGATTGCAATCGCCGCGCCGTGGCTGCTGATGTTCGCACTGCTCGGTCAGATGCATGAGCGTTACCTGATGTGGGGCGCAGTCGTCAGCGCCGTGGCGCTGGGAGTCAGCGTCAGACTGAGCATCATTCATTTCATCATCTCGATCGCCAGCACGGCCATGATCTTGCATGTGATGCTCATCGACAAGAAACTCCAGGCGACGCTCCCAGCCATCGACGCGCTTAAGCACATTCGCCCGTACGGCTCCATTGTGGTCCTGGGCTGCGTGGCCGTTTATCTGTGGGACACACTTTCGATACGAGTTCCGATTTTCCAACCTCGAGAGGTCAGATCGGGTGCGACGCCTTCTCTCCCGCTCGGGCCGGAGCCGGAGGAAGCGTGAGCCAGCGGCACTCGCCAATTGCGAGCACCTCCTTTGGGATCTCAGCCCGTTCGGCTTCGCACAAAAATAAAGTACAATATCAGCACAACGGCGAGAATATATGTGAGCCAGCTGATTTCGCGGCCGCGACCGCTGAACGCCTTGATGATGGCATAACTGATGAATCCAAGCGCAAGACCATCGGCAATTGAATACGACAGCGGAATCCCAGTAATGATCAGGAACGCCGGGATCGATTCGGTGTAATCCTTCATTCAATCTTCGCGACATTTTGCATCATCATTGCTCCGACAATCGTCAGCGCTGATGCAGTGATCGATGGATAGCCGCCAATCATTGCAATTAAGGGACTGAAAACCCGCCTATTGCCGGGCCAGTCGGCGAAACAAAAACGCGCCCAGTACAATAAAAAGAACATTCGGAAACCAGACGAGCAGCTCGGGGTGCGCACGCGGGTTGCCACGCAGTGTATCGCCAATGATCACGAACAGAAAATAGGTGGTGGCAACAATCAACCCCATGGCGAATCCGATTGAAGTCTCGCGCCGATGCGCAGTTACGCCCAGCGGTACCCCGATGATTGCGAAGGCCACACATGCAAATGGGAATGAAAAACGTTTGTTGATCTCCGTGCGACTGGCGCTGCGTTCGCGCTGGTTTTCGCTCTTCAACTGCTCCAGCAATTGCTCGATGGAAAGTGCCGAGCGGCTTGGCCGTTTTTTCTCTTTCTCGTAAAGCTCGTCCAGACTGATAGGCAATGTGCCTTCCACCATGTTGATTCCGTCCCGAATTTTCCGCAGGTTAGACGGGTCCTTTTCGTCGCGCTCCTGGTAACGCGCCTGATACAGGTGCATCAGAATCTGTTTGTTCGGCAAGTCGGCTTCGAGCATTCCCGTGCGCGCGTACGTCACCTTTACGGGCAGCGAATTCTGGTTCAGTTCGAACACGGTAATGTTCTCCAGCTTATTGCCCTCTTTTTTGCCGACGTAAATCTTGCGCCCGGGAAACTGATCGATCACTTGATCGCTTCCGAAGAGCGCCATCGGATTTCGTGTGGCGAGATCAAAAATGGTGCTTCGCAATTTCTCTTGCGCAGCCGGCGCAGCCTGCACGTTGAGCCAGAGACAGATGCCCGTGCAGACGACGGCGATCGCGCCCAGCGAAATGCAGATGCGCGTGATGCTCACGCCATTTGACCGCAACGCGATCAGTTCGTTGTCCGCGGAGAGCCGTCCGAACACTAGCAGGATCGCAGTCAACAATCCCCATGGAATAGTGAAAATCAGCGAGAACGGCAGCACATAGGCGATGAACGTGATCAGGTATTCCATCGGCACATCGTGATTCACCAGCAACGGAAGAAGTTTCCGGAAAATATTTCCGACAACGAGCACCAGGCTTAGCACTGCGATCGCAAACAAGACGTTCACAATCAGCTCGCGGCTAATAAATCGGTCAATCAGCTTCATTTCCCATGCAGATGTTAGCACAAGTTGCTGGAGTCGCCGGGTGCCCCTGTCAAAATCTGGATAATTTGGTAACGTTCGACACAGATGAGCAACGACATGTACGATGTAGCGATCATCGGAGGTGGACCGGCGGGTAGCACCGCAGCGACGTTACTCGCTCGAGCCGGCCGGCGAGTAATCGTATTTGAACGCGAAAAATTCCCCCGCTTTCACATCGGCGAATCGCTCCTGCCTTTCAGTATTCAAACGTTCGATCGCCTCGGAGTGCGCGAAAAGTTAGATCAGGCATTTCTACCAAAGTTCGGCGGCGAAATCATGGCCGCTTGCGGAACCAGAGGCGTCAAGTTTTACTTTAAAGATGGTTTTCGCTCACAGCGCGACCGTGCCTATCAAGTGACGCGTTCGGATTTCGACAAGTTGCTGCTCGACCATTCACGCGAGAATGGCGCAGAGGTCCGTGAAGAAACCGAGGTGAAAGTCGTGGATTTCGACGCCGGTCAGGTGAAGATCGAGTTCGAAGATTCCAGCGGCGCCAGGTCGAGAATCGAAGCGCTTTATGTCCTCGATTGCAGTGGAAGGCAAACCACACTCGGCAGTTTTTTCAATCTTAAGAAGACCTACGATCACCTGCAGAAGTTCTCCGTTTTTGCGCATTATGAAAACATCGACCGCCTCCCGGGCCGTGATGCGACGCTCATCCGCATGGTACGAGGGCTTGATCGCTGGTTTTGGATGATTCCATTGACGGATACCCGGACAAGCGTCGGAGTTGTGATGGACACGGCCACTTTCCGCGCAGCCAAGCTCCCGCCGCAGGCAGCTCTCGAAAAATTCATCGCCGAGCAACCGTTGATGAGTGAACGAATGAAGAACGCGATCCGTGTATCACCGGTCTATTCCGCTGGTGATTATTCCTACCGAAACACCCAGCTTTCCGGCGAGCGCTGGTTACTGGCCGGGGATGCCGCCGGGTTTATCGACCCCGTATTTAGCAGCGGTGTTTTTCTGGCAATCATGTCCGCAGAAAGGGCGGCGGATACATTGGACGAAGTCTTGGGCGACGAGTCGGAGCGACGCCGTCTCTTCGCAAAATATTCCCGCAGCGTCAACCGAATCATGGACATTTACCTGACGTTCGTTACGGCGTGGTATCGGCGCGGCAAGGAATTTCTCGAAGTCTTCCTCAATCCTACCGATACGATGCAAATCGCTGCCGCGGTCAATGCCGTGCTTGCCGGCAATGAAGGCAAAAGCCTTGCGATTAAATGGCGGATGTGGGTGTTCTACTTTTTCGTGTACGCGCAGAAATTTTTTGCCTTTTCGCCACGGCTCACGCTCGTGTCAGAGAAGAAGAAAGAAGCGCCAGCGTCAGCTCAAAGAGCTGGTGTGATGTCATGAATCGTATTACGGCCCGCAGGGCCGTGGCTACCGCATCTTTTTCCATTCTTGTAATTGCTTTTATTTGCATAACAAGCTGTGCAAGCTACTCACAGCATGAGTTTTCCGAGCCTACTACTGGATGGCAGACCAAAAGCGGGCAGCTCATGTATCGAACGCCGAAAACTACGCTCATTGGCGACGCGCTCGTTCGCTTTTCCAAAACCGGCGACTTCGAATTAACCGTCTCGAAAGGTCCTGGAATCGCATTGTTGTCTTTGCGACAGGACGCGTCCTTTGCTGAAGTTAAGGGAGCATTCGCTCACCAGGGCTGGTCCGGTCCTGTAGAAAAAGCCCCGCCACAGCTCCGCGGCTGGCTCGGGTTGCGTGATCAATTTGTTCCGGGGCCGGACCGGAAAACGCTGCGCTACGTCAGCGGCGACGAGACATTTCTATTTCGATTCTGATTAACACCGGCCTTCAGGCCGGTGATCACGCCGGGGCTAGAGCGAAGCCGTTTCAACGGGTTTCGTCAGGATACGCTCGCGGGGAAGCCGTTGAAACGGCTACAGCCGCTCCACGCACCTAACCACCGGGCTGAAGCCCCGGTGTTAATGAAAGCCCATCCGGCATTGTAAAGGCCGCGCGGTTACAGAACACTAGCGCAATTTCATGCGCATCAGCGATTTCATCGCACAAAGCATTACTCGGCGGCGCGCGCTGGTTTGGTCCGGCGTGACGATCCTCACCATAGTTTGCATTGCGATCCTTGTGACATCGTTGCGACTTGATTCTGAGGTCTTCAATGTTTTGCCCGGCAGGTTTTCATCGGTGCAAGGCCTCAAAATCTACGATCACGATTTTGAGCAAACGCGACAACTAACGTTCGCGCTTGTGTGCCAGCCAAATGACGTCGATAAGCTGGAGGACTTTGCCGCGGTATTTGCCGAACATTTGCGGCAGCAACCCTGGTGTGCGCGCGCGCTTGCAGGCTCGCCTATGGCGACACCCGAAGGCATCCGTGATCTACAATCAATTGCGATGCCGCTTCTTCTCAACCTGGAACCGCGCGTCTTCGACGAGACGATGTTGATTCTGCAACCGGAGAAAATTCGCGATCGTCTTCACCGCTTGCGGCAGCAGATCGAAGCTGGCTCGCCGCGGCCACAGTTCGAGCTTTCATTCGACCCGCTCGGTCTGATTGCTCCGGCGCTAAAGCCTTTTGCTGAAAACACCATAATCGAACAGGAGCAGCCGCTCACATCGCCCGATCGCACGATGCGAATTTTTCTCGCCGTGACGAACCAGGCATCTCTCAGCGCATTTGAATCCCAGCGATTGATGCGACAGGTGAACGAGTTTCGTCAGACCGCAGGTCAGGGGTGGACCGGCGCTCCATTGCAAATTCTCGTGACCGGGCGTCCCGCCTTTGTGTCGGAAATTTCATTGAGCATGCGCTACGACGTCGTGGCGACGTTGCTTGGATCAATCGTGCTGGTAGGTGCGATTTTCTTTGCGGGTTTTCGGCGATGGCTGCCCCTCGTGGGCATGGCGTTTTGTCTTCTCGTCTCTTGTTTGATTGCGCTGACGTTTGGGCAGCTCTTCTTCGGGCGACTGAGCATGGTCAGCGTCGGCTTCTGCGCCATCCTTGTTGGGCTCGGCGTCGATTTCGCAATTCTCACCGTCGGACGCTATGATCAGGCTCGCACCGATGGAGAACCGCATCGGCAAGCCATTGCCACCTCTGTGGCAAAACTTGGTCGCGCGGTTTTCTTCGGCGCCCTCACGACAGCAGTTGGCTTTCTTGCGCTGGTGCTGAGTGGCGCCATGAGTTTTTCGCAACTTGGTGTGCTCATTGCGATTGGCATTTTCGTCGCCGGCCTGTTGATGTGCTCGATTTTGTTCCTGTTTGTTCGCGAGCGACAGGCACCCGTTCGCCATGACTGGTTATTCGAAATTGTGGGAAACTATGTGCGCTGGACCGTCCGCAAACCCGCGCCCATGCTGATTTTTTCGGCGACGGTTTTGTTGCTGCTGACTGTGATTGGCTTTTCGCCGATTCCCCCACTCCACTTTCAAGCCAGCACACGTTCATTGCAGCCAAAGAATATTCGCGCCAGTCGCGCTCTCGAGGAAATCATGCACAAGATGCCGGTGCGTTGGGAACCGGTCCTCGCGATTGTTCGAGCGACGAATCCGCAGGAACTGCACGATTACTGGCAAAAAATTTCCGCGCGTTGGCGGCAACTCCAGGCAGCAGGAAAAATCAAAAGCTTCTCCACGCCGGCGGCGCTTTGCGTTTCACCAAATTGGATGCGTGCAAACCGGGAGCGGCTGAGGGCAATCAATTTTCAAGCAACGCGCGAAACCCTTGACCAAACACTGGATGCCGAAGGATTCAGCCGCGATTCGTTCGCGCCGGCGTTCACGTTGCTTGATGATTTGCAGCATTTTGCCGATCGAAACGTGCCCCTGCCAGACTGGCGGACGCAATTGCCGGCATCATCGAGCTGGTGGTTTCTGGTGGACCGCTACTTCGCTCGGGATCCATTGCTGACAACTGGATTTGTCATGACAAATCAGCCCGTCACGACTCACGAGCAAAGCAAACAGTTGGGAAGCGCCGTCACGGTGGCTGGTGTGCCGATCATTATTTCAGGCTGGAGCTACACGCTCGCCGATCTGCAGCCATGGTCGCATCATCAGCTCCTGATCATCAGTGCGCTAATGGCGATCTTCGACGTGTCGTTGCTCGCGCTTTTGTACCGCGATTTTCGTTTGTGGCTGATCCAAGTCATTACACTCGTATTCGGCATCGGAGCGATGATCGCTTCGATGAAACTGCTGCGTATCGATCTCAATCTGCTGAATGTACTCTCGTTCCGACTGGTACTGGCGATCGGTGTTGATTACGGAATATACCTTGTGCTGGTCTGGCAAAAGGCACGTGAAATCGAGCACGATGTTACCGGCGTGCTGAAGCCGGTCTTGCTCGCGGGATTGACCGCAGTGAGCGGCTTCGGTTCCCTCGCGCTTGCGCGAAACCCGGCGCTCACCGGTCTTGGTGTTGCATGCGCCATTGGGATTTTCTGGAGTCTGGTCGCAACAATTTTCTTCACCCTGCCCGCAATGGCGGCGGCTGAACCGAAGAGTTAACCAGGGGCGATTGTGCAGACCGCGCGCCTTATCCGAACTTTCCGTCCTATGGAACGCCTGCTAGACTACTGAAAAAATGCGCCTGCGGGGGTTGCTTTGGTTAAACGCGGTTTTACCCATCCTTCCCGTTTCACTTTCGGCGAGCGCCACAGTGGAAGGACGCGTGGAGCTTCCAAAGTCGCATTCGGCGCCGGTGCAGGCGAAACGTTACCAGATCGTCACCAAAGCCGGAGTTCTCTCCACGCAGCCGCCTCTGGCGGTAGTTTATCTCGATGGTTCTTTTCCCCAACCAGTTTCGTTGGCGACGAAACAGGTCACGCAAAAGGATTTGACGTTCATTCCCTCGCTCCTGCCGGTGCGGGTCGGAACCAAGGTTGAATTCCCAAATCTTGACGACACTTATCACAACATTTTTTCCTACTCTCCTGCCAAACGATTTGATCTGGGGCGTTATCGGCAGGATGAGCGACCAATTCCAACACAAGTTTTCGATAAGCCGGGCCTGGTCATACTTCGGTGCGACATTCACGAACACATGCGCGGATTGATCCTGGTTTTGAATACTCCGCATTTTGTGATGACAGACCCAAGTGGACACTTCCGATTGGAGGGGCTTCCAGCAGGTCACTACACACTCAAGGCGTGGATCGACAGCAGAACCACGCGGGAAAAACCTGTGGAGTTGAAGAGTGGCCAAACGCTCCATGTTGATTTCCCATGAGCGCCGCACAGCAATCGAGAGACAAAGACATCGCGCGCTTTCGCACTCGATTGTTTACCGCCATGATGATCATCGTAGCAACGCTGACCGCTCTCGGTCTTTATCTGGCACAACGCAAAGTGACCGCCGATGCAGAACGCAACTTGCAGCAAAGCTTTCAGGCCGAACTTTCTTCGCTGCACAAACTGGAGGAACTTCGTCACGCTTCGCTGGCAGATCGCTGCAACGCGCTCGCGGCCAAGTCACGGATTCACGCGGCCATTGAAGACAACGCGATCGATCTATTGTATCCGAGCGCAAAGGACGAGCTGCGCGATTTAATGGAAGGCGAGGAACCGCCGCCGGAAACTGCGGCGCAGTCGCTTCACGCGAAATTTTATCGTTTCCTTGACAGTAAAGGCGCGGTCATCAAGCCGCTGAATCCTTCCGATGTTGGAGAACTGGATGCCAAAACGGAAGCGCAACTCGCCTTGGACAAATTGCCGGACAGACAGCAAATCGGTTACATCCGGCAAAATACCCGGAACGGTGGCGGATTTATTGATGAAGTGATAGCCGTGCCGATTTTTTCTACCGACACCGGCGACGTGATTTCTGCGCTTGTGATCGGGTTCAAACCGCTCGAGGTCGAAGCGAAACACACAGGGATGAAGAGCGGCATCTGGGCGAACGGCAAGCTGCATCTGCCGGCGCTTCCCACCTCCACTCAGGCGTCTCTGAATGACAAATTAGCAGGTGAACTCGCCTACGCCGACAAGAGTGAAAATTACTTTCGTGTGGACGTTGGTGGTGCACCACAGCTTTTGTTTTATAAACGACTCAACCCGGCTTCGCTGTTTCCGCCTGCCTACGAAATTTACGTCTATCCATTGGCCGATTCGATGGCACAGCTGCATCGACTTCGGTGGCAGATTGGCGGCGCGGGCGCGCTGCTCTTGTTGGCCGGTTTTGTGGCCAGTCATCTGGTGGCGCTCAGGTTATCAGCACCAGTGAAAAAACTGGCGCTGGATTCAGAGGAAAATCGCGCACAACGGAAACGTGCCGAAGCTGCGCTTGTCTCCGCAGCTCGGGAACTGGAAAGATCCACAAGATATTCTGCCGATGCTTCACATCAGTTGAAAAGCCCGGTCACTGTTTTTCGCATCGGCCTGGAATCATTGCTGGGGCGCGAAGATTTTAAGCCGGAGGTTTACGAAGAGTTGTCCACGCTGCTCCATCAAACGCATCGTTTGACGGGCGTTATTGAGGATTTGCTTCTCTTGTCCCGCATGGACGCCGGTCACCTTCAAATCGCATCCGCTCCGGTGGATCTTAGTCAACTTGTCAATGAGTGGCTCGATGATCTTGGCGCGCTGCCCGATTCGCCGGACGTGAAGATCGAGAAAGAATTCTCGGCCGGCTTACTTATAGCTGGCGAAAAACGGTACACCTCGCTAATCGTCCAAAATCTCCTGGAGAACGCCCGAAAGTACAATCGCCCTGGCGGACGGATCCGCGTCAGCGCAAATGGCAATGGCAGCGACGTTGTGCTGACCATTGGGAATACGGGCCGCACAATTCCATCCGGGGAAGACATCTTCGAGCGCTTCCATCACAGCTCAAATCCCTCGGCCGCTTCGGGTCACGGAATCGGCTTGAACTTGGCGCGCGAACTGGCGCGGTTGCACGGTGGCGATTTGCGCCTGGTGCGTTCGGGAAACGATTGGACTGAGTTTGAAGTGCGCTTTTCCGCTGTGGACGGTGTTAATGGAGTGGCATGAAGTTGCACGCTTTCAGCCTGTGCATGTTGGCTTGCACAGCGTCCGCTTTCGACGTGGATGATTTTCTTGATCGGCTCGACAGCACGCTGACGATCTCTGCCTTTCAAGATAATTTTCGCGCACGGCTAAGTGGTACGCTCGATTTGGAAGTTTACCATTTCGAGCAACCCGCACCCGGTCTGATCGACAGCGGCAGCGACACTCTTTTCAATCCGCGTCTCACGCTGTTTCTCGATGCGCAACTCGGTTCGCAAATTTATTTCTTTGCGCAAACCAGGATCGACCGTGGCTTTGATCCCAGCGACCATGGCGCTCAGATTCGACTGGATGAGTATGCGCTGCGGATCACGCCATGGGAAGATGGCCGTTTTACCTTCCAAGCCGGCAAATTTGCAACGGTGGTCGGCAATTGGGTGCCGCGGCATTTGTCGTGGGACAATCCCTTCATCAACGCTCCGTTGGTTTATGAAAACGTCACGGCCATTCAGGATAAGTACGCTCCATTCTCACCGGCGGACTTCATCTACGGCCCGTCCTATTTCGCGAAGTATGAGTTTAATCCCGTAATCTGGGGACCAAGTTATGCGAGTGGATTTTCGATTTCAGGAAAACTGGATCGCTTCGATTACGCAGTTGAAATGAAAAACGCATCACTCTCCTCCCGTCCCGAGTCTTGGTACATCACCGAGAACGGTTTTGAAAATCCGACTTTCAGTTCGCGGGTTGGTTTCCGGCCTAATGAGGCTTGGAATTTCGGCTTATCAGGAAGCGAAGGCGCATATTTTCGGCGCGAAGCCGAATCCACGCTGCCGCCAGGACGTGACGTCGATGATTATCGTGAATTTGTTCTTGGGCAGGACGCCAGTTTTGCCTGGCGTCATCTGCAAGTTTGGGCGGAGTTTTATGAAGCGCGCTTTGAAGTGCCGCGAGTGGGAAACGCAGATACATTCGCTTATTATGTCGAAGCCAAATACAAATTTACCCCGCAGTTCTTTGGCGCGCTTCGGTGGAACCAACAACTCTTCAGCACCGTTAATGATGGCTACGGCCATGATGTTCGCTGGAGTGAAGACCTGGGCCGCATCGACATCGCTGCAGCCTATCGCTTCACGCCCCACGCGCAGTTAAAGTTGCAGTATGGTTTTCAACATGAAACTACTGGCGCCGGCAATGACAATCATTTATTTGCTGCACAATTTACCGTCCGTTTTTGATCATCGATCTCACTCTTAACCAGTGCGAATTCTAATTGTCGAAGATGAAGTCCTCGTGGCGCGACAAATCGCGTCGGCGTTGACCGAGGCGGGCCACGATTCGAAAACAGTTCATAACGGCGAAGCCGCCTTGGACGAAGTGAGAAAGACGTCTTTCGATCTCATCGTGCTCGATATTCGCCTGCCCGGAATCGACGGCTTTCAAGTTTTGCAACGGCTGCGCGCGCAACATCTCGCCAGTCGGGTATTACTGCTGACCGCGCGCGGCGCAGTCGATGATCGAGTAGCTGGGTTGCAGCTTGGAGCTGACGATTATCTGCCCAAGCCATTTGCGATGAGGGAACTCGTGGCCCGCGTCTGTGCGCTAGGGCGGCGCTATCCAGAGGAACCCGTGCTGTCCTTGCGCGTCGGCGATCTCACCTTCGACCTTGCAACCCACGATGTTCACCGCGCCGCGCGACGCATTGAGCTTTCTCCGCGCGAGCTGATGTTGTTGAAAGTCCTGATGCGGGAGCCGGGGCGTGTCTTCACGCGCACGGAGCTGTGCGAACGCGTTTGGGAACACGCGCACGAGTACGATACGAAATTGGTTGAAGTATTCATTGGGAGATTACGACGAAAGATTGGCAACCCCCCGCTGATTCACACTGTCCGTCACGTAGGTTATAGCATTCATCCGCCAGAAGTTAGTCTTCCAGCATGACTCGCCCCGGTAGGCAGCGTGCCTGCCACAGCTTGGCTCCGCGAGAACAAAAGGTAACAACTTCGTCACTTTTCCGCTATTGCGTATCGCAACAGATTGTTTGCAATTCTACGGCGTGACGTCGGTGAGAATAACCAAATCATTGATGCGATGAAAACCTCTTCACGCTGGTTGGCGGTATTGGCGGTGGCTATCACTTCGATTATATTTTTCCAGCCCGGGGTGGCCGGTGCCGCCACGATAACGGTAACGGTTGGCAACAATTGCTTCTGCTTCTCGCCTTCATCCGTAACGATTCACCCAGGCGATACAGTGCGATGGACGTGGAGCTCGACCGGTCACAGCAGCACGTCAGGTACTCCGGGCGCCCCCAACGGGATTTGGGACTCTGGGATTCTTAACCAGGGAGCTATGTTCTCGCACACCTTCAACACCGTGGGGTCGTTTCCGTATTACTGCACCCCGCATGGGGCATGCTGCAATATGGTAGGCACGGTCACGGTGATGAATCCTATGGCGACACCGACACCGACGGCTACGGCTACGCCCGCGCCAACACCCACTCCCACCCCGGTCGTCACAACCAATCCGGCCACGAACATCGCAAGTTTTTCTGCTACACTCAATGGCTCACTCAATCCACGCGGTTCCACCACGACGGTCGATTTCCAGTATGGCTTAACGACCAGCTACGGCTCCACCACTCCAGCGCAGACCCAGACTGGGAACACCGTCCGAGCCATCAGTGCCAACATCACCGGCTTAATGGCGAGTCACGTTTATCATTTCCGAATTGTAGCTCACAACAATGGCGGCACCAGCTTTGGAAGCGACAGGACATTTACCACGCTTAGCCCGACCGGGCCTCCGGTCGTCATAACTAGTCCGGCAACGTCCATCGCGAGTTTTTCAGCCACACTCAATGCCTCGGTGGATCCGCATGGATTGACCACGAATGTCTCTTTCCAGTATGGCCCAACAACTAGCTATGGGTCCACCACCCCTATGCAGAGTCACACTGGGAACACCTACCTGAACGTCAGTGCCAACATCAGTGGTTTACTCGCGAGCCACGTTTATCATTTCCGAATTGTGGCCACCAACAGCGCCGGCACCACGTTCGGCGGTGACAGGACCTTTACCACGCTTAGCGCCACCGGGGCTCCAGTCGTCACGACTAATCCGGCAACATTCATCGCGAGTTTTTCAGCCACACTCAATGCCTTACTCGATCCACATGGGTTGACCACGAGCGTTCACTTCCAGTACGGCACAACGACCACCTACGGACTCACCACTGCCCCCCAAAGTCACAGTGGGAACACGTATCTGGGGATCAGTGCCAACATCAGCAGCTTAACTGCGAGCACAATTTACCATTTCCGAGTTGTGGCCAGCAACAGCGCCGGCACCACCATGGGTAGCGACAAGACATTTACCACGCTTACCGCAACCGGGCCCCCTGTTGTCACGACCAGCGCGGCGACCAATGTAACTACATCTTCAGCGACACTCAATGGTTCACTCGATCCACATGGATTGACCACGAGTGTCCATTTCCAGTATGGCACCACGACCAGTTACGGACGCACCACGCCTATGCAGAGTCAGACTGGGAACACCTACCGGAACATCACTGCAAACATCAGCGCCTTAACTGCGCACACCACTTATCATTTCCGAATCGTGGCGACCAACAGTGCAGGCACAAGGTTCGGCACCGACAGGACCTTTACTACGCAGTAGGGCCGAGTGATGATCGGAAGAGCCATTGTAACGGCCAAAAATTCTATATCGCGCTTCCTATGACTCTACAGTCGGGTCCTCGCTTCAGGATTGTGTCCGTGCTTTTCACAGGCTTTATCGCTTCAGCCCTGGTCGCGGTG
>WNFY01000654.1_pt1 | contig 38127 bp, 23 predicted proteins | sample 5400091 | NCBI WGS metagenome assembly WNFY01 (sample SAMN13153364, study PRJNA577476) | soil metagenome | isolation source: 60 cm soil or saprolite under grassland replicate 1 | place: USA:California | collected 2016-06-15 | reverse complement strand
CACTAATAACACCGTCACGTTTTCGTTCGCCTGGTCGGGCACTCCGCCTACCGGCGAGTCACACAGCTTTAGCCCCACCTCCGTGACGGGCACCGGAGGAACCCAGACGCTCCATTCGACGTTGACGATTAACACCACCGCCAGCACTTCAGGCAACAACGGCAATCCTTACAATTTCACCGTCACGGGTACGGGTAGTCTTAATGGTACACATCCGGATACGGGCACCTTGGTGGTCAACAGGCTATCGCCGACGTTTCAAAACCTAAGCGGGTCGCAGACGATTACCCAGGGGACAGCAAGCATTAATGTCAGCGGCAGACTTAACGCGGCGGCGAATCTGATTCCGACCGGGACGACAACGGTATCTGCGAGCACAGCGTCGGGTACCACTAGCACGTACAATGGGTCGATGGGGAACTTCAGTGTCACGGTCAGCGGCACGGGTTCACTTACAGCCGCCGGCTCACCATACACTGTCACCTATAGCTACCCGGGCGACGCTAACTACAACAGCGCCACAGACACGAGCACCCACCTCACGGTCACTGCTCCAAGCCCCACTCCAACGTCTACGCCGACAGCGACAGCAACGGCTACAGCTACCGCTACGGCCACCGCAACATTTACACCCACACCAACGCCTACGCCGACCGCTGCGGCAACGAACCTGACCGTGACCGCAGCCACCGGCACTTACGGTGGAACGTCAACAGCCTTTACCGCAACTCTCAGAAGGACGTCCGACAACAGTGCGGTTGTCGGTAAGACGATCACGTTCACTTTGAACGGCCTTCCTGCTGGAACCGGAGTCACCAATGGCAGCGGCGTGGCGACAAGTAGCAGCGCCACACTTTGCGGGGCTTCGTATAATGCGGGGACCTATCCCACCGGAGCCGCAGCGAGCTTCGCAGGCGACCTCTCCTTTGCCGGCACCAGCGGCAGCAATTCCCTCACCGTCAGCAAGGCGAACGCGACATTCACGGTCACACCGTACACCGTAACGTACAACGGCGCCTCGCACACGGCGACCGTCGGCACGATCACCGGTGTATGCGGTGAGACGGGAGCCACGGTTGGCACCGTTAACCTGGGTGGCACGACACACGTCATCGCAGGCACCTTCAGCGATAGCTATACCTTTACCGGCACCGCCAACTATAACAACATCGCCGCCACGCCGATCACCGATACGATTAATGCCAAGCACATCACCGGCAGTTTCACGGCGGCCAACAAGGTGTATGACGGCAATAACTCGGGGACGGTAGGGACGCGGTCGCTGGTTGGCGTGGTCAGTCCGGATGTTGTCAGCCTGACAGGTGGGACGGCAACGTTCAGCGACAAGACTGTAGCCAATGGCAAGACGGTGACGCTTACAGGCGCGAGTCTGGCGGGTGCCGACGCTGCCAACTACGTCTTGGACTCTGTGGCAACGACCACCGCGAACATCACGGCGCTGCACATCACCGGCAGTTTCACGGCGAACAACAAAGAGTACGACGGCAATAACTCGGCGACGGTGCTGACGCGCAGTCTTAGCGGCACGATTGGTGGCGACGATGTGAGTCTGACGGCCGGCACAGCTACGTTTGCTGATAAGACTGTGGCCAACGCCAAAACGGTGACGCTTACAGGCGCGAGCCTCAGCGGCGCCGACGCTGGCAACTACGTCTTGGACTCTGTGGCGACGACTAGCGCCAATATCACTGCTAAACACATCACGGGCAGTTTTATAGCAGACAACAAGGAGTACGACGGCAATAACTCGGCGACGGTGTCGACGCGTTCTTTGAGTGGCACAATTCTGGGTGATGTTGTGAGTTTGACGGGGGGCACGGCCACATTTGGTGATAAGACTGTGGCCAACGGGAAGACGGTGACGCTTACAGGCGCGACGCTAACCGGCGCCGATGCCGGCAACTACGTGCTGGACTCGGTCGCGACAACCACCGCTAACATCACCGCCAGGCACCTCACGGGCACTTTCACGGCGGACAACAAGGAGTATGACGGCAACAACAGCGGCACGGTGCTGACACGTTCTTTGAGCGGCGCGATCAGCGGGGACGCGGTCAGCCTGACGGGTGGCACCGCGACGTTTGCTGACAAGTATGTGGGCACGGGCAAAATCGTGACCCTTGCAGGCGCGAGTCTGGCCGGGACCGACGCCGGCAACTACGTGCTGGACTCGGTTGCCACGACGGTGGCCAATATCACTGCCAAACATCTCACCGGCAGCTTCACGGCGGCCAATAAAGAGTACGATGGCAATAACTCGGCCACGGTGCTGACGCGTTCTTTGAGTGGCACGATCACGGGTGATATTGTGGACCTGACAGGCGGCACTGCCACTTTCGACAACAAGGCTGTGGGCATGGGCAAGACGGTGACGCTCGCGGGCTCGAACCTCAGCGGCCTTGACGCTGGCAACTACGTCCTGGACTCGGTTGCCACGACTGTGGCCAATATCACTGCCAAGCATATTACCGGTAGCTTCACGGCGTCCAATAAGCTCTATAACGGCAATGACTCGGCGACGGTGCTGACGCGCACTCTTAGCGGCGTGATTGCGCCGGACGTGGTGACTCTGACGGGTGGCACGGCGACGTTCAGCGACAAGAATGTGGGCAACGGCAAGACGGTAACGCTGGCGGGTGCGAGCCTGACGGGCGCCGGTGCGGGCAACTATGTGCTCGATTCGGTCGCCACGACCACCGCCGACATCACTGCAAAGAACCTGACGATTAACGGCGCGGTAGCGAACAACAAGCAGTATGATGGGAACACCGATGCCACGATGAGCTTTGCGGGTGCATCGCTGGCGGGTGTAGTAAGCGGAGACACGGTGACGATCAACTACTCTGCTTACAGCGCGAGCTTCGCCACCAAGACGGTGGCCAACGGTAAGCCAGTGACAGTGAGCGGAGTAACGCTCGGTGGAGGAGATGCGGGTAATTACACGGTGTCGCAGCCAAGTGGATTAACAGCCGACATCACTGCAAAGAACCTGACGATCAACGGTGCCTTGGCGAACAACAAACAATACGACGGGAACACCGACGCCACGGTGAACTTTGCGGGTGCATCGCTGGCAGGTGTAGTAAGCGGAGACACGGTGACGATCAACTACTCTGTTTACAGCGCCAGCTTTGCCACCAAGACAGTAGGCAACGGTAAGGCAGTGACGGTGAGCGGGGTAACGCTCTCTGGAGGGGACGCTGGCAACTACACGGTGTCGCAGCCGACTGGTTTAACTGCGGACATCACTGCAAAGAACCTGACGATTAACGGCGCGGTGGCACAGAACAAGCAGTACGATGGGAACACCACAGCGACGGTGAGCTTTACAAGCGCACTGCTGGTGGGCGTGGTTGGGTCGGACGCGGTAGCGATTGATCAGTCTGCGTACGTAGCCAACTTCAACAACAAAACCGTAGATACTGGCAAGCCTGTGACAGTGAGCGGGGTGGCGCTCTCAGGAGCAGATTCGGGCAATTACACGGTGTCGCAACCCAGTGGGTTAATCGCCGACATTAGTGCCAAGAACCTGACGATCGACGGAGCAGTGGCGCAGAATAAGGAGTATGACGGGAACACGACAGCGACTGTGAGTTTTACCGGTGCGTCGCTGACGGGAGTGGTTACGGGTGACATGGTAACGATCAACTACTCTGCTTACAGCGCCAGCTTCGCCACCAAGACGGTGGCCAATGGCAAGCCAGTGACAGTGAGCGGAGTAACGCTCTCTGGAGGGGACGCGGGCAACTACACTGTGTCACAGCCGAGCGGCCTAACTGCCAATATCACTGCACTCCACATCACCGGCAGCTTTACCGTCGACAATAAGATCTATGATGGCAACAACTCAGCAACTGTACTGACGCGCAATTTGAGTGGCGTGATTGCTCCGGACGTGGTGAGTCTGACTGATGGCACGGCGACGTTCAGCGACAAGAACGTGGGCAATGGCAAGACGGTAACGCTGACAGGCGCAAGCTTGACTGGGACCGATGCCGCCAACTACGTGCTGGATTCGCTTTCAACGGCCACGGCCAACATCACAGCACTGCACATCACCGGGAGCTTCACTGCCAGCAGCAAGGTTTACGACGGCTACACGTCCGCGACGGTGCTGACACGTTCTTTGAGCGGCACGATTATGGATGACGTGGTGAGTCTGACCGGTGGCTCAGCGACATTCAGCGACAAGAGCGTGGGCAATGGCAAGACCGTTGCGCTGACGGGTGCGAGCCTGGCTGGGACCGATTCCGGCAACTACGTGCTGGACTCGGTTTCCACAACCACCGCCAATATCACGGCGCTGCACATCACAGGGAGCTTCAGCGCTGATAACAAGGTTTACGACGGCAATACGTCGGCCACGGTGCTGACGCGCTCTTTGAGCGGCACGATCAGCGGTGACATGGTGAGTCTGGATGGTGGCACAGCGACGTTCAACGACAAAACCGTGGGCACCGGCAAGACGGTAACACTGGCTGGGGCGAGCCTGACCGGGGGCGATGCTGCCAACTACGCGCTGGATTCCGTCGCTACTACCATTGCTGACATCACGGCGAAGAACCTGACGATCAACGGCGCAGTGGCGCAGAGTAAGACCTACGACAGCTACACGACAGCCACGGTGGACTTTATGGGTGCATCGCTGGTGGGCGTGGTTTTTGGTGACATGGTGACGATCAACAGCTCTGCTTACGCGGCGAACTTCAACGACAAGAACGTGGGAACCGGCAAAGCTGTGACGGTGACAGGCGTGGCGCTCTCTGGAGGGGACGCCGGCAATTACACTGTGTCGCAACCGAGTGGTCTAAGTGCCAACATCACTGTCCTGCACATCACAGGCAGCTTCACCGCGTCCAATAAAGTCTATGACAGCAACACCTCGGCGACCGTGCTGACGCGTTCACTGAATGGTGCGATCAGCGGTGACATGGTGAGTCTGGCTGGTGGCACGGCCACGTTCAGCGATAAGACCGTTGCCACCGGTAAGACAGTGACGCTGGCGGGCGCGAGCCTGACTGGGACCAATGCTGGCAACTACGAGCTGGACTCGGTTTCTACGACCACAGCGGACATTACGGCGTTGCACATCACCGGCAGCTTCACGGTGTCGAACAAAGTCTACGACGGCAACACCTCGGCGACGGTGCTGACGCGTTCATTGAATGGTGCGATCAGCGGTGACGTGGTAAGTCTGAGTGGTGGCACGGCCACGTTCAACGACAAGAATGCGGGTAATGGCAAGACCGTAATGCTGACAGGCGCGAGCCTGACTGGGACGGATGCTGTCAATTACATCCTGGATTCGATTGCCACTGCTACTGCCAACATCACCGTGTTGCACATCACCGGTAGCTTTACTGCCGATAACAAGGTTTATGACGGCAATACCTCGGCGATTGTGCTGACGCGTTCTTTGAGCGGCACGATCAGCGGCGATGTGGTGATGCTGACGGGTGGCACTGCGACGTTCAGCGATAAGAACGTGGGCAATGGCAAAACCGTGACGCTTACAGGCGCGAGCCTGAGCGGCACGGACGCCGGCAACTACGCGCTGGACTCGGTGGGAACAACCACCGCAAACATCACGGTCGCGACGGTGACAGCAGCGATCATCGGGAACCCGACCAAGACATACGACGGAAACACCAATGCAACGTTGACTACGGCGAACTTCTCCCTGACCGGAGTAGTGACGGGGGAATCGATCACGGTAACAAAGACAACCGGCACGTACAACAGTAAGGATGTGGCCACGGCGACCACGGTGACAACGAGTCTGGCATCGGGTGACTTCTCGCCGGGCGGCGGCACTCTATTAAGCAACTACATGTTGCCGACCAGCGCGAGCGGCCCGGGGCACATTAATCCGGCGACGCTGAGCATGACGGCTGACTCGATCGTGGGGACGCCCGCAGTGGATCCCTTCAACAAGGTCTACGACGGCTTGGTCTACACGGGCTTCACGGTCCGTTACAGCGGGTTTGTCAACAGTGAGACACCAAGCGTGCTGGGCGGGAGCTTGAGCTTCAGTGGCGCGGGGACGACGGCAGTCCTTCCCGGGGGGCCCTACACGGTCACGCCGGGCGGGCTGACCTCGACCAACTACACCATCACGTTCGTCAACGGGACCCTGAACATCGGCTACGGTACCTGCACTGGGCCGAACCCGGGAGGCGTTATCTTGCCGCCAATCAACAGTGACGGCAGCAGCGTGTGGAAGGTCGGCAGCACCGTTCCGGTGAAGTTCACCGTCTGCGACGCGAACGGCAACCCGATCGGCTCCGATCCGAGCGCAGTGTTTGCGACCGGCTACGGTTCGATAACCCTGATTAACACGGTGCGGGGCACGGTTAACAACGTGAACGAAACTACTTACGCCGATATCCCGGACAGTGCCTTCCGCTGGAGCAATGGCATCTGGATCTTCAACATGGCCACCAGTAACCTGACGAAGAACACGACCTACACGTTCCGAATCAACCTGAAGGACGGCAGCTACATCCAGTTTTCGGCCGGTACGAAGTAACGCCGGAGACGATTCGCCCCAGAGAATCGGCGCCGGGAGGCAACAGTCCTCCCCGGCGCTTTGATTCGCGATCTCCCGATCGCTCACCCTTGGGCTTCCCGTCCACCCGACGGCGTCCCCGCACGTCGTGTTCTCTTTTTTAACCACCAATGTGGGAGGGACCTCAGTCTCCCGATGATCGCGGCTCTGAGGCCGCTCCCACATTTCCGTCTATGGATCGTCTGATCTCCGTGACCTCTGCGTGCTCTATCATTGTCGTCCGCCGCGGGCGGGCGCCCTACAACGTCGGATTTAAATCATGACTGGCGTTCGCGGCGGCGAACGCTTGTCGATTTGGAATGGGCGTTTTACAAGAACGCCGCTACAACACACGGATTGGGAAGCGCACGCCGCTGGCGTGCACCGTTCGGCCGCTGGCCGAACGGCTACTAAAGCGTTGCAAAGGCTGGAGGCTGCCGACGTCCTTAGTTAGCGCCAAAGGCGCACCATTCACCTTCAGCCTGGGGCAGCGCCCCAGGATTCGTGAAATAAAAATGGCCAGCGCTGAAAGCGCGATTCATTTCCGGTCCGTTGAAACGCGCTTTCAGCGCTTGTTTACGTGGCGGTTTAGATTACTGGGGGGGCTGGGGCGGCAACCAGGCTAACATGAGACGCCGCTTTGGCGCCAAACGAACACACGGGTTTCGTCAACGGAGCGCGTTCATGGCTTTTGTATCGTTACGTTAATAATGGTTATCCTGATTTTGCCGCCTTGCACGCTGACACCGTGTGAGAATGAGTTGCCGCCGCCGAATACGATGTTCAAATTGCCGGCCTTTTGTACCACGTTGAGAAATCCCTTCATCCGTTGGGCTGCGGGCTTGCCCCGTACATTTGTCCAGACGTTTGGTCGTATGGGAATCTGTAACGTTTGCAATTCGCCCGTAAGATTGGTTCCGAGAAAGCCGCAGCTGACGCCGCTGGGCCACCAACGGTTATCTTCGCTCACGTAATCGTCATTCTGGACCTGCAACATCGGCCGTAGATTGGGTTTTAAACCAGGTGGCGCGGGCGCGGGATCTAATGAGACAAAACGCAGAGGCTTATTACCGAGTTTCCTGACCGTGTACTTGACAGTGATAATGTCGCCTATTCGCACCGCAGGACGATTGGTTTGTACCGCGTTTATGTGCGCGCCAGGTTTTAAGGCGACAACGAATCCGCCATCCTTTTGTTTGATGTTGACCCCGCCGTTCCACTCCGTTGTGTGCCAGTTCATTTTGTGCAAATTCAAGTAGAGGAAAATCGTGATGATTTTTAAACATTTCAGCATCACCCGCCTTCGCTCGCCTTGGCGCGGCAGGCGAAATGAACACGAATCTTGTAGGGCGTCTGTGTCAGACGCCGACCTGTTTGAAATCGGCGTTTCACAGAACGGACCCTTGTGGGCGCCGAACGACATGGACGGGCAGGCCCAAGGCGGAGTGAGGGGGAGCGAACCCGTCAAACGCCCTTCAGTCGCCGAGTATTCCCACAATCCATACAATTCGTGTCTATCCGTGGTTAGATTCCGCTGCCGAGTTTAGAATTGGCGTTTCACAGAAACGCCCTACAAAGTGTTCGCCGATGACTGCGGCAGACGACCGGCGAATGAGCACCCGCGCCACGGGTGTTGTCAGCATCGCCATTCTCTCGAGTCGCATTCTTGGTTTGATACGCGAGATGGTGTTTGCGGGATTGTTTGGCGCCGGAAGAAATCTCGACGCCTTCCTGATGGCATTTCGGTTGCCGAATTTGCTGCGTGATTTGTTTGCGGAAGGCGCGCTTTCGACAGCGTTCATCACGACGTTCTCAAAGAAGATCGCGGTGGAAGGCGATCAGTCGGCATGGCGGCTGGCCAACAAGGTGGCGACACTGACCGCCGTTTTCATGAGCGCAGTCACGCTGCTCGGCATCATCTTCGCGCCGCAGCTTGTCGATCTCTTAACATGGGGCAGTTGGTCGCCCGACAAAACCGCGCTGACGATTTTGCTCACACGAGTCATGTGGCCATTCATGTTGATGGTGTCTCTCGCTGCGCTGGTGATGGGAATGCTCAACGCGAAACATGTTTTCGGGCCGCCGGCTATGGCATCGAGCTACTTTAATCTTGGTTCAATCATTGGCGGCGTGGCGATCGGTTACTGGATTGATCCGCATTTCGGGCCGCGGTCGCTCGTAGGATTGGCGATTGGTACGCTAATTGGGGGTGCGTGGCAATTGATCGGGCAATTCCCGTCGCTGTGGCACGTTGGTTACAAGTTTCACCCGGATTTCCACTGGCGCGACGAAGGCGTGCGCACGGTGCTGACCTTAATGGGACCGGCAGTGATCGCCGCGAGCGCCGTGCAGGTGAATGTCCTCGTCAACAGTGGTTTTGCGGCCAGTCTTGGAAATGGGCCGGTGAGTTGGCTCAACATCGCGTTTCGCCTGATGCAATTGCCCTTGGGAATTTTCGGAGTCGCAATCGGCACCGTCACTCTCCCGCTGGTCTCGAAGAGCGCCGCTCTCGGAAACACGGCCGAGTTTCGCGCGATCCTGGCTCGTGGAATGCGGCTCGCGTTTTTGCTTACGATTCCATCGGCGATCGGACTGGCGATGCTGGCGCCGCCAATCATCAGTGTGATTTACCAGCACGGACGGTTCACTTCCGAAATGACGCGGCAAACTGCAGGTGCGTTGCAATTTTATGCAGTCGGCCTCGTTTCCTACGCGGTCTTGAAAGTGTTGAACCCTGCGTTCTACGCGATCGGTAAACGCAACACTCCGATGGTGGTAAGTTTTCTGGCGATCGGCGCGAATCTTTTTCTCAACTGGCTTTTTACTTTCCGACTCGGCTGGGGACATCGCGGCCTTGCGTTTTCAACCAGCCTCGTTGCGACAATTAATTTTCTGTTGCTTTACGTGCTGATGCGCCGTCACACCCGCAGATTGGAGACACGCCAGATGTTGGGCGCTCTTGGGAAAATGTGTGTCGCAGGCGGGCTCCTGGCGCTCGTGTGCTGGGCGGCAAACTACTGGTTGCTTGATTCGTGGGCGACCCTGCGCTTTTTCCAAAAATTAGGTGCGCTGCTGGCGACAATCGCGTTTGCCGCGGCGACATTTTTCGGTGCGGCGTTCTTGTTGCGCGTGAATGAGGTGCAGGACATCATCGATGTTTTCCGGCGGCGCTTTCATTAGCACCGGCTTTCAAGCCGGTGCTTCGCGAGCAATACAGTGGAAGCCGTTTAAACGGCGTATTCCATTACGCCTGGCGCCACCGGCGTAAAGGCTGGTGCTAATGAGAGAATGGGCAGCTCGCGCTTAAGCCAAATGTTGTAGCGTGCGCTGTCCTCAACGCATTCGGCCTGGGCCAACTGGCGAAAGTCCGCTGAGGACAGCGGACACTACAGCAACCGCTATCCCAGCGCTTGATCGAGGTCCTCGATCAAGTCGTCTGCGTTCTCGAGACCGATCGACAGGCGCAGCAAACCTTCGGCTGAAGTTGTCCCGGGTCCCTCGATCGATGCGCGATGCTCGATCAAACTTTCCACGCCACCCAAACTCGTGGCGCGAATGAAAACTTTCGTTTTCGCAGCAACTGACATCGCTGCCTCGCGTCCGTCCGTCACTTCAAATGAAAGCATTCCGCCAAACATTGACATCTGCCGAGCCGCAATCTCATACCCCGGGTGCGATTTCGATCCCGGATAGTGCACACGGGCTACCTTTGGATGTGTAGCCAGAAAACTCGCCACTTTGATTGCGTTTTCGGAATGCGCGCGCATCCGCCATGGTAATGTGCGCATGCCGCGCAAAATTAACCAGCAATCGAAAGGCGAGGGGACTGCGCCGCCCTCGTATTGAATGCTGCGGATGCGCTTGACAAAATCATTGTCTGTTTTCGCAACGACAATTCCTCCCAAAACATCACAATGCCCGCCGAAATATTTCGTTGTTGAGTGCAGGATTAAGTCGGCACCGAGATCGAAAGGCCGTTGCAGCACGGGCGCCCAGGTGTTGTCGCAAACGAAGAGTGCGCCGGCATCACGCACGATTTCCGAGACGGCACCAAGATCGACAACTTTCAACAGCGGATTGGATGGCGTTTCGGCCCAGGCCAATTTTGTATTTGGCTTCACAGCTTTTTTCACCGCAGCGAGATCGCCCATATCGACGAAATCGGCTTCGAGTCCCCAGCGCAGAAAAATTTCGCGAATCAATCGCGATGTGCCGTAGTAGGCGTCAACGTGCGCCAGGACGTGATCGCCCGGCGCCAATGCTTGAAAGATTGACATCGTTGCTCCGGTGCCGGAGGCAAAAGCGACTGCAACAGCCCCGCCTTCCAGCGCGCTTATCCCGCGCTCCAATGCCTCTCGGTTCGGATTGTTGTTGCGCGTGTACATGAACCCGCGCGAATACGTCCCGTCCACGTCGCGCTCGAAGGTCGTGGACAGGTAAATTGGAGAGGCGACTGCTGCGGTTGCGGGGTCGACACCATGCCCGGCATGAACGGCTAAGGTTTCAATTTTCATTTCGGGCGTGACGATACTGAATTTGAAACACCATTGTCGATCTTTGTGCTGTAGCGTCCGCTGTCTCCAGCGGAATCTCGTCCCTGATCAAGCGCGCTGAAGACAGCGCGCGCTACACCAAAGTTTTCGGGGTTGACGGGTCGATTCGCAAAGCGCACATAGCAGGTTTCCGATGGACGCCCAAGTTTCTCCAGATTCATCCGCGACGATTTACGACGACGAAGTTTTCAAAATGGCGTGCGACCAGTTCAGAGTGATCGCCGATTATCTGAACATCGATAAAAGCGACCGCGAATGGGCGACGTATCCCAAACGCGCCGTCGCCGTGACCTTGCCGGTACACATGGACGATGGGAGCACCCAAGCCTTCCAGGGATACCGCGTTCAACATCACATCGCGCTCGGCCCAACCAAAGGCGGCACGCGTTTTGCCCCTTCATTATCGATGGGCGAAACGGCCGCGCTGGCGATGTGGATGAGCTGGAAGTGTGCGCTGGCGCAGTTGCCGTACGGCGGCGCCAAGGGAGGAGTAGCCATCGATCCGACGCAGTTGTCGCGCAACGAGCTGGAGGCGGTCTCGCGTCGATACATGCAGGAAATGATTCCGTTCGTGGGCCCGCACACCGACATCATGGGACCCGACATGGGCACAAACGAACAGATCATGGCCTGGTTCATGGACACGTATTCCGTTTACATGGGCTACGCCGTTAATGAAATCGTTACGGGTAAACCGGTCGCCATTGGCGGGACCGAAGGTCGACGCGAAGCAACCGGACGCGGGGCTGTTTACCTGATCGAGCGCGCCATGAACATCCTGAAGATGAATCCTGAAAAGTGTACAGCCATTGTGCAGGGATTCGGAAATGTTGGTTCAGTGGCGGCTCTTTCGCTGGCCTACAAGAGCGGCGTCAAAGTTGTTGGAATCAGCGATCACACTGCCGCGATTTACAATCCCGAGGGAATAGACGTTAAAGCGGCCGAACAGCACATGCTGAAGAAGGGAAACCTGCGGGCGTTTGCTCAAGACGATCATGTCGATCCAAGGGGATTTCTCACTCTGCCGTGCGACGTTCTTGTTCCGGCAGCGGTCGATCGAGTGATTACCGGCAAAAACGCCGGGCAACTGAAGTGCCGCATCCTTGCTGAGGCCGCCAACGGCCCAACCACGCCGGAGGCAGACCTGATTCTCGAAAACCACTGGGATGAAATCTTCGTGATCCCAGACATTCTCTGCAACGCCGGCGGCGTGATCGTTTCGTATTTTGAATGGGTGCAGGGTTTGCAGGCGTTTCTGTGGTCGGAAATGGAAGTGACGGACAAACTGTTCCGAATTCTCGAGCATTCGTTTGCGCAAGTGATCAGGCGAGCCAAAGAACACAGAATTTCGCATCGCACAGCAGCGATGGCCATCGGCGTCGAACGCGTCATCAAAGCCAAACAAGTGCGCGGGTTGTTCCCATGAGCAGCCATAAACGGTCTGTTGTCCTGCGGATTCATGCCTCCCCTTTTGGCAAGGGGAGAGGAATAAGGTGAGGTGATCGAAGTTCCGCGTGGCTGACGCGATTGAACCCTCGTCCCACGAGTTCGCAGCCGAATGAAAATTTCTTATTCCAAAGAAACGCGGGAAGATCGACAGCTCGATGTTCTAACCGATGAGGAGAACGGTCTGCGCATTGTTGTTTCGCGTCTTGGGGCAGAGTTAGTCAGTCTGGCGCGAATCAACGAAGCCGGGAATTGGACCGGTTTTCTCTATCGCGACAATGACCTCTCAACACCGTCTGAGGGTTGGGTAAACCACGCGACCGTCATGGGGTATTATCTTCATCGGCTTAAAGATGGCCGCAGTCTCTACCGGGGCCACGAAATCAAAGGCGGCAATCACGGGTTCCTGCGCTCGAAGACGTGGCGCTTAGTGGGAGTCTCCGATAAGGGCAGCGGTGCTTCATTGAGATACAGGATTACTCGGGAGGATTTTTCGCTTGTTGAATACCCGTTGAAAGTCGGTGTGGATTTAACGTACGAAATCGAGTTGAACACAGTCAGAATTCTCTTCGACTTTCATAACCAAGAGCCTGAACTGACGGCGCATGTCTCGTTCGGATTGCATCCGGGATTCGCAGCGACTTCGTTCGAAAGTTTTCATCTTCAAATGCCGAAGGGTCTTTACCGCAGATATTTTTCGCCCGGCAACTATTTGTCAGGCGAAACCCGCGAAATCGAATTCCCGGGCGGCGAAATGCCTTTCTCAAAGAACGAGTTACCCGGTTCGGTCATCCTCGAGCTGCTTGATGTTCGCGGGCGCAATTTTTCCTATGTCGATCCGCCTAGCGGGCGATGGGTGACGCTGGATCTTACCGGCGTGCCGTACCTCACGTTGTGGTCCGACGGAGGACCCTTTCTCTGTGTCGAGCCGTGCTGGGGCCTGACCGATCATCACGAGCAGCGCGCGTTTGAAAATAAACAGGGCATTCAAACAATCTCGCCTGGAGGCAAATTGCGCGCCTCCTTCAGGATGGCTCCGCAACTCGCATCTTGTGACTAGCTACGGCGAGAATAACGGAAGGCTTTGAACGTCAGCAGAGTGTGTACGTAAAAAACCGCACCGCGGGATCGCACCACAGTGCAGCTTTTTAGGCTTATTTATTTCGGGAGCCACCCTTTCTGAGGAGAGGGATGATAGGGGGAACCGCCGCCCTTTTGGTTTATTCGGTTGTTTGTTGGGAAGTTGCGGAAAAAATATAAAATAAGAAACCGCAGCGTGGGGTCAAACCACGGTGCGGTTTGTGACTTTATCTATTCCCTGTGGGGCCCTGCACCCTATGGCTCTGCACTTGGTGGGTTTGCACCCCGTGGGCACTAGCGCTGACGTTCGTGCTGACGCCGCCCTTGGCGTCTTTTGATGGTTTCAGGTCCTGCACTTTGATTTGCTTTTTGGTTTTCTTTTCTTGTCTGGCATTTTAGCTCTCTTTTATTGGATTGTTTCTTGTTTGGGTTGGGTCAGTGACACCGAACAACAATTGATGCCCGCCCGTGACGTCCTGTTTTGGAATCAGGTCATCCAGACGAATCAATTTTTCTCTTTTGCGCTTAGGCCTTTGACTTCCTGACTCTCCGGCGGGCGCATTCTTTTTGTTCTTCGATTCACTCACTTTGGTCCTTTCTATTATCAGCATCCGTGCCAAGTCCGCGAAAGACTTGGTTGAAATAATATCGACTGCCAATTAGTCACTCGACGAGAGGCACTTAGGCTCGCACTTCTTTTGCGCAAATCGCCGAGATTTCATGCGAGAGGGAACAGATGGTTGAGCTGTTATAAGGCCGCGTAGACTCATTTCTGGACAACTCATGCTTCACTTCTTCGCCATATCTCGCAGATAACGTGCGAGGGTCGAACGAGAAACACCGAGCAACTTTGACGTGCGCCGCTGGTTCCGATTTGCATGCTCATAAACGAACTGAACGTGCCGTTTCATGGCGCCGTCCAGTGAAAGATCGCTACCAGAATCATGCTCTTTATTATTACTCGTAAACTCGGAAACCGATTTGCCGGTTTCGGGAAGAAAGGCTCGAGTGGGGTCCAAATCGGGAGGGAAAACGACATGCTCAGGCAAGATCACCGAACCAGTACAAAACAAGGTCATGGTGCGCACCGTATGGCTTAACTCTCGAAGGTTTCCCCGCCACTGATGATGCAGCAGCTTCTGCATCGCTTCGGGATGAATCGCGGTGATGTTTTTGCCTTCTTTTAACCCAGCCGCCTTCAATTCCGCAGCAATCAACGCTGGCAATTCTTCCAGTCGCTCGCGGAGTGGAGGGATGAGCAAGGTAAGGCCATTGAGACGCTGATAAAGGTCTTCTCTGAATTTTCCGTGTCCTACTCGCTCCCTTAGGGAACAGTTCGATGCACAAATGATCCGCGCATTGGATGTCAGCATTCGTTCAGAACCGAGCCGCTCAAATTCCCCGTATTCGAGGACGCGCAGGATTTTCACCTGGGCAAGGGAACTCATCTCGGAGATTTCATCCAAAAAAAGCGTGCCACCATCGGCAAGTTCGAATTTTCCTTTAACGCTTTGTTGCGCGCCGGTGAAGGCCCCACGCTCATGACCGAACAGCTGGCTTTCGAGCAATGTATCGCTGATTGCCGAAGCATTAAATGCAACAAACGGCCGGCCTGCCCGAGTTGACGAGTTGTGAATTGCGTGAGCGAGCAAAGTTTTGCCGGTCCCTGTCTCGCCGAGGAGCACAACTGGCACATCCGACTTCGCAGCGAGCGCCGCGAGCTGCAAACAACGCGCCATTGCCTCATTGCTTGTGGTCAAGTCTTCGAGCCTCAGTTTGGAAAGCGGCGCTTGCGTTGCCATAGCGGGCTTATTGCTTCATGTTTTCGCGCAATTGGCGAATTGGTTCAAAGGCGTATTCCATCAGGGTCCGGCCACCAACAATAATATGTGCGTCTCCTCTCATTCCGACGCGCAGAGGCAAAACTTGTCCCGCCCGAGGAGAAATCTCATAACGATCAAGAGATCCTAGGGCAACAAAATGCGAACCATCAGTGCTGGTAACGGCTGACGGACTGATCCAGTCAAGTTTTCCCGCCACGGCACCGTAACGCTGGTAAGGAAACGCATCGAAGAAGTACCGTATATGCTGGTCAACAGCCAGCTTTGGAAGACCAGCTTCGTTTAGGGTCATCCGGGCGCGTGGTTTTGCATCCTTGGGAGCCAGTTGGCAAAGTACTTGTCCCTGCTGCACAAAACTGCCGACAGTACGCTGATCCATGGAAGTGATCACACCTTCATAGGGACTGCGGAGTATGAGTAAGTTTTGATGAGTATTTTCCAGGTCCGTTTTCAAAGCGCCAAGCCGCATTTTTAATTTCTCAATCTCCGACCGTTGCTCGCCCGCCTGACGCATGTGCTCGGTTTCCATTCGCTGACGGTCGAGATTCACCTGCTGCAAGGTTCTCTGAGCAACACTCAAATCTTTTTCGGAACCAGCTAAATCGAGCTTCAACTTTACAAGGTCGATTTCTGATTCGCCGCCCTGCTTTGCTAATTTCTCCATCCGTGTGACAAGGTCGCGGCTTGTAGCGGCGTGATTCTCACGGAATTTCACTTCGCTTTTTGCCTGCTCGATTTCCGCCTTTTTTATCTCAAGTTGCGCGGCGTTAGCAGTTTCATACTGGGTGAGGCTTTCTTCCTTGGTGCGCAAATCTTCTGTGAGCGTCCGGAATTGCGTGTCCCAGCCCCGGATCTCGTCAGAGCGTAGAACGAACAAATCCTCGCCCGCTTTCACAGGTTGACCCTCCTCAACCGCGACCCGGCTAATTATAGCTTGCCGGGGTGATTGGATTGGATCGGCGCCCGTGGCCGGAATTAGGATGAACCGGCAATGTACACTTTCCGGCAGTCGCATCACGATCGCGATTAGCAACGCAAAGAGAAACGCCCCTACTAAAATCCACGCCGTTGCCCTGACAATCCAAGGCGGCGGCTCCTGCGGCAACATTTCGGATTCCGCGTCGAGAGAGCCACGTTGGGTCAATTGCGAGCTCATCGAAAACCTAATTCAGATTCCCAGTTGTTGGCTTGAGAGATAATAATAAAGCCCGCGGTGCGCCATCAGTTCGTCATGCGTACCAACCTCGGCGACGCTTCCCTGTTCGAGGACCACGATCGAATGGGCGTCGCGAATCGTGCTGAGTCGATGCGCGATCACGATCGTTGTACGGCCGGCCATTAATCGACCGAGATTTTCCTGAATCGCGCGTTCCGATTCTGTGTCGAGAGCGCTTGTTGCCTCATCAAAGATCAAGACCGGAGGATTATTGTAGATTGCCCGCGCGATTGCAATTCGTTGCTTCTGCCCGCCGGAGAGAGAAAGACCCGATTCGCCAATCTTTGTCTCGTAACCAAGTGGCAAGCGCATAATGAATTCGTGCGCGGCGGCAGCTTGGGCGGCCGCAAGCACGCGATCAAGTTCCGGCTCTGGATCGCCAAAGGAAATATTGCGGGCGATCGTCTCGTTAAACATGTGATTTTCCTGAAGGACGACTCCGATGTGTCTGCGAACGTCACGGTAATTGAGGCTTTTGAGGTCGATATTATCGAAAAATATAGCGCCTTCCGTCGGCTCCAGCAGGCCGGCAATCAATTTGATGAGCGTCGTTTTGCCGCAGCCGCTCCGGCCCACGAATGCCACCATCCGCCCTGGAATCAGATCGAGCGTGATATTCTTCAAGATGTCAGGCGCTTCGGGTCCGCCGTATTTGAAGTTGACTCCGCGCAGTTCTACATGCCCTTCGAGACTATGAACTGGGACCAGCCGGGAGCGATCATGACCTTGCTCTGGTTCCTGCTCGAAAATGTCGTTCAGACGATTCAGGAGGACAGAGGCGAACTGCATCGTGTCCCAAACCCCAAGCGCGCGCAGAATCCCCGCGTACGCCATTGCAGTCAGTGAGCTAAAGGCAACAAAGCCGCCCACGCTTAAATGCCCCTGCATGACTTGCGTCGCGCCGACCCACAAAAAAATCGCAGTAGAGAGAAGACCGATCGTCTGAAGGAGGCTATCCCACGACATTACGATGAAGGTCGCTTTAAAAAGTTTTTGTGAGACCGACATAAATTCGTTCAACATCGTGTCGCGAAATGCGCCCTCGGCTGATGCCGCCTTAACTGCCTCGATGCCTTTGATGGCATCGATTTGATGCGAACTGTATTTGCCCTGGCTTTCTTCCACGCCGTGATACAACGGGCGAAGCACCTTCACCGACAAAATCATTAGCCCGACATAAAGAGGCGTGGTCGCCAGAAACGCGACAGTAAGCAGTGGGCTGTACATCGCCATTAAAATGACTGCGCCGACGAGAAAGACTGCTGCCAGCAAAGCGCCCACTCCTTGTTGCACCGCAAATTGCCGAACCTGCCTGGCGCCTTCCAGGCGGCGTTGAATGTCGCCTGTTCGGCGACTTGTGAAATAGCTCATCGGCAGGGAGAGCAGTTTTCGACTCAAAAAATCGAGAACCGCGGTATCGAGTCGCACAGCGGCAAACGCCAGCAAATATTCCTGAGCGAGCGTCGAGAGTTGCACGAAAACAATCACCGCGAACATACCGAGCAGGATTGTCTTCAAAAGGCCGATATCGTTTTCGACAATCACTTTGTCCACGACCATTTGCGTGAACACGGGAAAGAGCAGTTGTAGAAAACTCACTGCAACAGCCAACCCCAGCACCTGGAGGAGAATTACCTTAAAGCGTGCCAGAAACGGAAGCGCCCAAGCCAGTGTTGGCCTGCTCACCGGAGCTTGTTCGAATGCTGGCGTGTAATCGAACAGCGCCGCGTAGCCGGTCCACTTCGCTTCAAATTCGCGGCGTGGAAGTTTCCGCAAGCCAAGCGCCGGATCGGCCACACGCACGAACTGTTCATCGACATCGTAGAGCACGATCCAATGGTTGCCTTCCCAGTGCACTATCGCCGGCAGCGGCATCATCGGGAGATTGCGCAGCGAAATCTTTAGCGCGCGCGCTGCCAGCCCCAACTCGTTTGCGGCGCGAGAAAGCGCTTTCAGGCTCGTGCCGTCCGTCGCCGTGTGACACAGTTGCCGAATACGCGCCAGGCTTACCTTGCGGCCAAAATGGCGACAGATCATTCCGAGGCTCGCCGCACCACAATCCATCTCGTCGATTTGCGTGATGTGCTCGATCTTGCGTATGCGCTTGCCGCGTTTGCGGAAAAGGCCTTTGTCATCAGCGAAAGGTTCTTCCTTGTCTTCGGGTGCCGACGACGGTTGACGCTCGAGCTCGACTTTGTTCTGCACCTGCGTTTCCGCGGGTAACAATTCGGTAGTGAAGTCCAGTGGAATGCGCGCTTCGGTTTTTGCCTGGTAAAGCGCAAGCCGCTCGCTCAACAGCTTGTCGAACTCGGGAAATCGACGCCGCAAATCCTGTACCGACTGAGGTTCAAGCGCCAACAGTTGGCAGTCCGAATATGCTTCAACCGATGCGGCGCGTGGCGATCCATTCAAAATCGACAGTTCACCAAAGAAATCCCCCGCCCGATAAAACGCGAGATTTCGTACTTGCCCATCGACACCAGCGAAAGCGCGTGCTTGTCCCTTTTCGATGATGAAAAGAGGGCCCGCATCGTCCGCCTCGCGAATGATCAAATTACCTTTTTGAACGCTGATCGGCTTGAACTTCTCGATCATGCTGCGCAGCACTGGCGTGGGAAGCCGGCCGAAATTGCTGAACTGATAGAGAAAACTCTGCACGGCCCGATTACGGCCGGTCGTCTCGATAGATTGCTTTAAATCGGGCTCCTCTGTGACCAGTTGTTTAAAGTCATCGCGGTCAATCCGCAGAACATCGACCGCCGTGCTACAGCGCACTGTGGCGTTGCGGGTCCCACCTTCAGCTAATGCCGCTTCTCCGAACGAGTCGCCCGGTTTTAGGACCCCCAACGGGATTTCTTCGCCATCAGGTTTGGTCTTAAGGGCGCGTGCGCGGCCTCTCGTTAAGACGTAAAATGAGTCGGCTGCCTCATCTTGCTTAACGATAATATCTCCGAACTCATAGTGTTCTTCCTGTAACAGCGGCTCAATTGCGGCAAAATGTTCGTCAGAGAGAAACCGAAATACTGATGATCGCCGCAGAATTTCGCTGTCTTGTGTCTTCACTCTGCTGGAATAGGAGTCCCAAGCCGTCGCTTGGTGTATTTGCTGGTGAGCTCGGAGAAATGCCGATCTAGCAGTCGTCGATCGATCCGCGATTTGACGCTTGGATCGTCCGGCTGCGGCTCGACCTTTTTAATGATGCGACATAGTTCGAACCCGTCCCCACGCGCGATCGGTTCGAGGAGGGCCCCCGCTGATACGCTTAGGAATCTATGCTGGGCATCAACAGGAAGATCTTCCAACAGAAAATCCACGCGTCGGTACGGGTAACGTCCTTCAGCTGCAACTTCCTCCATCGACATGCCGTCTTCACGCACACAAAATAGCGCTTCCTGGACTGCGTCGTGCGATTCCAGTTCGACTACTTCAGTTTCGAATCGCGTTAGAGGCAATCGCAAAGCCATCAATTCGCGTTGACGCGCTTCAGGGACGAGCAGCGTATCGCAATGCTTTCGGTACGCAGCCTCAATCGTGAGCATTTCATCTAACCATTGCGAATCACGGTTCAGTTGCTCCAGCCAATTCGCCAGCTGTGCCGCCGGAATACCACTCCGATGCAAGAAATTTCGCTTCTCGGTCAGAATCGCATCTGGGGTCGGTTCTTTTCCCGCGCAGCGTGCGGCCAGACGCCACATTAAATCATTGGTCATTCGGTCCAGTTCTCCGGACAGAATTAGTTCTGCCAGGAACGACTGGCGCAATTCGGCCGACGCAGAACTGTATTCTATTTCCTCCGGAACAATCTCTTCATCAAGCGTGTTCGCATAATATTGCCGGGCAAAATAGTCCGTGAAGTCATCAAGCGTGAGGCCTCGATTTGCCAGCCATCTTTGCGTTTCCTCCGTAGTAATCAAATCGTATTCATAACGAAAAGCTTCTGCCGCGCTGGAAATTGAGGACTCATCTAAATCCAGATCGAGTTCATCCGCGCGTTTTTCCGCTTCGACCTGATCGAGAAATTCTGTCCATTTTACGTCCAGTTCGCCCCGGAAAAGGGATGCATCGATTGCGTCGCGCGCCGCATATTCCTGATCACCGCACGCGCACACGATCAGATCGCGATGTAAAACTGACTCTGTGCTGGGCATCGAAGTGAGCTTTCTACATCCTTTTGAGAAGAAAGTCGAGCCTGTCGGTAAATCGTTCGAGAACCGGGGACTATACCACAAACGTCTCCGCCTCGCAGTGTCTCGGTGGTGATTTGACCGCGAGCGCAATCGCACGGTTCAGTTCAGAGTATGCCAACCGCTTGACTTCAGGCTCTGCTCGCGAAATCGATTGACTATGCGGGAATGTTCCCGTCCTGCAGTCTTGCGCTCGAGCCAGCGCTTCAAAAATCACGCGCAATAAGGGAAAGCCGATTCCAAGTCCGCATCACAACATGTCGGCTGAGGGTAAAAGGCAAATTCAACTGGAGATCGCGCATGTTTTATTCATTAACGAGCAACTCGCTGAAGTGACGCACATACGTCCGGCTGAATTTCAAAAGGTATTCAAAACTGAAGCGGGGAGGCTCCAAAAGTAAGCCAGACCAGTTTCAATCCGAACTGAGACGCTCACTCTGTTTCTGCCGACTAGTCATAAATTTTGGGTAACGAATCTGCATAGGGGCAAACCCTAAAGGTGGCTGTAGGTCTTTTTAGGTTCTTTCCTTAACTTCGGAATCTATTGGCACGAATCCTGATCATCCAGGAAGGTGAGGGTGATTAACACGGAAGAAAAACAAGAAAGAGAGAATAAATATGAGCAACAAAAAGAAAAACAAAGTGCCGAAGTCAGACAAGACCAGGCTCAGTGACCTGACACCGGAGAAGCAGGCGCGTGCTGGTAGGGTACCTGAGGGAGGCGGTGGTCCAGATACGCCACCCGCGTTTTTTCCTCCTTTAAAGAACGCCGGCTCTACCCCCGCCCCCAGGCGGGTAACTCTGCCTCCGTTTTAACTGCGTGAGTTGCACGTGCAACTCTATGATTGCCTGAGTTGCACGTGACGGAGGTCGCCTATTAGGTGAGGGACTGCGCGCAGACTTTGGATTGGCCTCCGGGCCCGCCTTCGATGCCAAGGCGGCTGTTTTGATGCTAACCTTATTAGGTTCCGCCCATCGGGTTGGTAGCGCCTAGGCCAGCCTGGGTCGGAGTTTTGGCGTCGTGTCGAAACACACGGTTGTCCTTCGTATCTGCTCGTAAGCAGCGTCAAAAATCGCGCATATTTTATTCATCCGCGTTGTTGGTTATTCGAAACTTTCATTAGCGAGCAACACACCAGCCCTCGCTGAGGCGACGCACATACGTCCGGCTGAATCTCCAAGGGGTGTGTTCAAAACTGAAGCACCGGGCTGCAAAAGTACGCCAGAAGCAGTCGCAATCCGATCTCCGACGCTCACTCTGTCTCTGCCCACTAGTCATAAATTTTGGGTAACGAATCTCTGCACAGCGCCTATGGAGATAAACCCTAAATAGCGGTAATTCTTTATCTTGGCACGAATCCTGATCATCCAGGAAGGTGAGGGTGATTAACACGGAAGAAAAACAAGAAAGAGAGAATAAAATATGAGCAACAAAAAGAACAACAAAGTGCCGAAGTCAGACAAGACCAGGCTCAGTGACCTGACACCGAAGAAAGACGCGCCTGGTGGTATTATACAACCTACCCCGCCTGGGGGCCTTGCTGCCCGCGGTGGGCCAGCGCCGACGCCGCCTGGGGTGATACCCCCACCTTCGAAGAAGCACCTGACTCTATAAGTGCTTGCATTGCACGTGCAACTCTATAACCGCTTGAGTTGCACGTGCCGAAGGTCGCCTCTTAGGCGAGGGACTGCGCAGACCTTGGATCGTTTTGATCAAGCGCAGAGGCAAGTGTCGTTTTTTAATTTCTCGCCTGAAGGGGGTGGCCAGATTGACTGGGGATTCGTTTCTCGCGATCAGCTGCATGATTGAAGTCCCCAACGCATAGAGGTCCATAGCTTCCGGGCTCCCAGGATTCCATGACCGTCTCGACGGTGTGTAGCCGGGAGTGGCTCCCCAAGGTGGATCTGTTTCATCCAGTCGGCAGGCGCCTTCGAAATCCAGCGCCCGCAATTTGTGGTCTTTCTTAACTAGGAAGTTAGTGGGCTTACAGTCACGCCATGCCCACCCGGCAGCGTGAATGTCGGCAACGATCCGTGCCATCTGCGCGCAATAGTCCAGCATCCGTCGAGTTGACATTCGGTGACCGCTGGTGAGCACCTGCTGCAATGATCTTCCGGAAATGCGTTCCATTACCAGATAGTAACAACCGTTCGCCCGAAACGTTCTCATGACTCGAGGCACGGCAGCGATACCAGTTGATCTTAGAAATTGCGCTTCGCGTTTGATTCGAATGAAGCCGTCGCGAGCGAGCCAGTCTGTTTCTCCATGGCGCCTTCCTTCTTTAATGACACAGAGTTTCGCTGGCACACGCGAAACGTCGCGGGCCTGGTAAATTCCGCCCCGCCCTCTCTGGCTGAGCGCCTCATACCGAGTGTAGTCAGTTTCTAATGGCGTAGCGAGCTCGAAGGCGACTTGGGAGCGCACTGGCTGAAAGGGATCACTCAACCAGGGCGGAACCGCGGCGCGAGGTTCCCGTAAGTCCGGGACGAGCTTGCCGTCCGGGCGCGCAATTGCAAGGACCCGGTTCTTGCGAAAAGTGGTCTTGAGATGCAACGAAAAACTGCCGTATCTGTAGTAAACGCAGGATCGGTTTCGCAGGGCGTTGTCGTAGGGAACCATTGGCGCAGGAAATTTGGCAGTCAGAGCGTGAAGCTTGGACCCAATGGCGGCTGCGGCTTCTACCGACTGTGGGTAAACGGTAACAAACTTGCCTATCTGACAGAATCCGTAATAGATGCCAGAATTAAGCTTGTGTAACTCCGCAAGCGACTTGGGTGCTTTGAACAATATGTCGCGCCGCTTCAGGTACGGAGCGATCAAGCGGAAAATAGGACACGCAGACAGGATCGTTGCCGAAACGTGAAGCTTCCAGCCTTGGAGCGGATCATCGCCGTTGCGTTCGCGGCTGCATCGCCAAATCGACCGTTTGGATCCAATCGGCAGGTAAGCGTCGCAAAGCCGCTGCCATTCGCGTTCCGCTTTGCGAGATGATGCCTTGAGCCAGTCGTCCATCATGCAAGGTGGTTCCAGTACTTAATGCTTACCCAGAATTTGCTTTCATCGCGCCGAAACAGGAGCGCCGAGCGATCGCTCGACATACTTGCTGACGAGTTCCGAGAAGTGGCGATCGAGCAGTCGTTGGTCAATTCGCGCCTTCACCCGTGGGTCGTCCGGGTGTGGCTCGATCTTTTTCAAAATACGGTAGAGCTCGAATCCGTCGCCTCGGTCGATCGGTTTGAGTACCTGTCCAGCCGAAACGCAGAGGAATCGTTGCTGGGCATCGATGGGAACGTCTTCCAACAAAAAATTTACTCGCCGAAAAGGATATCTTCCCTCTATGGCAACCTCCTCCATCGACATGCCATCTTCGCGCACACAAAACAGCGCTTCTTTGGCGGCGTCGCGTGATTCGAACTCGATGATTTCGCCTTCGAATTGCGTCAGAGACAAACGCAACGCTGCCAATTCACGTCGCCGGGCTTGTGGTACAAGCAGGGTATCGCGACGGGTGCGATAGGCTGCATCCATGACCAGCATTGTATTGAACCACTCCGAATCGCGCCCCAGTCTTTCCAGCCAGTCGGCAAGTTGCGGCGGTTCAATTTCGTTACGATCAAAAAACTCTTGCTCTGCGGTTGCAATAGCGTCTGGATCTGGGTTCTTTTCAGCGCAGCGCGCGGCCAGGCGCCACATCAATGCGGTCGTCATCCGGCCTAATTCTCCAGAGAGAATCAATTCCGATAGAAACAACTCGCTTAACTCAAGCGACGCGGAATGATATTCTACTTCAGGCGAAACGATGTCTTCATTAAGCGCATTCGCCCGGTAGTGGCGGGTAAAGTAGTCAGTGAAATCATCAACCGTGAGGCCACGGTTCGCCAACCACGCTTCTGCTTCCTCGGCAGTGATCAAATCGTATTCGTAACGAAAAGCTTCCACCGCACTGGAAATCGTGGCCTGATCCAAATCCAAGTCCAGTTCCTCGGAGCGCTTTTCAGCTTCGACCGTTTCGAGAAATTCTTTCCATTTTGCGTCCAGTTCGCCCCGGAAAATGACCGCGTCGATTGCGTCGTGCGCCGTATATTCCTGATCACCGCAGGCGCACACGATCAGATCGCGATGTGAAACTGATTCTGTGCTAGGCATTAAAGTGAGCTTTGTATATCCTTCTGAGAAGAAAGTCGAGCCTCACTCCGCCTTCCGGTGACTGGGTCGTGATTTGACCACAAGCGCAATCGCACCGTTCAGTTGGCAGTATGCCAGCCGCTTCACTTCAGGCTCTGCTCGCCAAATCGATTGACTACGCGGGAATGTTCCCTCCTTGCAGTCTCGATCTCGAATCAGCGCTGCGAAATCAGGCACAATACGTGCGTTCACCGGATGCGTGGATGCTCGGCGCATTCGTTCTTCCAGTTGAGCAATTCGAGCCAGCCAGGCAACTCCTGTCACAGTTCGATCCTTCACATCCGTTTCGCGTCGCTGCGCTTGGCCCCAAGGCTGCAAACGCGGATGCATTCCTTTACGCAGTGGACGAAGCCGACGCGGCAATTCGTTTGTTGTCGAGCAATGTCGATCTCGTCGCGATCAGTCATCTCGAGATGTTTTTGCCACACGATGTGGATCCTGCCATGCTGGACGACGCGAGAGCGCTTCTCGGTGATCTACCAGCTTTCTGGGAAGCGCCAGCGGAAAGAACGCAACAAACGATAGCATTGCTGGCGGAACACAATTCCGATGCCGACCTGGCAACGTTCGGTTACAAATTGCGCACCGGCGGAGTGACAGCTGATGCATTTCCCACCTCGGCGCAAATCGCCAGCGCACTTGTCACCCCGGCTACGCATCAACTTCCGATCAAGTTTACGGCCGGGTTGCATCACCCGATCCGGCAATTTCGAGAGGAAGTAAAAACAAAGATGCACGGATTTCTGAACGTGCTCGGCGCCGCAGTGCTCACTGCGGAGCATCAATGGACTGCGCACCAAACCTCAATGATGCTCGAGGATGAAAATGCAGATTCGTTTTCATTTACCGACGATTTTTTCATGTGGCGCGAATGGAAGATCAGTATCGAACGGTTGCAATATCGTCGTAGATTCGTGGCGTCATTTGGCAGTTGTAGCTTCGATGAGCCCCGCGAGGATTTGCGCGCTCTCGGACTTCTTTGATCACCACGAAGATCGCGAATGTCTGAAGCGGAAATCCAAATAACTCTTCGTGTCCTCTGTGATCTTCGTGGTTAAATCCTAAGCATGCCTCTGCGTTCATTCATCGAAGTTTCGCCTGATTCGCATTTTCCTATTCAAAATCTGCCCTTCGGGGTTTTCCAACCGAAAGACGGCAGACCGCGCGTGGGCGTGGCCATCGGTGATTTTATTGTCGATCTTTCCGTGCTCGAAGAGCTCGGTCACTTTCAGTCTCCGGAATTTCGAGACCAAAAAGTCTTTTCGCAAGATTCGCTCAACGGGTTTCTTGCGCTGGGACGAGCTGCCTGGCGAAAGACGCGCGAGATCCTTCAACATCTTCTCTCCGCTGAAACGCCAACGATGCGTGATGACGCGCGGCTCCGCGAGAGCGTTTTTCACGCGCAAAAAGATGTCGTGATGAAGCTGCCGGCGCGCATCAGCAATTACACCGATTTTTATTCATCCTGTCATCACGCGCATAACGTTGGCACGATGTTGCGCGGAGCGGAAAATGCGCTGATGCCGAATTGGAAGTGGTTGCCTGTGGCGTATCATGGACGCGCCAGCTCGGTCGTCGTCAGCGGGACTGACGTGCGCCGGCCGAGCGGGCAGACCAAACCACCGGATGCGGCATCCCCGACTTTCGGTCCGACGAAAAGCCTCGATTTCGAACTGGAAATGGCATTCCTGATCGGCCCCGGCAATTCGTTAGCCGAACCCGTGCAGATTGATCGTGCATTTGATCATATCTTTGGCCTTGTTCTGATGAACGACTGGAGTGCGCGAGACATTCAGGCCTGGGAATATCAACCGCTCGGCCCGTTCCTGGCGAAGAATTTTGGCACCAGCATTTCGCCTTGGGTAGTCACGCTGGAAGCGCTCGAACCATTCAGAAAACCTTTGCCACAGCAGGAGCCTGAGCCCCTTTCTTATTTGCGAGCCAAAAATGATTTCACCTTCGATATTCATCTTGAAGCAGGCTTGCAAACTTCATCGATGGCGTCACCGCACATCATCACCCGCACAAATTTCCAAAATCTTTACTGGAGCATCGCGCAGCAACTGGCACATCACACCGTCAACGGCTGCAATCTTCAGCCCGGCGATTTGCTTGCGAGCGGAACAATCAGCGGACCAACCGAAGAATCGCGTGGCTGCATGTTGGAATTAACCTGGCGCGGCGCGAATCCTTTAAAGCTGCCGAACGGCGAAACCCGCAAATGGCTCGAAGACGGCGACAGCCTCGCCATCACCGGCTGGTGCGAAGGCGACGGTTACCGCGTCGGGTTCGGCGAGGTAAGTGGACGAATTCTGCCGGCGGTTTGAAGCGCAATGTAGAATAAAAGTTCTGGCGGAGTAAAAGCGACGCGAGGACGCCTGCGCACTTCAAAGCTCCGTGAAACGTAAAATCGGTCACCGTGAATTTCGCACGAAGTGCTTTCGGAGTGCGAGGCGTCTTCGCATCGCTGTCGGCTTCAGTAACGCACACGGACCAGAAACAATCCTTCAGCGGGTGCTGCGAAAGGCGCCATGCCCAATTGTCTCGAGTATAGCCGCGCAACAATATCGTCGATGTGAATCTTGCCGAGCGCGCATTTCACCAGGGAGCCGACGATCAATCGGACCATTTTGTAGAGAAAACCGTCGCCATCGAATTCAATTGTCACGCAAGGACCTTTTTGCCAGACGCGCACAGAATAGATTGTGCGGATCGTGGTTGTTTCGGGTTTCCCGCGATTGGCAGCGAAGCCAGCAAAATCATGTGTGCCGACGAAATGTTTGCTAGCCGACTTTAGGCGTTTCAGATCGAGCGAGCGCGGGACATGCCATGCACGACTGTACTCAAATGGAGGCAAAACAGGCGCTGACCAGATTCTGTAACGATAGATTTTTCCTTTTGCCGAAAGGCGCGCGTGGAAATCGTTCGAGACATACCGGCAGCGGAGCACGCGAGTTGCCGGAGGCAGTAACGCATTTAGCGCTTCGACCCAACGCGCGGGTGCCAAAAGTTTGGTAACATCGGCGTGTGCGCATTGCGCGAGTGCGTGGACACCCGCGTCTGTTCGTCCGGCCCCGTGAACGCGCAGGGGCTCGCCGATGACGCGCTCAAAGGCCCGTTCCAGATGATCCTGAACAGTGTTCCGATGAGATTGACTTTGCCATCCCGCGAACGGTGCGCCGTCGTAAGCGATGATGACTTTAAGTCTTCGTGCCATTGCGATACTCGTGATCGACGATCAGTGAACAGTGATCGGCAGCAAAATTACTGATCACCGATCACTTTTCTGCAGCCGCGTTCACAGCGCGGCTGTCTAAATAGCTTTGCAAAATGATTTGGGCTGCTACCTGGTCTACATACCCGCGAGTGTGTCGCGTTTTCTTACCTGCGTCACGCAACGCCCTATGCGCTGCGGCCGTGGTCAGCCGCTCATCCCAGGTCACAACCGGGCACGGCAGGATCGCGCGCAGCTTTTCTACAAACTCCAATACTTCAGTCGCAGCCGTGCCCATCTGACCGTCCATCCGCTTGGGTAATCCAACAACGACATGGTCAACTTTCTTTTCGTGCACGATCGCCGCGACCCGGGATGCCGCCTGCTCGTTCGCTGGAATGGTCTCGAGCGGATGCGCCAGCAACTGTAACTCATCGGAGATTGCTGCGCCGATGCGCGCCCGTCCAAAATCGAGAGCCAAAATTGGATTCATTACCTGTCACATCATTGAAGCTCCGGCGGAATCTTGCCGATGAGGTCCTTGATCCTTTCAGCTTCGTGCCGATGACAAATCAAAAGAGCATCTTGGGTGCGCACGACGATCAGGTCATGCACTCCAAGCAGTGCGATGGTTGTGCCGTCTTCCTCGAAAACAATGTTGTTGCTTGAATTGAGCGTAGTGATGGCGCAATTCGCGGCATTTCCCTGCTTGTCCTTCTCAAAGTAATTCGCCACTGCTCTCCAGCTTCCGATGTCGTCCCAGTCGAAGCTTGCCTCGACGACTAGGACGCGATCTGCTTTTTCCATGATCGCGTAATCGAATGAGATGCGCGGCAGTTTGCTGAAGCGCTCGGACAAGGCTTTCTCGAAATTTTCCGGAGCCCGCACCTGGGAAATGAAATCAGCCAGCTCCGGCGCGTGACGGTTGAATTCGCGGAGCACTGTGGGCACAGACCAAACGAACATCCCTGCGTTCCACCGGAAATTTCCCTTTCGCAAAAATGATTCGGCCAGATCGAGGTTGGGTTTTTCTCGAAAGCGCAGCACCCGATGAATTGCATCGTTGTCGACGCGATTGCGCAAACGGATCGGCTTACCTTGCTCGATGTAACCGAATCCGGGACACGCCCACGTTGGTTTGATACCGATAGTTACGAGTTCGCTTGTCTCCTCGGCAGCATCGGTAGCCAGAGCGAGCGTTTTTTGAAAAGCTGTTCGGTTTGCAATCAGGTGATCAGCGGGCAGGACGAGCATGATGGCTGCGTGATCGCGAGCTGCCACCCAGCCAGTGCCGAGCGCGACGGCAGCCGCGGTATCGCGTTTGGCCGGCTCGGCCACGATGTTCTCCTTTGGGAAATTCCCGAGCAGTTTGCGAACTGCACTTTCCTGCTCTGTGTTCGTCAGGATCAAAATGCGCTCGCGCGGGATAAAGCCCTCAAGGCGTCCCAACGTTTCTTCCAGCAGAGTTTCGGTTGAGACCAGGCGCAGCAATTGTTTGGGACGCGCCCGCCGGCTCAACGGCCAGAACCGTTCGCCGCTGCCACCGGCGAGGATCAGCGCGTAGATCGAATCAGGCATGTCAGTGCGAAAATGAGAGGGTCTTTCTGGTGGCGAAAATTGCCGTTTCTTTTTCCGAAACGCGACGTATATGGTAGGCGATGTCTTTCCCCATATCCATTTCAAAAACGTCCGAACAGCTTCCTGTTGATCCGTTGCTTGTCGTGACACGCACCGCGATTGGTCTTGGCCTGGGCCTGTTGATGGCCGACAAAATCAAACCCTCGATTCGGCAGGCAGCGGCGATTGCGCTCGTTGCAATTGGCGCTCTGGCGGCGGCGCCGTGGCTCGTGAAAATCACAGTGGGCCAGATTAATCGCTCGGAATGGGGCAGCCGCGCCCGTTTGCGTTCCATTCGCGGTGATTCCGGCTACAGCGACGATTCAGAGTTCTATTAATCGATCTTTGCGCAGGCGTTTGTGTCAAACGCCTGCGCAATTGCCTTGATCTGCCTCGCGGCGAGCACCGCAACAACCGCGCCGCGAGTTTACGGAGTCTCGGCAATCGTCATTGCTGGATTGGCCATTTCCAATTGCGCGCTTACTTTCCGCAGTTGTGAAGCTTGCTCGTTCACAGTTGCAGCCAGCGCCTTCATTCCAGATTTGAGTTCTGCAATTGTCGTTCGTTGCTCCTGAATCTTCCGATCCTGCTCCTCGCCTTTGCGATGCTCTTTGAGGAACTCATTTAGCAGCATGGCGTTCACCGCCTCGTATCGAACGGTGTAAACTTCGTTTTTACTGTCGCGAGCTACTAGATCGGGACTTACTTTTTCGACTTCCTCTGCGACGAGACCAAACTGCGAAGTCCGCTCGGGATCGATCTCCTGTTTGTAACGGAAGGTGACTGGTCTAAGCGCGAGGATCGCTTCGCTCACCGTATTCATCGGCTTGATGTCGTCTTTGAAACGCGCCGAGGATGCAGCCACTCCAAGCTGACCCCCCGCATTGACAACGACCGCTGTTCCCGTGACCGCTACGCCACGAATTCCCTTGATAAAGGTCCGTGTCTGTGTCGACCCAATACGAATCGTGTTGAATTCACCCCCTGCTCCCGGGTTGCCGATATCGATGTCGTTACTGCCAGTAGTTAGATTAACTCCAGCACTCGAACCCACAGCGATATTAGAGGACCCGTTGTTGTTGAAAAGAGCGTGAAAACCAATGGCCGTGTTGCTGGCACCGGTCGTGTTGTGAAACAGGGCCTGAAAACCATCCGCTGTGCTGTTCTTGGCGGTGGTGTTGTTCTTGAGGGCACTCTCGCCGATGGCGGTATTCTGCGTGCCAGTGGTGTTCTGCTGGAGCGCTTGAAAACCGGTGACCGTGTTGTTGTTGGCAGAGGTGTTGTTTTCGAGCGCGAAAGCACCGGTGGCGGTATTTTGCGTGCCGGTGGTGTTGCTATAGAGCGCTTGAGAACCGGTGGCAGTATTGTTGTTGGCGGTGGTGTTGGCTTGCAAAGCGAATGGTCCATCGGCTGTATTGTTATAGCCAGTAGTGTTGCTGGAGAGCGCATAAGCACCGTTGGCCGCATTGCCGGACCCGGTGGTTGAAAAGCGCTCTGGAACCGTTGGCCGTATTTTCTATGCCGCTGATGTTGTCGTAGAGCGCCTGATAACCAATGGCCGTATTTTCCATGCCGCTGGTGTTGCTTACGAGCGCTTGAAAACCGGTAGCCGTATTGAAGTTGCCGGCGGTGTTGTTAAGGAGTGCACCGGCACCGGTGGCGGTGTTAAAACTACCCATGGTGTTTGCTAGGAGCGCGTCAAAACCGATGGCCGTATTGTCCCTGCCATTGCTCAGGCTTAAGAGCGCAAAATCACCCGTCGCTGTGTTTTCACCGGGATAGCCTCCAATTGGTGGCGGACTAACCCCGAATGCTTTCGCAGGCAAAAGCGCGGTGCAGGCAAGCGCGAAGACAATAAGGAGTGATCGGCTAAGTGGACATGATGTTTTCATAGATTGTTCTTTCTATTGGTTTGCTTTCTGATTGTCATCCTGCGCGGACTCACGGCATCTGGAGGGCTACTTTCCGCAATGCAGATGTATCTCGTCCAATCTGGCCGCTTACCTTCTGAAGACCCGATGCCAGGATTTGGATTCGCTTTTCCTGTTCGGCGAGCCCGGCCTGAAAACGCTCCTGCTGCCGCGTGGCAACGGCCTCGAAGTCGCTTCTCTGTTGGGCGACGCTTGATCTTAACTCGGCAATAGTCGCACGCTGCTCCTCGAGTCTCTCGTGCGCCTTAAGGAACTCGTTAAGTAACATGGCGTTCACCTGGTCGTAACGCACGGTGTAGATTTCGCCATTCTTATCGCGCACCACCAGGTCGGGATTTACCCCGGCTACTTCCTCGGCGATTAAACCAAATTGCGATCTGGCTGTGTTATCGCACTTGTAGCGAAATGTCACCGGCTTAAGCGACAGGATGGCTTCGCTGGCTTTGTCCATCGGTCTAATCTCTGTCTTAAACCGCCGCGAGGAACTGGCCGTGCCGAGCTGACCAGCGGAGTCGATCATCACTGGTATCGCGTCAGCGTTACCTGTTGTCACCTCACGAATGCCGGAGATAAAGCAACGGTTTTGGAGGATACCTATGCGAGTGGTGTTGGATTCGCCAGCCACACCGTCGTTGGCAATAGCGATATTGAAAATGCCCGTGGTGAGATTACGACCGCCGTTGATTCCGACGTTGAAGGAGCCAGTATTGTTAGAGAGCGCCTCCCTGCCAATCGCAACGTTTGCTTGGCCGGCGCCCCCAGCGCCGGTGTTGCTAATAAGTGCGCCAAAACCGATGGCCGTGTTGTCGTTGCCGTCGATGTTGCTAGCGAGCGCACTCACACCGACGGCCGTGTTGCTGACGCCGGTGGTGTTCTCAGCGAGTGCAATTTCGCCGATGGCGGTGTTGGCGCTGCCAGTCGTGTTAGCAAAGAGCGCCTCAACACCGGTGGCCGTGTTTGCGGCGCCGACAGTGTTCCTAAATAGCGCATCAGCGCCATTGGCCGTGTTGCTGAAGCCGTCGATGTTGCTAAAGAGCGCACCCACACCGTTGGCCGTGTTGTTGTAGCCGGTGGTGTTGCTGAAGAGCACGAGCGCTCCATTGGCCGTGTTGAGGGCACCGGTGGTGTTGCTAAACAGTGCTGCCGCGCCAGTGGCCGTGTTTTGGTCTCCGGTGTTGGCGGCGAGGGCTCCAGCACCAAGGGCGGTGTTGTAGCCCCCCGCTGTGTCGCTTTTAAGCGAAAACCAGCCAACTGCTGTGTTCGCAGAGCCGGTGGTGAGGCTAAGAAGGGCGTTCTGTCCCTCCGCCGTGTTGAGGCCGGGATAGCCGCCGTCCGGCGCCGGCACAACCGCTTGCGCCGTAGGCGCAAGCGCAAAGCAGGCAAGCACAAGCAGAATGGTTGTGAATATGGTGTTCTGATTTTTCATAAACTATTTTCTTTTTATTGTTTTGATCTTTCTGGCTCCTCGTTATTAAGAAGTCATGTTTGCCTGTTCACTGTTGTACTGTCCTAATTTCGGCCAAAGGTAACGCGGAAGAGCGGGATGTTTAAATCTGGGGAACCGCGGATTTACGCGGATGTCACGGATAAGAACTAGAAACCACGAATGAACACGAATTCACACGAATTAGGAAGGCAGAACTCATTTAGAAGAAATCGGTCATCATTCGTGTCCATTCGTGGTTAACGCTTCGTGAATCATCTTCTCATCCGTCCGGCAGCTGCCGGATCCGGGCAATCCGTGGTGAGTCCCCCAGTCTTTATGGATTGAGCACCATTCGCGGCGCGGGTCCACCACGGCGGATTCGTCCTGTGGCGAACTTGCTCACCTGAACCTGGGCGCTCACTTTCTGGATTTGCGCTGCCTGCTCTCTGAGCTGGGCCGTCACAATGTCTAGTCCTTTCCGCTGCTGGGCGACAGTCGCTTCTAATGCCTCTACTTTGCGGTGCTCCTTAAGAAACTCATTGAGCAGCATCGCGTTCACCGCATCGTAGCGCACCGTGTGGAGTTCGCCCTTGTTGGTGCGCACTACCAGGTCGGGATTTACTTTCGCAACTTCTTCAGCAACCAAGCCAAACTGCGGCGCATTTGTTTTGTCGCCCTTGTAGTGGAAAGTCACCGGCTTGAGCGCCAGGAGGGCCTTGCTGGATGTTCCCATTGGTTCAATATCGCGCTTGAAGCGCGCTGAAGAGGGCAAATAGCCGAGCTTACCGTCGCTGGTTACAGCGACCGGCTCGCCGGAGAGAAGAACGGAATTATAGATGCCGGCTATATGACAATCTGTGTGGATATCACTGCCGATAACAATTGAGTTATCGACGTTTGCAAAACCGTCATTGCCGATTGCGATGTTGTTATTTCCAGTGATGTTGTGGCCAGCATTAGAGCCCAAAGCGATATTGCGGGATCCGCTGGTGTTTAGGTACAGCGCGAAAATACCGACGGCCGTGTTGCTGCCGCCGGTGGTGTTCTCAGCGAGTGCAGTAGAGCCGATGGCGGTGTTGGCGCTGCCGGTCGTGTTAGCAAAGAGCGCGTCATCACCGGTGGCCGTGTTTGCGGCGCCGCCAGTGTTCCTAAATAGCGCATCAACGCCATTGGCCGTGTTGAAGTAGCCGTCACTGTTGGTAAAGAGCGCACCAACGCCGTTGGCCGTGTTGTCGTAGCCGGTGGTGTTGCTGAAGAGCGCGAGCGCTCCATTGGCCGTGTTGGAGACGCCTGTGGTGTTGCTATAAAGCGCCGCGGCGCCAGTGGCCGTGTTTTGGTTTCCGGTGTTGACGGCGAGGGTTCCAGCGCCAAGAGCCGTGTTGAAGCCCCCCGATGTGTCGCTCTTAAGCGAAAACCATCCAACTGCTGTGTTCGCAGAGCCGGTTGTGAGGCTAAGAAGGGCGTTCTGTCCCTCCGCCGTGTTGAGGCCGGGATAGCCTCCATCCGGCGCCGGGAGAACCCCGAAAGCATTCGGGGGCGACAGCGCAAAGCAGGCGAGGGTGCATATGCTAAATAGCCCGCACCGGAAAGGCGGCTTCCAAAGCGAGGTTCGTAGCGTTGTAGTTTTACTTCTGGAATCAATGTTTAGACGATTCATGATTTTCTCCGCTTTTTTGGCCTTTCTGGCTCCTCGTCATTGAGAAGTCATGTTTGCCTGTTCACTGATGTACTGTCCGAACTTCGGCCAAAGGTAACGCGGAAGAAGCGGAAAGACGTGAGCACCACGGATTGCGCGGATGTCACGGATAAGAACTAGAAACCACGAATGAACACGAATTCACACGAATTAGGAAGGCAGAACTCATTTACAAGAAATCGGTCATCATTCGTGTCCATTCGTGGTTCATGGGCATCCTTTTCTTTATCCGTGCGATCCGCGGCCTGCCCGCCGTAGCTGTTAAGGCGAAGGCGGGTTATCCGTGGTGAGTTTCCGAGTCTTTATGGATTGAGCACCATTCGCGGCGCGGGTCCACCACGGCGGATTCGTCCTGTGGCGAACTTGCTCATCTCAGCCTGGGCGCTCACTTTCTGGATTTGCGCTGCCTGCTCTTTGAGCTGGGCCGTCACAACGGCCATTCCTTTGCGTTGCTCGGCGACGGCCGCTTCTAATTCCTGCACTTTGCGATGCTCCTTAAACTCGTTAAGCAACATCGCGTTCACCGCCTCATAGCGCACCGTGTTGATTTTGCCCTCTTTATCGCGCACCACCAAATCAGCACTGACCTTTTCCACTTCCTCTGCGACGAGACCAAACTGCGAAGTCCGCTCGGGATCGATCTCCTGTTTGTAACAGAACGTGACCGGTCTAAGCGCGAGGATCGCTTCGCTCACCGTATTCATCGGCTTGATGTCGTCTTTGAAACGCGCCGAGGATGCAGCCACTCCAAGCTGACCCCCCGATTGACAACGACCGCTGTTCCCGTAACCGCTATGCCACGAATTCCCTTGATAAAAGGTCCGTGTCTGTGTCGATCCAATACGAATCGTGTCGGATTCACCTGCTGCTCCCAGATTGCCGATATCGATGTTGTTACTGCCAGTACTTAGATTAACTCCGGCACTCGACCCCATAGCGATATTAGAGGACCCGGTTGTTGTTGAAAAGAGCGTGAAAACCAATGGCCGTGTTATTGGCGCCGGTCGTGTTGTGAAACAGCGCCTGAAAACCATCCACTGTGCTGCTATTGGAGGTGGTGTTGTATTCGAGCGCGAAAGCGCCGCTGGCGGTATTTTGGGTGCCAATGGTATTGTAATAGAGCGCATTGGTTCCGACCGCAGTATTATCGTTCCCAGTGGTGTTGCTGAAAAGGGCATCCACACCGTTACCCGTATGTTCGCTCCCGGTCGTGTTAAGGTAAAGGGCAGTCTCGCCGATGGCCGTGTTGGCGCTCCCAGTCGTGTTACTGAAGAGCGATTCGTCACCAACGCCGGTGTTGCCCTGGCCCGTGGTATTGCTGTAGAGGAGATCGAAGCCATTGGCGGTGTTGAACGTGCCGCTGTCATTATGGTACATTGCGTGTCCCCCAAAGGCCGTGTTGTAACTCGCACTGTTGTTAAAGAGAGCCTTAAAACCAGTCGCGGTATTATCATTACCGGTGGTGTTTCGAGCGAGCGAAGAAGCGCCCGTCGCGGTATTCTCAAAACCGGTGGTGTTGTTAAGGAGCGAATAAGCGCCCGTCGCAGTATTATCATTACCGGTACTGTTCCGATGGAGCGAATCATTACCGGTCGCAGTATTATTGCTGCCGACGGTGTTGTAGTATAGTGCGCTAGTCCCGAAGGCGGCATTCTGGAATCCCCCGTTAAGGTGCTGAAGGGCGAAATCGCCTTCGGCAGTGTTGTCATTTGGATATCCTCCATCTGGTGGTGGATCGACCGCTCGCGCCGCGGGCGCAAGCGTAAAGCAGACGAGCACAAGCAGAATCGTCGTGAATATTGGATGTGGATTTTTCATAAACTATTTCTTTCATCGTTTGGCCTTTTTTGAGTTCTCGTTCTGGAGAAGTCAGTTCTGCCTGTTCACTGATGTACTGCCCCAATTTCGACCAAAGGTAACGCGGAAGAGCGGAAAGACGTGAGCACCACGGATCCACCTACGTCAACCGGCCTTCGCTTAAAGCTACGGCGAGTCGAGAGGCTTCGGCGTGACAGGTTACGCGGATGTCACGGATACGGGGAGCGAACAAACAGAAGGAAATCAAGGCAGCGGAGGTCGCTTTAGTTCCGCCGAAACAAGTCAGAAACCATTAACAAGGATTCGTGATCATTCGTGTTTATTCGTTGTTAACGCTTTGTGAATCATCTCCCTATCCGTGTAATCCGTGGTTGAGTTCATTTCGGCGCGCGGGAAGCGACGATTTTAGACACGAATTTCACTAACCCGCACGAATTAAACCGAACTTTGCTGTGATTCGTGACAATTCGTGTAATTAGTGTCTCTCTTGGGGCGCTAACGATGCGACGATTTTTTCGAAGCGGGGATCGCCGCGCAGCGGGTCCCAGAAGGGCATCAGTTTCAATTGGCCATAGGAGAGGTTGCTCGGGCCGCGGATGGCTATGGCAAGCTGTTCGCAGGCGAGATCCTTGTCGCCAACCCACGCAGCGATGATCGCCAAAGACTTGACCATGCCCACGCCATGGGGCGCATCTTTTTCTACGGGAAGTAGCTCGACCGCGCGCCGGCCTTCGCGAAGCGCTTCCTCTTTCCGTCCAAGGCCAGCGTCGATCAGACCAAGGACGCACAGCGCGGGACCGTAATTTGGTTGGGCTTGGACGATTTTCTCCTGCTCCGCGCGGGCAGCAGTGAAAGCAGATCGCGCTTTGGCTTCGTCGTTGGTCATACGAGCAATAACGCCTTCTAGGAACGGACGCGGAAATATGTTCTCGACACTTAAGATGATTGGCATTTCGCCGGCTGCGACCAAGGCATTGTTCGCAGCAGCGGCGTCCCGTTCGGCCAATGCGCAAGTAAGCCAAAGATCGGCGTTTCTCTGTACGGCAGCAGGATTCGTGGCCCGAATCGAATCGATCATTTGATGCAAGGGTCGGGTGTCGCCCTTCCAGTCCAAGTCCACCATCGCGCGCTCTGCCTTGGCACTGACATCATCCGGCGTAATGGCCAACAAGCGATCCCACCCCGATTTTGCGTCAGCATAACGCCGCAAACGGCGATAATTAAACGCGGCAATCTGCTGCAGCACTACGACGTTACGCGGATCGAGCTCAATGGCGCGCTCGAGGTTTCGCGTAGACTCCTCGTAGCGTCCCGGCTGGCGCCTCTGAATGTAACCCGTCAGCTCGAATAC